>Ga0268249_1000431_pt1 | contig 20713 bp, 19 predicted proteins | sample AgamicAtPe_FD_200257 | JGI IMG/M metagenome (GOLD analysis project Ga0268249, IMG submission 200257) | Agave microbial communities from Guanajuato, Mexico - At.P.e (v2) (version 3) | ecosystem: Host-associated > Plants > Phyllosphere > Phylloplane/Leaf | place: Guanajuato, Mexico | collected... | reverse complement strand
CTCTCTCTCTCTCTCTCTCTCTCTGGCTTCCAGGTTCAAGACGGGCGAGACCTACGCAGCGTAACACTGACGTTGCCAAATCCAACTCGCTGGTTGCGGCTCAAGTGGAGCTAGCGGTGGCGGCGGCCGCACTCGACTGCGCCTCGATGGCTCCAATAAACGCTGTTGCCAACCAGCAAGCAAACAACGGGCGCCCCTCTCTCTTTCTCTCTCCCTCCGCTCGCCTCCTTTGATCGGGAAGACGCTAGCCAAGCGCGATCTCGTCAACAATCTCTGATCTTGATCTTGAACCACTTCCGACTGCTCCAGGTGGAACTGGCTAATCTTGGAACTGGGAGGAGGCGAATCCTGCGCTCGCTCTGCGCCGAGCTCACAAGCCGCCGAGCGAGGATGCAAGCAGAGAGCGGCGCACCAGCAGACAAAACTAGTATTGCTATCTCATTCTCCCCACTGGTGACGACACCAGACGCTTGCTCGCAAAACCTGACTCCTCGCTCGCTCCAAGTCTGCCTTCCTCTCTCCCCTGATTTGCTCGCTCGCTCGCCGTTTCAGAGGCAAATTTGTGATCCTTTGAAACAAACTAAACTAGCTCCAAACTAACTCGTCCGCCGGCTCAACACTCCACCTGTCGCGCGCTCGCTTAATCGTTATCCGCAGGCAAAATCTGTCAAAGCCATTCGCAAGTTTGGCGCCGCTCGTCTTGCTTTGGATCGAATGGCGGCTCGTGGGGCCTTCGGATGCGGTGGCCGGCAGAGCCGGGTTGCTAGTTGCGGGCTGCCAGCTGCTTGTGGCGCCGACGTAACCTGGCAAACGCTGAAAACTTGCCAGCTCGAAGCTGCTCGCTCGGCCGACTTGTTTCAAATCTACACTCTTTTCTGCCCAACACTTTGTCTTGAAGCGGGCGCCTGTTGCTCGCTCGCTCGCGGGCGGCGGCCGATGTTGCAAGCGAGCGAGCAGACGCGATACACATGAGCCAGGCTAAAACAAGTGAGCGCGGGGGGCGGAGGCGCTCGCTTGCGCCGGCCGCCGCGCTGGGAGATAATAATATTTCCTGCGCGCGCTCGCTCGCTTGGGGCGCCAAGCGAGCGAGCGAGCAAGTTGCCGCCGCCGGCTTCTAATGGGAACATGCTAATGAATGGGAGCTCGCACTCGCTCTCGCTCTCACCTGCAGCACGCAAGCCGACCAGCCAGCCGGCTCATCGCTCGCTAGCTGGCTGGCTGGCTGGCTGCCGACGTGGCCGAGGCGGAGGCGAGAGTCGCGCCCCTGTTGCTTTGGGCGCGATGCGAGCGAGCGCTCGCCCTATAGGAGAGTCCGGCCAAGGTCGGCGCAAGGAGGCGCCAGCCAACAATGGCTTACGCAACAAACTCGCTCGCCGGCTTCAATTGCGCGCCACTTTACGATCACTTTTATTGGCCCGAAATGTAACCAGCGGCTTGGAGCTTTGCTAAGGCTGAAGCGGCCGACTGGTGAGCCATCGCGGAGGATTGCAGCCAGAAGTGGAGCCCATTTCACCTGTGCATGAAAGCGAGTCGTCGTCGTCGTCGTCGTCGATCCATCATCATAATTTCAATCTTGCAAACAAACTTTGAATCGCCTAAGCGAGTTGCGTCTGCGAGCGCGCGATCGTCGTGCGATGCAAGCGAGTTCGAGAGGCTGGCCGAGAGCTTGGCGCCGGCGCTCGAGGCACGCGAGCGCATCCCGCCGCCCGGTCCAGTTAGCGCACACTCGGCCAACTTTACGGCTTCGGCGGCCTCGAACTCGGCAGCCAGCTCGCCGGCGCCGCAAGTTCGTTAAACTCGCCACGCCGGCCAATCGAGAGCGGCCAAGAGTGGCCGCGAGTGGCCAGATGAACAGGTGAGCAGGTGAGCGGGCGAACAGGAAGGAAGGAAGGGCGAGCGGGCGGCCAGGAAGAGGAGAGGCGGGCTCGCTAATGAAGGCGGGCGGCGGCTTGCGCTCGGAGGTCGAGCCGAGCCGAGCCTAGCCAGCGACAACAGGTAGTTGGCCGGCTATCGTTTTGTTGGCCGCTCTCGCTGGCGGCCAAACAGGCGAACAGCGCGAGCGTGAGCTCACCTGGCCGCCGATCATATTTTGGCCAGAGCGGCGCCAGGAAGGAGCGCACAAAGTTGCCATCTCGCCAATGTTGGCCAATTATAGTGCGAGCTACTCAAATAGAAACAAAATTTCCTCTCCGCTCCTCTCCTCCCCCCAATTAACCTGGCGCCAGTCCAAGCTGCCGCCGCCCCCAACTCTGAGACCAAACCCGCGCCCAGTTGGCAAGGGCAGCGCGGGTATCATAATGGTTATAATGTTGGCGGCGCTCTTGTTTTGAGCCTTCATTAGGCCGCGCGCACCTGTGCGCTCCTCCCGCCGCCTGTTACAACTCGAGCGCTTGAGCGGCGCGCGAGCCAGCGACACTTGATGGGCGCCGCCAACTTGATACTCTAGCGCGAATGACGGGCCCACAACGATAGGAGCCTCTCAAGGTCGGAGGCGAAACTCGTCAGCTCAAGGGATCGAAAGTTGCGAGTTGCGGGCGGCGGGTGGCGACTGGCGAGACAAGCAAGGCCGATTTGATTGGCTGCTGACTCATTGGCGGGCTGGCTGGTTGGTTGGCGGGCGGTTGCCAAGCCTCCGCCTGCAAGCCGACCAAGCTGGCAGCCGATTGCGAACGCACTTGTAAATGAGAGGCGCAAAATTTGATCCAATATCTCAAAGCATGTTTATTTCTCTCTAGGTTAAGCCAAAGCGACTCTCCGCTGCCCATTGCAACCAGCTATATTTACACCCTTTGCTACCTCTATCCCAGTCTCGCTCACTTTTGGCCAACGCTGCCCTGTTTGGCCAGCGACAAGAAGATGGACTCTAAACTCGCGTCCGAGGTGATCTGATAGTCTTCAAGATCCAACTCCTGCTTTGCTCGCTCCAACAAAATAAGCATCTTTGACCAGCTTAGCTCCTTGCTTGGCTCAATGTGATACTGGATTATCGTCTGATGCAGATCCTTCAATTGAATCTCGCTCGAAGAGAAACAAGCCTTTATATAATCGTGAATGCGCTCACTTGAGTTCCTCAAATCTTGCAAATGTCTCAAATTGTCAGGCTTCAGCTTGAGCACCAGAGAGAAACCCTGGCTCAATTTGGTTCTTAAATATTGAATTGAGCCGAGCACTTTAAATTGGCCGCCAACCATAATTGCAACCCTATCACAAAGGCACTCGCACTCGTTCATTGAGTGCGAAGTCATCACAATTGCACTCTTAGTTTGCTGCTGGAACTCGATCAAGGTTGACCAGAGCCGGCGCCTTGAACGCGGATCAACGCCACTGGTTGGCTCATCTAAAAACACAACCTCGGGCGCCCCAATGAGCGCCATTCCAACCGACAGGCGGCGCTTGTTTCCGCCAGAGTAATTGTTGCAATCAATGAGACCGATCCGCTTGAGGCCAAGCTTGTCCAGGGTGTCCTCCACTGCAGCGCCAATGCGACGCTCGGGAATGCCGCGTAACCTTGCAAAGAGGGTCAACATCTCAACGCCAGTCAGGTTGTCAATCAGCGCGTCTTGCTGCGGACAGTAGCCGATTTGGCGCAGGTATTGGCGCCTCTCGCCGGCAACGTCGAATTGGCCGATCCACGAGTTGCCGGAAGTGGCGCACAACTCGCCGGTTAGCATCTTGAAGGTTGTTGACTTTCCAGCGCCTTCAGTGCGGGGGGTTGGTTGGTTGGTTAGAGAGAGAGAGAGAGATAGGGAGTAATGAGAGAGGTGCGCCATCTACATGTTGGCCCGCTTACTCACCATTGACGCCAAGCAGCCCAAAAAACTCTCGCTTATCCACCACAAACGAGAGTTGATCCACCGCCTTGAATTGATTTGTGCTGTAAACTTTAGTTAGATCGCTCACAACAATAGAATACTTCTCCGTGCTCTTGCTCTCGATGATTTGCTCGATGCGAATTTGCTCACGATGCAAGTCCTTGTTGTCTAAAAACTGGGGCACCTGCCAGCAGTAGCTGCGGGCCTTCGAGAGCATGGCGCCGCCCGCTCTGAGCGGCGAGCAAGCCTCAAGGAGAGCCCACAGCTTTAGTCTTAGTGAGCGGCTCTCGATGATCACAAGGATGGACCAGAGAAGACATGCGTCAAAGACTAGCATTGCAAGCTCCACGTTGACCCCAAACCAGCCAGACCACAAGAAGGGCCACTGGTCAAAGCATTCGTCCTGGCAGACTTGCTTGCAACATCGCTCTGGCCTAAGAACGCGCAGCTCGTCGTCAACCAGAGGCGAGTTTATGTAGCGACATAGGAGATCGAGCACCTCCGGAGAGATGTTGATGCAAATGGAGCGCGTCGTGTTGAGTGCGAACAGTTTTTGGAGACCTACAAGTAGGCTGACGGAGGGTATCAAGCGGGCCGACCAAACTGGGGTGTCGGGCGGAGGAGGAGGGTTAGTTGGTTTTGCTTGGTTGAGCAGTTATCGCAAGTGAGCCCACGAATGACTTACGGAAAATCATGAACACAAGCTTGAAGGTCATGGAGGCCGTTTGTTCGTACTTGAGCTCGTACAGGCTCACTAAGGTTAGTGTTGCGGTTCCTGTGAGGATTGTCAGCACGCAGAAGGAGCTGAAGGCCGATGTTGGCTTCTTGGCCAGGAAGGAGAAGATGTAGGCTAGAGGTAAGGCGCCAAAGATGAACAGGGTGACCAGGGCGACGAGCGCGACTGTTGTTGTGGTTGGATTGGGTGAAAAATGAACATAGAGACAGGTTAGTTGGACGCTCATGCTTCGCGATCTCGGACCGACCAACTTGGCTGACAGCCACACCTCTTACCTGAGTGCTCCAGGTTCGCGAAGTAAATCCGCCGGTCGTTGATCACTCGATCCCAGACAAAGTATATTGCTAGCACTGAAATTGTGTAGGCCGAGTAGAGAAACAAGTCGAAGAGGAAGTGCGACAACCAGAAGGTCCGCGCCGGAACTCCAGTCATGAGTTGCAAGTGCTTGCTCTGTGATGGTTGAAAGAGACAAACTCTTGTTCCGTTAGTTTAGCTCTCAGAGTTAGCTACTTGTTTCTAGTGAGGCTAATGGTTGAACTCACCTTTGTCACTCGTTCGTGGGTCGGAAATATCACAAAGTATGAAGTGATAAAGGCCAATGAAAATGGTAGAAAGACTAAATTGATTAGACGCCCTAGATGTGGTAAGAATGCTATTAGGGTGTTGATTTGCGCCATTGCGTCATGTCTTAAGCTAATACGAGATCCTTTCAATGGGTGTCCATTGTCTTGAATGAGATCGGTGAATTGTTTTAGGATTGAGTTGAGCATTATATTCATTGAAATTGGAAAGGAATGGGTTGCCTCGCCATTGTACCAAGCAATATACTTTTTGCCCATCTTTTCGCCGCCAATTATATAGTGCTCGCGAAAGTCGGCAAACTGTCTCGTTAATAGGTCAATCATTTGAGTATTGATATCTGTATAGGTGAGTAGATCCTTCATTCCACTTCGCTTGGCCTCAGGGAGCCAGAATTTATCCAAGAATAAGGCAGAGTCGTTAGTTGACACCGAGTTTCCATCCAAAGTTTGTCGCCTTCTTCTTGCTTGCACGCTTGAAGTGACAGGTGCTAAAGTGGGGCCAGGCGTCGTTGGCTCACTGTTGGGCGCACCAACAGTTGTGGTGGTTGCAGCGCTAGTAGCGGTCTGGTCTGCTGGCAGACTTGTTGTTGGGATTGAAGCTGGTGCCAAGCTGGACCCTGTGGAGGAGGTTGATGAGGGATCCGTCGGAGGGAAGGCTAACTCGCGGAGCTCTTCCAAGTCGCCAGGTGGCGCCGCAAACTGATACACCCCCTGGGTCTCTGTGCCATAGCCTGCGCCCTCGAGCGTCATCTCGCGCGACCATTCTGGTGTTAGTTCCTCCTTGAAGATAACAAAGTCAATCAGTATCACGATGCTGGCAACACAAGCCAAGCTAACAGTCAAGATCCATAACAATTGAAACCAATTCTTTCGCGCGTGATGGTAGCGTTTTGCAATGAGGGCGCGCATGTGCTGCCTGAATAGGCGACTGCCCTCTAGTCGCTCCTTTCGGCAAGTTGCCATAGCGCTCGCCCCTCGAGCTCCATTCATCTTGATCACTGAGGGTGACTCAGTTTGTTTTGAATCCATTGCCTGCTTTCCGTTGCTAACATTAAACTTGCTCTGCATCTCTTGCGCTTCAACATCCTTGAAATGGACGCCAATTTTCATGAACACGTCGTCCATTGTTGAGACTGTTATGCCGAAACCAAATATACCTACTCGTTCCTTTGCCTTCTCAAGATCGTCGAACAGTGCGGGCAAGATTTGGCCCGTTTCATCAGCGTCAAACTTGTACATGAGCTCGTGTGGAGTCATGTTTTCTAACTTCCCTTCCAAGTTGTACTTCAGGCCAACAATCTCATCGAAGGCAACCTGATTCCAGGTGCTACTCTTGGAGATGCGCAGATGGTAGCCAGCGTTGAAGACTTTCTTTAAGAACAAGGCAGAGCCGCAACACTTAACCTGGCCGGATGACATGACTGCAATCCGATCGCCAAGCGCGTCCGCCTCCTCCATGTGATGGGTGGTCATCAGGATGAGGCGGTCGTGGCGGATGAGCTGCAGAAAGTCCCAAACCTTGCGCCTGGACTCTGGATCCATGCCTGAGGTAGGCTCGTCCAGGATGAGCACCTTTGACTTAGCAATCATAGCTATTGCGAGAGATAGTTTGCGCTTGTAGCCTCCTGAGAGTGCCTTCGATAGTTTGCGCCGGTGAACATCGAGACCACTTTGCACGAGAAGATCCTCGATCTCCTGCTTGAGCTCAGCGCGTGCGCCTTTGACTATCCCATAAAAGTACAGGTGCTCCTCGACAGTAAGCCGCTCAAATAGAACATCAAACTGAGGACAGAAACCAACCCGGCGCCGAGCTTCGGTTGGATGTGAATCAATACTGTGGCCATCGATACTCACGAGGCCACTCGTTTTCTGGTTATGGCCGCTGATTATATCAATCAGTGTTGTTTTCCCAGCTCCATTGTGTCCGAGCAAGACTGATTATGTGGGCAAAAACGCGCCAACATTTGGGGGCGAGAGGGGGTGAAGGTGGTTTGTTAGTTTGAGGTGATTTGCTAACATGAGTGCAATTTGCTTGTTAGCCAGCACACTCTGGACTAGCAAGCTAGTTTGGGTTGAATTGGGCGAGTGGAAACACTGTGTCCAGCTAGCTAAAAATTGCTTTTGGCGCCAAACGAGAGTGCTGAACTTGGGCGAGTATATTGAGTGAGGAACAAAACTCAATGGCAGTGAGATGGAGTTGCAATTCGTCGCTGGTTAAAATTTGGCTCAAATTGGCCACCAATCAGCTGACAAGGGGTTGGGGTTTGCAAATGAGCCCTCACGATTGGCAAGCGACGAGCAAGAGAAGCCAAGTTAGTTTATTGACATGGATGAGTATGTTATTGGATCGAGCAGCTTTACTTGCTCTCTAGTATCTTTGGCACTTGGCTCATTGTTGCCATTCATGGGGGGTTTTAATGGCAAAAGAACAATCAATTTCTGCCACTCGCGACTGGCCGTTCTCGGTCAGCAACAACAAACTGGACACAGTGGGTTGCGAGAGAACGCAAACCGAGCGACCAAGCTGGTCGAGCCAGAGCAAAGTTTGAGGGTTTGAATCAAGAAAAGCGGGGCTAACGAAACGAGGAGAACGTTTTCCAATCATTCCTGTCTCAAGCTTACTCTCGTCCAAAGTCGAGCCAGCTGACCGCTTTCATTTCAAATCCACCAGCCACTCTGTTGCTCTAATGGTTACTGTCTCACTTCAAACCAACCTAGCACCTTCTTGTGGAGCCATCGACGCTAATGGCATCGAATATGGTCCATCACAGCCCCAACTCTCCAGCTCAGCAATCAAACTTACCTAAAATTTGAGAATAAAACATGTCGAGTGAAACATTCCGAACAGCGTCAATGCGGCGCAACTTCGAGCTTGAAGTGATATAAGTTTTGCACAAATTTCTAATGCTAACTCCAACATTGAGCATCCTTGGCGCCGTCTCAAAGTACCTAGGATCATTGAGGGCTTTCTCGTTTGTTTCGCCCCCAAAATTAAGCGACTGGCAGGTTAAAACTTGCTCCTCTTTGCCTGCAGGATAGCTGCTCAATTCCATATTGTTGACCATCTCAAGGCTCGTTTTCTTGCTACCACCAGTGAGATCGTCAATGCTGTTGGCGGATTTAGTGTAGCCAGAGTTGACATAGCCTCCGGTGGCTCCCTGCTGTTTGTTGGGCTCTATGAAGGTAACATTAGGTGTTGCCTGGTTCAAGTTGGCCGCCGCGCGACCAGGGGCACCGGTTGTTGGCGAGCTGCCATCGCTGGCCAGCAGCTTGTAGACTAGCTTCAAGGGAGCCAAGACCAGATTTGCAACGAAGCGCAACAGCCAGCCGAGAAGCGGAAGGAGCTTACTCTTGCCAGAGCTCCTGTCGGCTGAGTCGCCCAAGTTCGCCAAGCCGCCTCTACTTGCGCTGCCCAGATTTGCTAGGTAAATGAAGGCCATGTACATGGGAATTGATACTAGGCTTGTGATCATGATATGGCCAACTGTGATTGACTTGTACAAGGGCAGCACGTTGAACAAGTTTTGCCAAATGGCTCTGTATTCGCCGTAGAGTTGCTTCTTCTGGTAAAATTCGCCATAGATGTCGCACTCGGTTAGCAGCCTGTTCATGAGCCGTAAGCCGAAGTTTGGCAACAGACAGAAGAGCAGGTGAATTTGCTCATCTGCGGCAAGGAACCCATTGCTTTCGATTACACCGGCGTTCATCTTGAACACCCGATCAATTATCTCGGGCAAACCAAGCCAGAGGAGCGAGGTGAAAATTATTGCCTTTGTGCTCGAATTGAATAGGGTTGATAGGGCCAAGACAAACATGACTGAGGAGAGACAGTAAAGGATAAGGATGGCAAACAATAGTGTTGAATCAATGTTTTGCGCTGGAGCATCCTGGTGGCCGGTGAATAGGAGCGTTATCATTGCGCATTGGATTATCATTATAAACATTGTGTTTGACATATGGCTCCCATAATAAGTCCAATCTGAAATTCCAACCAACCTAAGCATGTCGCGCACCTTGCTTTTCTTTTCATCAACAATTCGTTTAGCTAAAAATATTGCAGTAACCAGGAAGCCAACAGTGATGCAATAGTCCATGGTTAAAACAAAGGGCTTTTGCTTCTGAGATCCGGCAACAAAGGTGCCCAATGTTGTCTCCTTCAAACGCTTGTGGGCCACATACTTTGGGTATGGCATTCGTTGGCCTATTATATCATCATTGGTTGGTATCACAATGTCGGCCGATCTAGCGCTCGTGTTGAGATAATTTGCAAGCAAGTTTATGTAGGCCCTGCTGAGCATTATCTGCGAGGCCATGAAAAAGGTGGCCGTGTAATGGTCTGAGTGGAGGAATGGGCCAAGCGAGTACTTTTTAGGGAATGGCTCTGGGCCCAAGCGAAAGTCTTTAGCTCGAATGGACATGTCAAAGTTGACTGGGATTCGCATCCTTTGCCCATCCAACTTGCTTATCACCTCGTAGTAATAGGATTCCATTGGTTTAGTTGAATTTGCCTGCCCCATTTGGGCAAGCCTGTTTGGTTGTCGTTGCTGTCTCACTATTTGCTCATCAGATTCAATCACAACGCCACCAATGGTCACGTTCGCGCTGTCGTCCGGAAGCAGGCGCTTCACCTGGTCTAGCGAGACAGGAATCTCGCTCTTTATTAGCTCGACCAAATCTCGTTCACTGTTGCAGAGTTCAACGCTTATTGCGCCATCGTCTATTTGTTCAACTAGAGCGCGAGTAAACGAACTATTAGGCGCCACCAGAAGCCTATGGCGTTGCGGATTCAGCTCGCCATAGATGCGCTCGTAGTCGTCTGGCTCAAAGGTGCGCTCGTTCTCTAGCCTTGGCTTCCCTTGGTGCGTGTTCGATAGGATGGCCATTGCGCAAACTAACACGGGAATTGTGATCTCGAGCAGAGTCCATATGTAATGCCGCTTGTGGACCACAAAGTCCTTCCATATGAGCGCGTAGAATTGGCGCACTGTTAGGCCATTCAACCTAAGTCGCCTGGTCATAGTAAATGCTGCTTATTGTCCACCAATTTACCTGCCTTTGATCCCAACTAGTTGGCCCTCTAAACTCTTTGAACTCTCGACAAATTTTCGCTCGTTTGCCTTAATCTCGCTTTAAGTTGTTGGCCAAGGAGCCACTTGCCGGCTAGTTAATTTGTTCTATTTGATTGTACACAATTAAGTGGACTTTGATTTGAGCAAAATTTAACTTGAAACCGTCGCTTTCTCGTTCGCTTGCCAATTGTTTTGTTGAAACTCTTGTCTAACCCGCCGACATTTAGCTCATTCATGGTCGTCCGACCTTGGCCGCTTGCTTCGTTAACAGTCTTTCGTCATCGGCGAGCAGCTTCTCTCTCTTTCTCTTGGACTGGCGGCGCCCTCAAAGGTTGGCCGCCGGCTCGGCTAAGCTGGCTGGCTGGGTCAAATCTATTGCGGCACGCAAATTAATCTGGTTTCTTGTCGGCGCCTCTGCCGTCTCGCCGGCTCACCGCGACCGGTTGACTAACTAAGCCTCCGTCTGACTAGCCTGTTTGCTTGCAAACTTTACGACTCTTTTGCCCTCTGCCTGTCTCTATCTAGCTCTCCTGCGCCGACAAACCCGAGGTCTGCCCTCTCGCCCAACCTCAACCCTTCAACTTTTGCCAGCCTAAACCCGGGCCAGTTCAACTAAATTCAAGCCTCAATTTGCGGCCGGAGATTCTGTTGTTGTTGTTGCTGCTGCTGCTGCTCTAGCTAGGCGAGCGTGTTGCTTAATTGATGAAGTTCTGGCCATTAAATGGCTGATTGAATAATAAGCTGAAATAATCTCGCCCGCTCTCTCCATCTGTCTGGCGCCAGTGAAAATGCTCGCTCGCCTTGCTCGCAATCCGACGCATCAGAGAGCGCGCGCGCTCGATCTACTCTCGCAATGCGCGCTCGCTTCACCTGCAAGCAAGCGGCCAGGCAAGCAGGCAGCTAGACAGACGGGCAAGCACACAAACAAACAATAATAATAACGCGAACGAATAATAATAATGATTTTTCCGCCTTCAAAACTCAACGCGCTCACCTGTTACTTCGCCAAGCCAACTCTGCGCTCTCTTATTGGAGCAGGAGACCTCCATTTGCCAGAGCCTTTTCTTGGCTGAGCTGGCGCCGCCACTGGTGCTGGTGCTGCTGCCGCTGGTGCGGCTGCCGCCGCCGCCGCCGCCGCCGCCGCCGCTTGCAAGTGGCACGAAGGCGCCCGACTGGCTGGCAACCTGTTGCCTCGTTGTGTAACAATCCGGCCGCCCCCTCGAACGAAAGAGCGCGCGCGCGCACCCTTGCAAGCAAGCTGGCTCGCCGCTCGGAAAGCCGGCAGAGCTCAATTGAATTTGCAGAGGAAGAAGCGGCGGCAAACTCTCGCTCGGATGGAATGGAATTGAATTGAACTGAACTGAACTGAAACGCTGAGGTCTCGGCCAACTCACCCACCGCCGCCAACCTGCTCCTCCCAAAACGCAACTCACCTCTCCGCTCCTGTCAGTGGTTGCTATCTAATTTGACTGCTCACCTGATCTGCTTGCCTGTCGCTCATCGACGCGAATAAAACTTAATGTCAACTCGAAGTCAATCTCGTGCGCCCGCTTCAAGGAGCCCTGTGAGCGAGCCAGCGGCATCAGTTAGCTCGCTGCCATTGTGCTGTCGCTCGCTTGCTCGCCCGACTGCCGACTCGCGAGCGCAAATCCAGCCGCTCGTGGCTCAAAACTCTAGTTCCTCCCTCCGCCTAATTCGAGCCGCTCGCTCAGTTGGCTCGAGCCAAGCCGGCCGCCTACCTGCGCTGCCCGTCTAGCCGGCCGCCCGCGCGGCTGGCTGCGAGCGAGCGTGCGCGCCACCAGCCAACTCCTTGGCTCCCAGCCCTCGGATGTGGCCACCAATTCGAGCCGCCGCCGCCGCCGCCTGTTGCTGTCGAGCCGAGCAGCCCTCGCGCGCCTTGATCCGCTGCTGCAGCCGGCCACGCAGCCAGCGGGCCACTCGCGCGCACCTGCCTCTCGCGGCGGCAACCAAGCGAGCCGCGAAACTTCTAGCAAGCAGCCCCTCGGCCTACCTGCCCGCCGCCCGCTGCACCGTTAAGGAGCAGCCGGCGAGAACCGGACATGCGGCCACAGAGCGAGCCGCCCTCCATGTCTGGCGCTTCGTTTCCCTGCAGTCGGAGTCACCAAACTCGTTCCCCGAAGATCGGCGCCCTTGAAAGGGTTGGAGGCGGCGCCTCTGGGCTGAGCTGGGCTGAGCGGCGAGTGTAAAGCCGCTCTGGCGCCAGGGGACTCGCTGCTTGCTCGTCGCGCGTTGCAGCAGCTGCGGCGGCGGCGGCGGCGACACTGTGACAGGATGCATGGGCGGCAGACTTCCCGTTTCGTCGTCATCGGATGTTGCGCCAGGGTGGCGCGACGAGCGGGCGAGCGCCGGCCGAGCATTCGAGAGGCCGCGCGAGAGTTCGCGCAAGTCAGCCCACTTTTCGCCTTCGTTTCAAGTTCACGGCGGCATGCCGGCCGGCCGGCCAGCAGCTCGAGGGCGCAAGCAGTCGCCCCCTGTCGGCCACTTGACACGTTTAGTGCTCGGCGGCGGCCGCATTTTGCTGCGCTCGTGTGCTGAGCTCGGCCAGCTTGCCGGCCAAAAGGTGTTGCTCGGCCGCTCCCACTTGCTGCTGGCTTGGCGCAGTTGGCCTAGCGAGCGGCCTTGAGTGGACGTTGCTCCCGAGCCATGGCCGCCCAGACTCTTCCTCTCGCTCGCTCGCCCACTGAGAGCTCTCCATTTCCATTGGCGGTCCGCGGCCAGCGCTGTTGGCCGCCGCCGCCGCCGCTGCTGATGTGGCCACTTTGATCGCGGCCAGCCAACCAGCCGGCCGAACTCGCGAGCCAGTTTCTCGCCAGAGCCAATGAATTGAACTCAATGATTTATTGTTGTACACAAACCAGAGCGGCCAAATGGAGACGAGGCGGCGCGAACTTGCGTTATATAAAGTTCACGTCGCCGCCGCCACTTCCACCTGCGCGCCCAGTGGAGCCTTTAGAAGCCAAGGGCGCCTCACTTTCGCTTGCCAGCGCTTGAAGGTTGGAGGCGGCGATTATTAGCAAGCCGGCGGCGCAGCCCTGAGTCTTTCTCTCTCGCTCTCGCTCTCGGCTGCGAGCAAGGCAGGCAGCAGGCCGAAACGAGAGCGCTCGCAGCCCACCTCTGGCAGGCCGCCCGCCCGCTCCTGCTCTCTGCCCCCTCAGGTCGCATTGATGAATGAGCGGCGAGATTGCGCTCAGCAATCCTTGCAAGCTTCCTTGTGCTCGCAAACCCACTGGCTGCCTGCTCTCCAGGCCCGCGGCCGCCCGCTCTCGCTCTCGCTGCCATTTCAATGTCAACAAAGGAGTCCGGCCTGCGCGCTCACTCCGATTAGATGCTCGAACTGGCTCGAGCTAAAAGCAGCCCAAGGAGCGAGCGAGACAGACAATGTAAACTTCCTGCTCTGGCGCCAAGTCCAACCGAAAACCCTTGAGCCGAGTTATCGGCTGGCTGGCTGGCTGGCTGGGGAGAGGCGAGGCGAGGAGAGGCCTGTGCGAAATTTCGCCTCGGGCTCCAGCAGCGCCGGCCGAAGGTCAAACTAGCTGAGCGCGGCCAGCCACTTCCAGGCTCTCGCCTGGCCAACAGAGCGCGAGCTTGGAAGGACGAGCGCGGTTCCGTACGCGAGCGCGGCCGACCAAGCTCACCTTATCGGCCGGCCGGCCGGCTGGCCAGCAAGCCGCCCGATTGGATCCACTGCCGCCCGCCAATCAGCGCCGTCGAGAGAAGTCGCCCAGTTCCTAGTTGCGCCAAACGCGGCTCCCGTCGCTCGCTATCTGGCCAACGCCGGCCTGGTTTGTAAAAATAGACTCCCACTGTTGCGCTCTCGCTGGTAGCGACAAGTTGCCGAGCCGCCCCACCTGACGTCTCGCCGGCCGCCGGCCGAAACAAGTCTGCTCGTCTCGCGCTCGAGTTGCCGTTGCTCTTGCCCTTAGTGCAAGTCTTAGTCTTGGCGATAGTGAGTGCGAGAGTGAAAGAGAGAGCGTAATTGGCACATATGCTACATAACTGGCCGCGCAACCAGCTCGCTAAAATAGAACCCTCGCCTTTGCCTGAGATGGAGGAATCAATCTTCAATTATGCAACCTGTTGCTCTACTATCCTCCAAACTGGATGCCACTCAGTCTCTGTCTAACCTTGAATGTCATTATGTTCAGCTAGCAGCCAGTTGAAATAAGATAGCGCGAGCTAGCGAGCGAGTTGAGCTATCAGGCGCGCGAACGCCTTTCTCGGACCCAAACAAACACGTGCTCCCACCTTCAAACCGCACTCGCCGTCTCACCAGCCGGCCGGCCGGCTGGCTGGCTGGCTGGCTGGTCATCGGCCATCCATCCAATGCCAGCCGCCCGCCCAAAAGGCCTCCAGTTCGGCCCAATCGGCCGGCCAGTCGGGGGCCCGCAAATGGCCGATCGGCGGATTGGTCGGCCGGCGAGAGAGTGGCCGATCGCTACTCAAACTCCAACCAATTGGCTTGATCGCCCTTCCAGCCGCTTGCAGTCTCCCCTTTCGGCTGCTACTGTTGCTGCCCGACGAGCGCTGGCCGCCTTTTGGCCAGTTTCTTGCCCCTACAAAGGTAACACGAGATGAAGAGGAAAATTTGCCGGCTGCTCATGAATTTATATTCGCTCTTGCTAAAAATAGATATAGACAACAAGTGGATGTAAGAGCACCAAAACACTTCCACCGACCAAAACCATTTGCCCAGTGTTCAATTGGGGATATTTGCCAGCAGAAAGGTTGAATCTTGGCCTCTAATTCATAGTTTTCTTTGAACTAAAAACGAACGCTAGCTGCTGGCTGATAGACGCCGAACGCGAGAGGAGATGGATCCAACTCTACTGCCTAAAACGGCACCAACAAGTCTCACCTGGTTCCCATTGCGGGCGCATTCTGTCCCCCCAGACGTCGAGTTTCCCGCCAGCCAGCCAGCAAACCTGCAAACAGACCAGCGGAATCTATCCAACAAGTTGCCAGGCTTGCTCATCATGGCCGCTAGCCGACTGTAACTAGCTTGGCTGGAGGCGTTGCGCGCCTTCGTTCCTCCCTCTATTCGGCTCAGTTTAGAGCGGCCCATTTACAATGTAGCCGGGCGGGTGATTTTCGCGACTTCCAGGTTTAGATCGTCGCTCCACCTGAGGGCAATGGTTGTTAGTAGGTGGCATTTGGCTGAGAAGCGCGCGCTCGCCCATTAGGCTCAATTTAGAATGGCTGATTTATTGTAAACACGGATGCGCCCGCCACCGCCTTTCCAAGCTGGCGTCTAATTGAAACTTTTCACCCCAAAAATCCACCCCAACTAAAACTCCAACTTGCAAACAAAGCTCTGCCTCCAGCTGAAGGCTTAGCGGGCCACTCGTGCTAGCTTTATATTTCCGCACGGCCGAGTTAGTTGGCTGACACGGAGAGAGGAGGTCTCGTTTGTTGACCATGAAATTGGATTTATTGACGCGAGTTTCGAGCACGCGCTAAGCCCCCTCGCCGATCAAGCGCTGCCAGCACTGAAAGGCGACTGATGAGATGCTCATGGCAGGTATAAATTTGCAAACCCCTTCCAAGCGGCCGTCTCTATCTGATTGAACCAACCAACGATTGCAATACAGATCTAGCTCGCTTCCGCTTTGTTGTATGCAACCAAGCTAAACTCGGGGATGTCATCTCAAGTCTCTCTGTTTGCCTTAGCGCTAATCATGCTCTCGGCTGCGAGCCGAGAGGCAAGTCCCATTGAACCAACGAAGGAAGTTTATCTCAACACCCAGTTGGCTGTGAAGGACAAGCCCTCGCAGCTTGACTTGGACCAATTTTTCAAGGATCAGCCCCACTTGGCGCCGCCCAAACAGGAGGGCTCCCTGCCACTGGCACCATTCGGCCTTCCCTCCGCGGAGGCAGCCTACAATCAGCTGCCACTAGTGGGCCAGGCGGCCCAAGAGTACCAGTTGGCCACTTTGCTCGGCCAACTTGGAGTGCCAGCGGCTCTTCCAGACGCCTTCACTCAGATTGTTGCTGGACCATTCACTCTAATCTCGCATTTGGTGTCAAGATAGAGCCGAACGGTGGGGTTGTTTTCATAAATTTGGTTTAGTAAATAAACAGCAAGCGAGCGGCTAGCATAACTCTTGTTCGAGACCCACCCCGTACGCGATCACCTTTTGCCAACGAGGCTCCTCGTCTATTTTCAGGCGCACTGGCCAAGCGCGAGTTATATTTGGCTAACTTGTTAGTGTTTTACTCCAAGTTTATTTATAGTTTCAACGGAAACTTTATTCCTTCGAGTTTCTCCTCCACCAGAATTGATCTTATCCGCGCCAGTCGAAGGATTTCAGTGTTAGCGATAGGATTCAAAATGGCAACTAAACAGTTTCTAGCCTTGGCGGCTCTTTGCTGTGTCGTCGTCCTATCTGTTGCTGCTGGAGATGAAGCGGAGGATTACGGGAACACCGATAATAGGGATGACGGCGACAAAATTTACGATTACCTGCGCTCGACGCCTAATTTAAAACCAGAGAAGACTCTCTGGTTTCTAATCAGATTGCACAAACTCTATGTGAGCGGAGAGAAGAGCTACGCTGAGGGTTGGGATGAGCTTTTAGGTCAGTTGATTGGGCTCAGCAAGGTTGGGGCCGACAAGTGCCATTACTCGGGCATGTACGATGTTGGCGCGCTCGTTGCCCTCGATGTCGGGGGTCGCTTTGGTTCGCGCAGTCTCACCAAATACGTGCACCATTTTGCAAACGAGCAGTACAAGGTTTGCGAGCAATATCTCCATAGCGCTCTAGTGGACTCGATTAGCAAGCTCGATGTGGATGAGGCCAAGAGAACGCTCGAGCTCATTGATCGAGTTGTGCGCGCCAAAGTGGATCCGCACGGCAGAGTCAAGGTGCGCCGTCCCTATCCGCCCCAAATGTTGGCCGAGCTACCGAAGCTGCCGATGGACACTGTTGCCTGGGCCTTTGTCAGTCACGCTCGCTTTCCAATGTTTGGAAGCTCGAGCTCAAAGCTGAACTCGCTACTCCGGCTTGACTACTGCAGGTCGGTTCAGAGCGCTTTGGGTAGCGTCGTTGACCTTTACGAGCACATCCTAGTCGAGGGACTGGACGCTTACGAGGACGAGTTTGCGTGGCAGTGGGTTACCGCCTACAAGCTCTGCACTCACCTGCTCGATAACTCGGCCGAGCTGAACAAGGCAGTGGGAGATATAAACCGTCTCACGAAAGGAAAGGCGTAGGGAATAAATCCGGCCAGCTAGGCGCTCGGCCTCGAGTTGCGACGAGTTAGTTGAGAATAGTGTTTATTGGCGCTTTTTCGTGCGCAAAGTTGGTTTTGTTTGAGATCAACAAGAATTTTGGATGACTATGAATGGAGAGAGAGAGGGAGAGATGGGCGACAGTTTGATCTAAACCTAGATTTAAATCTCATCATGCTCGTCCACCCTCTAGAGCTGGTTTCCATGGAGGGGACGTCCGCCGATGGGTCGGCCAAACCTGGAGAAATCTATCGACTGGCTGCTCTTATCAGGAAATCTGCTCTATTGCACCAGGTGGGTTCATGTTGAGGGATATAAGTAATGGTGGTCGAGCGTTTGCGCCTGGTGCTGGTGGCTGTTGGCCGGCCGGCCCGCGCTCGTGGCCAGCAAGTGCTGGTGTGGACTAGTGCCTATGCTCACTGCGCTGCTATAGGGGGAGCCGCCCACCTGGGCGCCCTTCAGCTGCTGCTGTTGGCCCTGGCTTGTTCGCGCCGCCACTGGAACTCCGAGAAGCTGGTTGTGGTCGATGAGGAGCTGGTTGTTGCTCTTGCTTAGGAGCTCGCCCGTAAGTTGGCCCTGATGGCCTCTGCGCATGGTGCTCGTTTTAAGCGAGCCGCTCGACTTGTGTTTATGCCGATCCAATGTCATTGTTTGGTGGTGAAAGTTGATGGCTGGACTGGCCAAGTTTGCTGCCAGACTTGCGCCCTGACCGCCGCCAGCGCCAGCCTGGGCGCAGGCCAAACTGGAGGCGTAGTTCTCGATCGCCCGGTAGAGGAACAGGTAGTCGTCTTGCGAGCTCCAAATGCCTGGCCGCCTTAGATGGGCCAACTTGGCGTACATGTAAACGTCGACCGCGTCCTCAAAGTTGATCTGCTTGAAGAGCGTCGTAAGCACAGCAAAGGTTGCCGCCTCAGTGCCGCCAAACTTGTCCACCACAATAATGGGGCCCCCATTTTGGGGTTCGTGCTCCTGGCCAATGGTGACGGTTGTGCTGGTGCTGTGGCCGTCGTGCAACTTTTGCTGCGACGCCTGCTGCTGGCTGGCGCTTTGAACAACCTGGATGAGATCGAAGACAGCCGAGAGTGGGCCACAGCACTCAGGCCAACCTGGACAGTGGATGACTCTCGTTTGGAGCTCGTAGTCGTCCTGGTTGCTTCGCATTATAAAATCCCTCGTCACTATTGAGCCACCATCCTCGCTCCTGATGAGCGAGGACTCCTGCGTCAGTTTAACCTTGAAGCTCCCATAGTCGACCTCGTGCTCCTTTTGGGGCCAGAATTGTGGAAAGTCCTTTGGGTCGTTTGTTTGAGTGAGTAAGACAATAGTTTGCGAATTGTGATCGTAGACCATCTGCCAAAAATCGCTAAAAGTCTCTTGAACTGGATGCTGGGTTACAATAAACTCGCGCAAATGGTTGAATCCCATCAAGAAGGTTGCATTGATGTAGTCTGATCCATCTGCGCCAGGTTTGGGCGTTATGTGCACCCTATGCGCTTCAAGGGGAATGAGGTTTAGCGTGCGGTTTTTGGTCTTGTTGCAGGGCTTTAGGGCTGAGACAACGTTGAAGTCCTTGGCCTTGAAGGAGGCGACGAGCCGGTATTGGCGCTCGAGCAGCGACCACTGGCCGGCGGCCGACTGGCTCCGAGCGGAGGCGTTTGTTGGGGCGCCGGCGCCAGCGTGTTGGGCGAGCGTGTTTCCGTTTGCCAACGCCAGGTTGCTCTGACTATTTGCGAGCTGACTCTCGCTCGCATTAACACTGAGCGCCTGCTGCTGCTGCTGCTGGCTCGCCAGCGACCGGAGCCCATTCGCGAGCGCAAGGGCGGAGGCCTTCTGGCCGACAGCACCGTGCGCACTTCCGCCAGTTTGGAGGAGCTGAATGTACTTTGCAATAAAGTTCGAGGCAATCTCAGTCTCGCCGCTCTCGATTGCCTCAACGAGGGAGTCGTGAATAAAAATGTACTGCTCCTCAGTTTGGACGAGGTAGTTTCGTTGGCTGCGGATGTGTTTCAGGAAATCGACCACATTAATGGACTGGCGGTGGCGGATTTGCTTGAGCATTGCGTCGATCACAATGTAGGTGCCCGAGCGGCCGCAACCAGCCGAGCAATGGCAAATGATTGCGCCAGCGCCGGGCGGGTTTGCAGAGGCCGACTTGCGGACGAAGCTGAGCACCGGCAGCGGATGGTCGGGGACCCCGTGATCTGGCCAGTTTGTGTAGTGGTACTGGTAGACTGTGCGCTCGCAGCCGGCCCGCTTCTTCATCTTAAGGTTCTTGGCCACGAAGGTGCGCAGAGTGTAAGTGGCCATCACAACCTCCTGCAGCAACTTCACCTGGATGTGGCCGTAAGTCTCGCTTCCCTCCTTTGGCCAGTACATGTCGCATTTTCTCTAAACATTTTAGTTTTTCCAACCAGCGACACCGCGGCGACAGGTGGCCGAATTGGGGGTTTGAGTTGGATTAGAGTTGGAAGGTCAGTGCGATTGGTTCTCGTTGAGTGGCTAGTTGAGGGTTTTGGTTGAGGAGTTTGGGCGAGCTTGCTGCAGACAAAGGCGCTCGTCTCCCCGATGGTCAACTTCAAGGGGATAAGATTCAATCCTCTTGACCCTAATCATTGGCGCCTATTCATTCATCGGCCCACTCGGCGGACAAGGACAACAACAAACAGGCGCCCGAGCAAGTGATTGAATTCGATTGCTTTTCCACGAAGCCCATCGGGCGGCTTCAGCGAGCGAGAAAGCCTCCCCTCTGAAGCTCCGTTTGGTTCAAGTTCGCCTGTTAGTGCAGCCAGATCGAGCGGCCAGAGAGATGCGAGGAGGGTAGTTGCAAGCGAGGCCAGCTTCTCGGCCGAGAGGCGGCCGCTCTGTTTGCTCAGGCGAGTTTGCTCGCCCGCCAGCCCAGCTGGACGGCGCCCAGCTGATTGATCGTGATAGCTCAGGAGAGTTGGCCACAATGTTTCGCCTGTCGTGCGCTGATGTGGCGCCAGGTAAGCCGCTTCGATTCGCCCCCTCGGCGCCGATACGCAATCAGCGGCCACTTTGGCCGTCTCGCTTTCCTAGCAGCCAACTGTGACACAAGCATCACGTTGCCCGACCCTCCGACAACAATGCAAAGAGGCCGCTAAGCGCCACTTGAAGCCGGTGTCCAGCCTCGGCCGGCTCAGGGCGGCGAGCGGTCACGCCAGTCGCCCCTCCGCCAGTTCCGCCCCTGCGCCCGCCGGCTCGGCCCAATTCAGCTCCCAATTAAACAGTCTCATGTTTGCGCTCGC
>Ga0268249_1000430_pt1 | contig 20743 bp, 14 predicted proteins | sample AgamicAtPe_FD_200257 | JGI IMG/M metagenome (GOLD analysis project Ga0268249, IMG submission 200257) | Agave microbial communities from Guanajuato, Mexico - At.P.e (v2) (version 3) | ecosystem: Host-associated > Plants > Phyllosphere > Phylloplane/Leaf | place: Guanajuato, Mexico | collected... | reverse complement strand
AGTGTAGCCATTTTTGTCCGCTGAGCCGGCGAGCTTATTTACATTGCAAGACAGCCCCCTTCTCTCTCTCCTCGCGGGCAAGAATCAGCCTGAAGAGAGAGAGAGAGAGAGAGAGAGAGAGAGAGAGCCGGCTAAGTGCTCCAGTCGGCCAATGAATAATCAAGTGGCGCCCGAAAGCCGGCTCCTCTCCTCGGGCTAAGCTGCCGAGCGCAGGTCTCCTCGCTGGCTCCCCGCCCGATCGGCCTCCCCCCTCTGGCCAAATCAAGCGGCCGCCGATTTGCGCCAGCCCGCGGATGTGCTCCCATCAATCTAATGGCGGAGCCTCCCGGCTGGACCGGCTGGCAGCCGACTTGCGCCCACCGGGCCAACGAGTGGCGGCCGCCTGACGGATCCCCCTGACAATCTGGCCGCTCGGACAAAATCGGCCGCCAGTTGGCAGCGCCCATCTATCAAATGGCAATTCACTTAACCTAGTCCATCGTCGTCGCCAAGTGGGCCAGTATCGCGGTTCTGGTGGTCCCGCGCTCCTGCCAATAGCACTGCGGCTTCCTCGCCCGACTCCCTTCAGCCCGCTTGGCCGGCTTCGTTGCGGTTTGCTTGGGTCGCGCCGAGCAACTCTGGCACCGGCCGAGGGCAGCCCGCGCGAGTGCTCCCCTCGAATGTGGGCGCCGCAGACTGGCGGCGGCTCGCTCCAATGAGGCGCCAAGTGGAGCTCAAACTCGCTCCAGTTGAACCAGAGCGAGCCGAGCGAGAGGAGAGCCGCCAAATACGTGCGTCTCGCCCACTCGGACAGCAAGCACCTGGATGGGCCTGGCTGTCCATTGGGGGCTTACGAGCTCGGCCGGCGATCAAGTAAGATGAACGCGGCTCGCCTAATAGAATCATCGCCAGCCACAGAACACAATTGGGCCGGAGCTTTGAGCCGAGTGGCTGCAGGCAAATGGAGGCTCGAGTGGCCCCGCTTACACTGAGCTAGTATTCGTGTTTGTTTCCGCGGGCGCATTTGTGTTTGGCGCAACTAACACGAAAAATGAATTAGCTGCTTGGCGCGAGTATTTTGACATTGATAGGGGCGGCCAGTTTACAGGTGAGCCGAGCGAGCTGGCTGGCTGAGGCGCAGCGATAGGCCAGCAGAGATAGGGATCAGGTTCGCCCCATTCGTCTGCCACTGGCCGCGCTGCAAGGGCGCCGCCGCCCATTGTTGTTAATTTCCGCTCGGCCGTCTGGCTGGCGCGAACAGAGTCTAAACTGCTGGGCCGCTTGAATAAACAAACAAACGGCCCAGTGGACCAGCCCAGAGGGCGCGCATTTGGAGCGCGGAAATTAATTTTGTCCCCCAGATCAAGCAAAAGTTGGCCCACTTGGCGCCAACACCTAGCGACTTGAAACAAAGGCAGGCGCTGGCCGCTTGTCAAAACAGGCGCCAACCACTGGCAAGCGCAACATTAGGCTCCAAATAAACAAACTAGCTTGCTAGCTCGAAGCGACGAGAGAAGTCGCAACTTTGTGAACAATTATCTCGCGCTCGGCGGCTTGTTTGTTTTGGAGGCTGGCGGCGGGTTCATTGTTGGCAGCTCGCAACTTGGGGCGCCAAAATGGGAGCGCAAAATATTAAAATCGGAGCGGCGCGTTTTGCCGGTTGCAGTGTTAACTCGGCTAATGGAATCGGCCGCTTTGGGCGCAACACTCGAGCGGCGCCCTCCATGCATCATAATCAAGCGGCCAGCCTCGCAGCGCCAAAACGGGCACGAAGCCCCTGAGCGCACCTGGCCGGCTCGTCGGCGCCTCAAAACTGGCAGCTGTGGCGGCGGCGCCAGAGCTGCCGCCGCCAAAATAACTCAAGCTCGCCAAGCGACAAGTGAGCCTGACGGCTAATCGACTCTCTTAGGGCGCAAAGCCAATTTTAGGCGGCAATAAAAGCTCCTTCTCTTGGGCCAATCGGATCTCTCGCTTGGCGGCGCAGGCGGCTCATTTCTCGATCCAACAATAAAACTCGCGCTTAATGTCCCTGGCCAACAAGATTAGGCGCCCCCCGCCCTCTGTCGCTGGGCGGCGCGAGTTTTCATTTTTATTTCCGCCCGCTTGCCGGCCGCCCTGAGCGCGCCCAAACCGGGTTAGGCGGCGAGTGAGCCGGGCGGCAAGGTGAGCGCGCGACAATGGGCCCGCCGGCCGGCCGGCTGGCTCTCGAGCGGCGCCCATCCATCAATCAGGCGGCCGATGGCCCATGTAAGCGGGCGCCGCTTCCACCCGTCCGCCCGGCAGGCCCCATCCTGGGCCGGCTCGCTCGCTCCGGAAAGAAGTCATCCAACTGATGATGTCGCCCAAGCCCCTTTGAAGCCCCGTAAGTTGGCCGCCCATCTGGCCGCCAAGCCGCCCGTCTGGCCGTCTGGCCGTCTAACCGGACGGTGCAAATTGAGCGCCCGACGGAAGTGGGCCGCTCGCAGGGCTTTGGGCGGCTCTGGGCGGCCCTGAGTGGGCGGGGCGGAGGGGGAAACATTTTAAATAGGAGGAGCGCGCGCGTCTTTGCGGCTCGGCCGAGCGAGCGCCAGCCTTCGCCGCCCGGCGAGGGGGGGGGGATTCAATTTGTCGCCTTGGCGGCCGAGCTCTGATTGGATCGGGGCGCCTCGGCTGGCACAGCGTGGGCCAGGTCGCGTAGAGGCCAACTCGGGCCGCTCAGGCGCCGCCGCCACCGCCAAGCGAGCAAGCGGGGCTGGAGCCTGGCTGGCTGGCAGCCGGGAGCTCGGGGCTGGAGGCCAGGGGCGCCCGCCGGCTGCTCGCGCGGCCACGAAACAAGCAGATAAAAGGCGAGCTGCCAGCTCGCCGGCTCAATCAGGGCGCCAGCGAGCGCGACTTCAATCAATCGGCAAGCTGGCGCCAGTTTCCGTCCGCTTGTTAAGTGGCGCCGCCTCCAAGCTTCGCGAATCAATCTTGGCTTCTTGGGGCCTGTTTGCCGCCAACTTGCTTCCGCGAGCAGCCTATGCAGCCAGCGCGAGAGCGCCCAACTGGGCCGGCCGACAGTTGGCGGCGCCAAACGCGACTCATCTGGTAATGAATGGGCCGCCGCCGCCGCTGACTTCGAGCCGGCGAGGCGGCGGCCGGGCGACTTTGTTGCCGGCCCACAGGATGAGCCCGCTCGCCAAAGCACTGGCGCTAGCCAAACCCTTGGGCCGCCGCTTCCAGGCCAATCAATAGAGTGGAAGATCAGCGCCCACTGATTGGCTCCTATCTGCCGCCGCCGCCGCCCAAATCCAATTCCCAAAGCCAGCCAAGTCGGCGGCCGCCATCTCCGGGCATATTAAGTGCCGCTTTACACTTGATTGCAATGTAAGCTCTTCATCATCGCGCCGAGCCAGCCAGCCAGCCAGCCAGCCAGCTAACCAGCCAGACCAGCCCAGCCAGCCGGCCCACTCTGGCCAAATTGGGCCCCGAAGAGCTGGCGACAAAACGGCGAGCAGACAATGGAGCAAGGAGACAGAGAGAAAGGCCTTCTACTTACCACATCGATCAATTGCGACAGCTTCAGGCTAAGCCGAACCACAACTCGATCGCTGTTGTTTTGAACGGGCCGAATGATTCTATTGTAGGTCATCATGAGATCTTCGTAAAGTCGGTTTGCGTCAGAATTGGCCTCCGCAAACAAGATCAGACCACCGGAGGCGCGAGCGCTGGCCGCAGCCATCTCCTCACCTCGAAGCCCTCTTGCCTCGCGACAAACTCCACTTGGCCGGCCCTTCCCATGACTGCTGCTTTTGCTGCCCTTGTTGTCCCTGTTCCTTTCTTGGCCGCCGCCGCCGCCTCCCTGGCTAGTTGTGCCGGCCCGCGCCAGATGGCGCCAGCCAACGCTCGCCCCGAAAGCCAGCCACTCGTCGCGGCCGCCACTTGACTCGGGCGGCAAATTTGTTACTTCACCTACTGATTGAGCACATTGATTGGCGGTTTCTTGTTGCTTTAGGTCGCCAAACACGACCAGGCACATTAGACTGAGTTGTAACAATTGGCCCCGGCTGAGCCCCTTCCGTTTCCGCTTGTGCCTGGCAAACTCGGCCGGCGCTGACTGCAGACCGAGGCTCGGCCAGAAGCTCAGACGCGCCCCGGCCTCGTCGGGCCCACTTCTGGGGCAGCCCTCTGGTCGCCGGCCGCGGCCCTTTTTGATGTGATTGCAACTGATCAACTTCATGCTTCTGGCCTCCCATTTGCTTGGCCTCTCAACATCTCGAGCAAACACTCAAGCGCCTCCACTCGCCTCTCAACGCCGCAAGCTCGCGAACAAGTCTCGCCGGCGGGCGGGGCCATTGCATTGAGGGCCCAACCGTCCGCGCTGAGCCTGCCGGCGGCCGCCACCTCCTTGGCCCTCCTCGGCCGCCACCACCCTCGTCAAACAGGTCGACCAGTTGGGCCGCTTGAACCAACAGTTTGGTGCGCAAAACAGGGCTAGACTCACGCAATCATCGGGTCAATTTTAAACCCTTTAAACGCGACTCCACTTTACAAGTAATAACATTCGTAGCAGCAGCTGCAGCGGCAGCAACAACAACAGCAGTTCCTCTGGCTACAAACTAACTAACGTTCAGCCTCCTCTCTCGCTCTCTCCAATCTGGCAAAGTTTGTTTTGGCCGAGAGTGGAGCTCGAGGAGGAGGATTGCAGCGCGAGCCTTGGTCAGCGGAAACGCGCGCAAGATAAACGCGCCCAGTTGCTCAGGGCGCAGCCGTGGGAGTGTTTGCGGCGCACGAGCATAGCGCCGCCACCCCTATGCGCTCGCAGCCGGAATTTAGTTGCGACCTGAGACGACTTAGTTTGGCCAGTGGACTAGCAAGGGTCTGATAGTGAGAGAGATAGTTAGTCTGACTGCGCTTGCTGAGGGCTGTTTGTGGACGCCTTGGGATGGAGTTCTGGTGCGCCAAAGGCCGGAGAGTGTCCGACGAAGAGAGGCAGCCAGATCGGAGTTTTGCACCCCAAAGAACCCGATGGGACACCTACCAGCGGATTGCCTCACTACTTCTAGTCCTTCTCCTATCCATTCAAAGGGTTGAGACAAACTCGGATGCAAACCGACTCTACGAGGATCTCATGATGTCATACAACAGATTTGTGCGTCCAGTCCAAAATGACAGCGACACTTTGGTGGTGAAACTTGGCCTAAAGTTGTCGCAACTCATAGATGTGGTGAGTAAATTGTCGGTAATTGTCTTAGGTTGCTTGTTCCCATCTAATTTGCGCCAATATGTCCCTAAAATCAGAATCTCAGATATCAAATGATGACAACCATCGTTTGGATGGAACAAGAGTGGGCCGACTACAAGCTCAAGTGGGATCCAGACGACTATGGCGGCATAACGAAGGTAAGGCAATTCCACCTCCACAAGAGACTTGAACCAAAGCAAGCATGCACTAACAAGCCGGCAAATCTATCGCAGCTCCACGTGCCCGCCGATGACCTTTGGCGGCCAGACTTGGTGCTCTACAATAAGTGAGTAGTCCTCCCCCCCCCCTACTCATCCACTATCAGCTCGGCCAGAGTTGGCACCTTTATTAAACCCATAACCTTTTCATCACCATCATGCTTGGCACTCCCAATGAATCCAACCCGGCGACCTATCAGCGCCGACGGAGACTACGTGGTCACCATCATGAACAAGGCCATTTTAAATAGCGACGGGCGAATCATATGGAAACCGCCTGCTGTTTACAAGAGCTCCTGTCTCATCGATGTCTCCTACTTTCCCTTCGACTCGCAAACTTGCATCATGAAATTCGGGTTAGTCCAACTGAACCTTAGCTCACCTGCGCGTAATTTTTGCTCGCTAAACAGAAATGGGCCCACCATCTAACGCTGCCCAACTTCTACACCCTTGATTGCTTCTCAAACTAAAGAACTTGGACCTGGAACGGGAATCATGTAAGATTGCCTTGCAGTTCGTTTGTGATACTTAGCCTCGCTATCGCATCCTAAGTAAACTAAAACCGGTACCTCCCTCACGCACAACCCAAAACTGGCCAATCAACTCTCGCAACCAAAACTAGATCGACTTGAGGCACATTAATCAGCCGGATGTAAACTCAACAGCCTTAAACAACTCGTCCAACCAAATCGACATTGGAATAGATCTCAGCGACTTTCTGTTGAACGTTGAATGGGACGTAATGGCAGTGCCAGCAACTAGGAGGGAGCGCACCTACGAATGTTGTCGTGGCGCCTTCCAGGGTTAGTGTTGCCTTGCTTCAGATAAAACCAAAACCAATAAATCACAACCAATACTAACCAGCTGACCATAACCTGCATCCTCCTCTTGTTGGCACAAACATTTGGAATAGATATTACATTCAACGTAACGCTAAGAAGGAAAACCCTTTTCTACACAATCAATCTGATCATGCCTTGCGTGGTTATGTCGCTCCTTTCAATCCTCGTATTTTACCTCCCATCTGACAGCAATGAAAAGGTAAGTCCAAGCTGGGAACAAATCTACAAACTTGGTGCCCTCAAATGCGCCTCCTAATGGACGAGCGGAGCGGATTGGATGAGATCGAACCAGATTTGCTGAGATCTCAGGAAGGGTCTGCTCCTGGAGGCGAGCGGGTTGCGCTGAGCGCCGGCCAGCCCGCGAGAGTGACAACTTTAGGTCTCGGGAGGCAAAAAGACCATCAATCAGGCCGCTCCACATATGGGGCATTCCATTTCCGCTCGAGCCCTTGATCGCTAGCCGGATGGATCAGCTCAATGGCGGTTGCTTCCTAGACGGATGTTGTTTTCACTTTCCTTGCAGCCCTCCAACGGCTGAGGCTCAGGGTGTGAGTGTGGGCGTAAGCGCGGGCGCGAGCGGGCCCGCGACCCAATCATTAAGTCGGCGATTATCATGATGCAATCGTTAAATTAAATCCCTCAATTCAGACGCCTCCAAAAAAGGCGCCATCCGAATGGAAGGGCCCCCCATTCAATCAACTAGACCCGCCAATGAGATGTCTAAGCTTGCTGGCTCATTTGGAGCCAGTTGAGGGTGATAGATTTGATGGAGTTGGCTTTAGAGTTGGCCTCCAAGAGGATCCACTTGCTTGTAGGGGAGCCCCACTAACTACACTTAACTGCAAAGCCCTCCAAGCGGTGCTAAGTCGACCAAACAAATAGCCCGAGCCTTTCCAGGTGTCTCAACTCATCAAATTGAAGTTCTTTACACCAAACCCATAAGAATCTAACAAAATAACCCTCGTTCCATCGGCCGCCATTGTATAACCAGGTCTCGCTCACAATATCGATTGTGCTCTCAGTCGACGTCTTCCTCCTCTGCCTGATTGAAATCATTCCTCCTACCTCCTTCGTGGTTCCCCTACTCGGCCAGTACCTCCTATTTACGCTCACACTGGTCACTGTTTCAGTCATTGCAACTGTTTACGTGCTCAACATCAGCTTCAGAAATGCGTCCTCGCATAAAATGTCCAAGTTCGAGAGGTGGCTCTACCTGGAGGTGCTGCCCGCCTTGTTGTTCATGAAGAGGCGCGACGACTACCAGTGCCAGGAGATTTGCAAGACCAAGCTCGTGCATTGCGGCTCGGCCAAGACTTGCACATGCAAGAAGACAAACTCAAAGGCCACCGACGATCAAGAGGAACAAGTGATAAGCTTGTGCGGCTTCCACCACGAGGTCAAGAACGCCTTCCTCAGCTTGGACTTTGTGGCCAAACGGATGGAGAACAGAGAGAACCACAACAAGGTAAGTAAGAGTCGACTCGTATTGGATTGTTGCCGCCGCCGCCGCAGCGAGACTAACGCAAAAGCGGTGCCCTCAACTCCGAACAACAGATCGAGGAGGATTGGAGATACGTTGCAACTGTGATCGACAGGCTGCTGCTGTTTGTGTTCAGCTCGGTTTGCATTGTTTGAACTGGCCTCATAATACTGCAAGCGCCAGCTCTCTACGACAACCGAGAGCCCATCGACATCAAACTGAGCAAGCTGGGACCCAAAATCAGGCCCAACCTGCCCGACAGTTTTGATTCAGATTTGTGAGCTCGTTCGAGGATTGAAACTGGAGCGGCGCTGTCCCCAATCGATTGGGCGCAATCTAATCTGTTTAATGCTCGGACGACAATCTGCCAGCAGCAAGCATTGCATCGGATGGGTGAGAGGAGGAGTGGGCCTTGCTTGTCGGCGTTCTTGCTCATGCACGAATAGATAATAAATAACCAAATCGTCTTCAGAGACAATCAAACTGATGTTATAGGCCACCTGTTACATCTCATGTGATAAAGAATTGACACTGTTGGAGTTCCACTGATTTCAATGCGATCCGAAGTGTGCTGACTAAGCCGGATGCATCATCTCTCCTGGGAATTGCGACTGAAAATGGTCCACCAGAAACCTAATGTTGCCCTTGGTTAGTAGAAAACCGGAAGAATCAGAAACAAAGATTCAGTTCAGCTCGAGGGAGAATTCAGAAAGTCAACGGATGATTTAGAGGTGAAGCTGCCAGATGTTCCAAGAGAAACCTTGCGAGATTGTATAGCAAACCCGAGTGTGGAACCTCAATCCTGCACCTAATCGGCACGTACTACGGTCAGGATGAGTTGCCGAAATATGTTCGCGTGATATATGGGGAGCTAGCCAGTCAAGGTGCCCTAATGCGGTTGCTGTCAGAATTATAATCAATCGTTTTGGAGCAAGTTCGTGTCGAGAAGAGAAACGTCAGTTAAAGTTCAGTAAAAATAATCTTCCGCTGTTTTACGATCCATTGACATCTAGGAACGCCCTTCAATCGATCCCATAACGAGTAAATACGATCTGAATAATTGTCCGGATACAGAGAACTTATCATGTTAGGCTCATTAGATTCATTTAATAAAAAACTGTTCCAACAATGGTGATTCACGGCCAACCAGTTGGCCTGTTGAAAGTTGGAGTTTATATATGTACACACAACTATCGGCGATTGGGTTCAGAGTATATGCACTTCGTCAATTATTTTGATTGCATTTGATATTGTGAAAACAACAGCAGTGTAATGCAGTTTAAGTATCTCAACAAATATAGAGTAGTCATTCGCGTCAAAAGTCGTTCCCTCGAGTAGAGTGATCCAGTCAACAAGACCTGGAAATCCCTCCTTCCCATCTTGACCATCGTTTGGGGCTGCTCGATGTGGGTTCGAGAATTGATGAAGGTCAGTGAGTCGGAACTGAAGGGAGATTGTAATTTAGTGCTATCAACTTACTTAAAATTATGTGCTTCCGGCCCCAGTAGTTCGGCATGCCATTGGGGTCCAGAAAAGCGCGCTCTAAGAGCATCAACTGGTCGTTGAATTTTCGTACCTTCAACGCTTCTCTCACGTCCACCTTGTCTTGCCGATGGTGGAACTTGATCGTGGCCTTTGAAAACTCTTGCACAGTATGTTTCAAGAGTTCTACAAAGAGTTGTTAGCAACTGTGATGAATTGAGTTTTAGGACACCTCTCATGGAGTTCTACTTACCTAGTTCCACACTAGACTGCTTAAAAGCTTTTCCGTAACGAGCAACAAAGTGAGCAAAGCTTTCCTTCAAGGTCACAGAATAATCTAATAAGTTGAAAGGTAAAAATATCGAATCGCTTAGATGACGCAACATTTCAGCCAACGATTGCGCAACGGCAACATGATACTTCATATGGGGATCAATCTGTTTTATGGTCGCGAGATTATCGTACTTGGTTCCAATCAATGGCAACATGTCTTCAACAATATCTGTGCCATTAACACTGGTGAAGCCCGAAAAACGAACATCAATGACTGGGATACCGGCATATAGAAAGAACGGACTGTAAATTGATTGTAGATCGAGACGTCGAACTCTCGGCCGAGTCTTCACAAATGCCGACTTCTTGTACTCGTGTAGGATACTCCCAGGAAGTCCAAATCCGTCTGTGTTGTTTTCATTTTCCTCCATGGCCTCTTTTGTCAACTTCGGCACGGGCTGTTCATACTCGTCCAAAACTTTCTCAAATTCTGGGTCTGTGTGTGCACTCGCCTGAGCCTCGTCTATCTTGCTCACGTGGTGTACGTCCTTCCAAACGTCATAGACAGTCGGTTGGGGCTGGCTCTCACTCAAGTTTGGATTTGTCACTTGCTTCGTGGCGTTGAATATCACCTGATAAAGTAGTGGCGATGCAGCAATTGAGGCAGAACGGTTGCCAGTTACAATGAGATCACAGTTAAGATATGCAACCGCTCGTGAGTGCAACAACCTTTGATGAGTTTCCAGCCAAGCGCTCGAGCCTATCAAATTTAAGGTTTCTGCCCCAAAGCTGTTGAATATAATTGTCCGCCGAGGACGCCACCCCTCTTTCAGTAAGATACCGAACGCACGAACTATCTCCATCATGACAGCAGAGCCCGATACTGAATCTAGCAGACCTCTATTCAACGAGTCTCTCCTACTACCAATCACAATATATCTATCAGGTTCGGTGGCCCCAGCGAGCACTCCTGTAACAGTTGCAGAAGTTATTGATGTGTCTTGATTGCTGAAATCTATTCTGATCTTACTACGCTGATCCCCATTGTTATCATCTCTATAGCCTGGCCCGATATAAAGTGTAAAATCAAAACAATTCCAATCGCTGGGCGCAATCGAACCTGAAAGGCCCCTCAGTATGTTTTGAGCAGCATTAAAACTTATTGGGATAACGGGGATTTGCACTTTTGCCTCCTTGTCGAGACCCAACTTGGTAGCGTCCACTCCACCGAGGGATGATAAATTAAAGGAGGCGATGTCACCGTAGTTGCTCCATGCGGTTGGGTGAGATCTCCCTGAGTCATTGGGTAGTCGAACTGTTTTAGGATATGGTGAAGAGCTTCCATATAAGTCAGGATCTGGAAACAAAAGTATGGCTTTAGCACCGCTCTCTTGAGCAGTTATCACAACATCATGAGCTTGATAAAAAGTTTGTCTGATGACGAGAACTTTGCCCTCAGTCTCATTAGAACTGACACCTAGGCTAGCTAACTTCGCGTAGTCTTCTTTCGAACCTTTGTTAACGTATAATAATTGATCTGTTACTATGGTGGTTTCGTTGGCTTGAGACAAAGGCAAAAATGGTCGCATGTCGTCATGCAAATACTCTTCGTGCTCAATGTTTGAGTAGATGATTGTACCATTCCTGCTTAGAAGCTCTACAATAGATGCTTTACTCGGTAACATTGTTCTGAAGGTATTATTGGTTGATGTAACATGATCGAAATTGTATTCATGGAACATGTTTTCGATATGCCTCGCAAAACGATGATCGTCATCACTACCGGGAATTCGCTTTGTAAGTTGATACGATGTGAGCATTGATAGTATGTTTTCGGCACTTATTTGACTCAAGAGTCTACTTTTTATGGTTGGATCTTCATGAACAAGGGCCGACCCAAAGAACTCTGTTTCGGTATCAATGTCTACCTTAATTCTATGGAATGAAGCGAAATAGCCCAATAGGAACAATAGTATGCCAGCAACTACGAATGCGGCTATTTGAAGCCACAATACTCTCCTATTAACAGAACTAAACGGCAACTCTTCTGTTGTTTTCTCATATATCTGGATAGTTCCAGGCTCATTGTCAGACCAAGAAGTGGCCTCAAGGCCATCAACACTCTCCTCGTCCCGGTATGGCCTATATTGAGCTGACATAGTGTCAATAACGGTAGAGTATTCAAGAATATTGAATAGTTCGATCTAGACGAAGACAAGAAAAAATCTGTTCACAGTTCGTTTAGTTTCCTAATTATTGCCATATAAGGAGATAGGTCTTTAGATCATACTGTAGCGGAAGGCTTACTCTTCGAAATTGCACTTGTTTCTCAGTCTAATAGATTCTACACAAATCGCCTGCATCATAGATGACGATAATCAAGTTGTCAAGGCAGCGTCCCACCTTAGACTAAATGCATTCGGATCGGTGGCGCCAAATTGATCATATGCAATATGGTTCTTTGGAATGCTTGGATGCTAAATGGAATTGTTAAGCCAAATAACACTGGGGAATATCTTATCGTTAATTTCGTGATGTATTTAATTCAGTCGTGGGTAGTTGTTGGATAATGAAAACTTTTGTCGCGATGAGTCTTCGAACAATGAGTTCCCCTGCTTGCCCAGGGGCAATCCTGTTCTTGGCTTCTCAAGATGACGAAACGGGAAAAAAGAGACACAACTGAGGGTTGAACCCCAGTCCGAGAGGCTAAACAACATGCACAACGCGCTTCTTCCCCCACCTGATTCATAAAATGAGTACACGAGGGGAGGCTATTGAGCCCAATCGAGACGGACATCCCGATGAATTTTGATGATGCCGATGAGTGCCAAGTCTAATTCGGGCCCAATTTCAAGCTATCCAACATAATCATTAATTTGCGCCTAACACATTATTTTTCCTTTTAGCATAAATTTTACAGCCAACCGAGCAACTTGATTGTTTGTGCACTAAGATCGCCCGACAGATGGTGGATCCATAGCTCATTGAACTAGGTCTGATCGGTCTTATCTATCCATTTGGCTCGCGAGTTCGTCACTATGTCGAGTTTTGATGTGGGATGCCGACTCGAGCAGTTTGTAAATACTCTCCAACAAGATAGACACCAATGCTCTCTTGACTTCAGCTGCAGTCCAACTTGGCTAGCTTAGCACTTAGTTCGATCAGAGGGCAGACTACCTGAGTTGACCCACTGATATTTGTAATTACGATTTGACTCAACTTGGCGATGAGTCCAGACGGACAGTTTTCAGTTGGCTGGCATGTAGCTGGTTTCGTTTGCTCGAATTTCCTACTTCAAGCCATTGGTCGTGTCGATTCTGCGCCTCATGATCATAGGACTACCTCGAGGTAGATTCAAGAATAGTTGAGTCTAAGCAGTGAACGTAGAAGTCTGCGAAATTCAGGACCAAAAATAAATACTATGTACTTGTCCAAGATCCGTCAAATGGCGTTGAAGATACTGGCCAAGTGGACAACAAATGAGAAATGGAGAAGGATTTCAGCCAGGCAGAGGAGGAAGACGTCGACTGAGGTCAGTGCTGGCTGCTCGGTTTACCCTCAGGTACCATCTCTGTTTTCCCGATCTCCTCGGTTTAAATAGCCATATAAGTCGTTCGTATGGCTCGACCCATCCGTCCAGTTCCAATCAACAGTCCAAAATCGAATCTCAACATGGAATTTGGTTAGACTTCAAAAGTGGCGCCGAGTTACAGCGTGCTTTAGGCATGAGTCCTTCTCGAGCGGACAACACTGTTGTTACAACAACACGCGGTGGTTGTATGGATTTGGAAATCAAATCCTGACCTGTAGGCTATTCCTTGCAATACATCCAATAGGCAATCTACATCTACCTAGACGGTCATGTAATCATGGCATCACAATTAGAGCTTACGCAGAAACCCTTCGTCGAGCTACAGATTGAAGCTCTAGTCAACGAGAACCGAATTAAACTAAGCAAATTGACCAAATTCGTGAACGAGCTTGAGTCAAGAATCAACGGATTAGACGATGATGACTGCAGAAAGGTTATTGAGAGGAAGTTTGATCCGCCCATGGTTCTTCGGCCAAACTCCTCAGGCAACGACTACCCAGATCGATTCAAGTTTGCCATTCCTGCCAAGATCGAGATCATAGGAAGTTCAAAATCTTCAACCTCCTTGAAGGGATTGAGTTATGTCGACTTGGCCATTCCGATGCCGGAAAAATGTCTAGAAAAAAAAGATGTCAAAAACCAGAGGTATCACTACAAGAGAGCTCTGTATTTAACCCAAATTGCCCATATTATCAATAAGAAATCAATTAAAAAAGGTTTGATTAGGAGCTTAGAATTTTGCTTCGCTCGGGGTGATTTCCTCAAGCCTATCCTGCTGATTATACCTGAAGACGAAAAACTCAGGAACATAGCAACCTTCCGAATATTTGTCTATCCTCATCCTGAAAGTCCAATCAAGACGTCTCTTCTACACCCCTCACATGGCAATCTTGCCCCCAAATGGTTCTTCAAGGATTACGAGCTTGAGCATTCAGAGGAATCAGAAATTGGTCGATTTATTGCTGGTGATAGCGACACTGCCCCCTCTCCAATTTATAACTCCAGCATACTTTTTGACATTGAACTAATTTCAAACTCTGATATTTTGTATGAACAAATCAAGTCTCACACCAGTGTCAAAGAAGCCCTAATGTTGACCAAGGTGTGGCTTATGCAGCGAAATCTCCACCACCACTTCTCCTTCACGATCTCAATGTTCATCGCTTACCTGCAGACTCGACAAATTATCCACCAGAATATGAGTTCTTATCAGATATTTAAGATAATAATCAGACACATTGCCGCATCAGACTGGGATGGGGCTGGTTTGAGCTATTTCGACGATTCCAAAGATCTCGTTCAAGCGCACAAACTAAGCTCCACTGTGGTATTTCTTTCACCCTCGGGCAATCTCAACCTTTGTTACGATATTACTGACGACTTATACCAACGTCTAAAACACGAGGCGCGACAGTCTCAAGAAGTTCTAACTCTAAACTCTGTCGACACATTCGAACTACTATTTCTCACTAAAATCGATTTCTTGAGTAAATTTGACGTCATCGTGCACCTACCAAAGCGCGCTGAAAATTCCCTGATGACTAAGGAACACCTGCAGGAGTTTATGAACTACGGGGCATTCACGCCTAAAATATACTCCAACTCTATCCTCAGCTCTATCCGCAAGGCGCTCAGCGACCGAGTTGTCCTGATTCAACAAAGCTCAGATCACCTCCTGCTGAACAAAAGGTGGAGTATCAAGCAGTCAGCTCCTGACTTATCTTGTGAAGACGCCACTCTGACTTTCGGAATTCTACTCGAACCTGAGAAGTCCTTACGTATTATAGATGTTGGACCCGAGGCACAATCAGCGGAAGCGGAGGAATTTCGGAAGTTCTGGGAGCCTAGGAGTCAGTTGCGTTTACAAAATGGTGTTATAAGCGAGACTGTTTTGTGGCAAGTGCATTGTTTCAGCCAGCGTCGCTCGTTAATCAAGTATATACTGGCTCATGCAGTTTCCCGAGCTGGTTTTCAGACCGTTGTAGTTCATCATACTCTTCTCGAACGTTTTATCAATCTACACAATGTCTTTTTCCATTGGAAAGACCAAACTGATGCAAGCTTACGAGAGAAGGTAGGGCCCCAGAAACGCGGCTTTGAATCTGATCCTAAGGATCCAATCGGTGTTGGCGAGGAAGTGTTTCAGAAGGTGCTTCACTCATACAACGAGCTCAACAAGATTGTGAGAAACGTGGACGGTCTCAAGCATTCGATAACCTCGATTCAGCCAGTCTCGCATCATGTCCGTGGTAGCGCCGTGTTTCCACCCTTGCCAGTCAGTTTGCAAGCGAAAAACAAGCTATTGAAAAGGAGAAAAGGTGCTGTTTTCTTTCCTGAAGATTTTGATCGGACTGGCAAAGTACTGTTCATAGAACCAGTGGAAATCTTGCTAACGCTCGAAAATACGGGCAAATGGCCGAACGATTTAGATGCCCTTGAGGCTGCCAAATCAGAGTATCTTATACAACTAGGCGAGGCTTTGAGGGATAGAGAGTATTGTGTGAAGTTTGCAAGCGATTACCTTGACGTAATGCATGGACAGTTTGTATTCAGATTGCGACTCAAGGTGCCCAAAGAGTTGGCATTGGCCTCAGCCAGCCTTGGCAAACAAGAATTTCAAAAGAGACGACTCAATTTGGAGATATTACCCAGAGTTCATGCAGCTTTGGATCAAGTTTACCGCGAAAAGCCCGCCTTCGGCCTCACTTGTCGGTTGGTAAAGCGCTGGCTCTCGTGCCATCTGATGACAGATCACATCAGTGATGTGGCGATTGACCTGATCGTAGCGCACTTATTTCTGCACCCCCAGCCCTATACTGAGCCCTCTAGCTCATCCTGTGGATTTCAAAGGTTTCTTATGCTTATGTCGCAATACGACTGGAAGCTAACGCCTCTAATCGTCAACTTCGACAACCAGTTGAAGATCGACGAAATCAATCGGATCAGAGATGCAATGCAAGAGGATAGGTCAAAATTTCCACCCATTGTGATATGCACACCGTACGACAAGGACACCTCACCCTGGGCCAAATCTGAGCCAACATTACCCAAACTAGATCTGTTGTGTCGTCTAACTGAGAAAGCCCTGCAGTTTTTCAAGACAGAAATACTGATGAACTTCGATGTTGCCGACGAGTGCAAAGCCTTGTTCAGGCCTAATTTTAAGCTTTTCAACTTAATCATCAACTTGCAGCCAATGACTGTACAGAATTTCTTCATGAGCATCGACCCGCCCAAGGGGTACAAACTAGTTGGTAGTGAGCCAGAAGGGAACCGTGCGAGTGCCTTCAAAGTAATGCCAATTGTAGGACTTAATATCATTGAACAGTACGTCAGGGTTCTGAGGAGCAAATATGATGATATCGCTCTCTTCTTTTATGGCAAATACGGTCAGCGAGTGATAGGTGTAGTGCTGAAACCAGAATTTGCCCAGATCTACAAAGGCGACCTCGACTCTCTAATCGATGGCATCAAAGAGCTAGGTTCGAAATTGGTAGAATCTGTGGTGGTTATGCGTTCAATTTAGATAAGTCCAGTTTCGCTGCCATATCTTAACTGGGTGGTTGTGTGGATTTAAAAATAAATAAATAAGAGACATCGTTAACCAGATAGATTGCCTTTGAACTTGCTTCTATTCGGATCTCAATGCGCCACAGACTAGTAGGCTCGTCCTCGCTAAGAATTCTGGCATGCCCAGCATCAGCCCTAGGAACGCTTAATCTCAGAGTGTCCGAGTTCATGAGGTGGATGTACCTGAATGTGTTGCCCACTGAAGAGGCGCGACGATTATCAGAGAATCTGCAAGATCAAGCTTTTTCATTTTGGCTCGGCTAGGACTCGGCGCCCCAGACTGGGTTAGCCATTCAAGTGAGTCGAGTACACAAGAGCTATCAAGTTCCATTGAGATCAGGAAGCAGCCTGTACATGATACGACCTCGCCTTCAGTTTGAGTGATATATCTGATGCGACGGGGCGAGACTTCGCGGATACCGACGTTCAATGGCGTCATCGGGGCCGTCCAGTCTTGCCGAGGCCCAGTGCGCGACATGCCCTTCGCGGCCCGACTGAGCACGCTCGGTATGCTCCTATCGTTTGTCTTCAGCCGATGTTGGCTGGACGACAGGATGGGAGGATAGGGGATGAGGTAGTGTTTGGAGTTGTTTACAGCTGGATTTGAGCCGAGAGGATGAGCCAAATTGGCGTGCGTCTTCGACAGTTAGCGGTAAAAAGGGGCCAAAATCTGAGATCGTGACTCGTGAAGTGAAGGTTCGCGTGCTTCTGCCAAGATTAGCACGTCTTATCTCGCCAAGTCGAAACAGCATAACTTTCTAACTACACCGACAAGGTTCAGATGAACCCTGATGCCAGCTTCGATCGGAGGGAAGTTGGTGAACACTAGCAGGCGGGAGGAGATATCGAGGCCCTGGTTGAGTCAGTCTGCCGCGCGCACATCTACTCTGTACGTGCATGCATCTGTACGTGTACGCCTATGTTGGTAGGCAAGCAAACTGCCGGCTGCCATACGATCGGCTAGTATTTCTCGAAATAAGATGCTAACATGAATGCAGTCGTGGCTAATGCTGATCAATCTGAATCGCACTAATCAAGCGACTCGATCAGCAGCCTGAATGTGGCCAAAGAGGAGGGCTGTTTGTTCTCAATATCTGGCCAGAGTTTGCGCGCCATTAGCTAATGAATAGCAGTGTAAGCTAGCCTAATTGGCCGAGCTAGCATGTTAAGTGTCTGATTTGGAAGCAATTGTGTGTTGCGCGACGAGCCGAGAGCAGACATGCATGTAGCCTTCTTTGTCTGATAAAGTGAACTCGAGTGAGTCGGCGTCACTTGCTTGGACAAACTAAAGCCAAAGAGGACAAGCAAAGGGGGCGCCTAGGGGTGCGCGCGTCGAGCCCTAGCGCCAGCAGCGGGCCGAGGAAGCGAGGTGCAAGCGTCTGAGATTTCTAGGGTGGAAGGGCGAGAAGTAAGCGATAAGGCTGAGCGAGTTGGCTCCCCTGGCTAGAGGTGGGCGCACCACTTGGGCTTATCCGTAAGCTAGACGGGGTAGTCGGTCCGGTGCTGTCAGATTGGAAGCATTGGAGAGACGAACAGTGAGCGAGGAGGCAGGAAGGCGGCGCAGACTCTACTTGTTTGAGCTGACCTTGTGAAAGAAGTAAGGCATCAGTCATTCCCCCGTCGTCGGCGGCGTCTCGCACTTGCCTTGCGCATCTTTGCAATATACTGTGTATGGCAGAGAGACGGGAGTTGGTGTTTAGCATCTAGGTAGCGACCTGTGAGCGAACTCGTGAAGTCGCAAGTCTGAGAGGTGAGCGAGAGACTGGTTCAACTTATGGGCCACCTTCCGCGCATCTTCTGTGTAGCCTTGTTTGTTTGACTGTCTATCGGGATAGAGGGTTTGTAAGCCGTAACGTAGCATAGAGAACCGCAACTAGTGAGAGATCAGCTCGTAGAGACGCACGCAGACAGTCGCGCTGAACATAGAGAAACTCGAGCATGGGACTCGTCAGGCAAAGGAAAACAACAGACCATCGAAGCAGACCAAAGTTCATCGGGAGATTTATTTATTCAGCAAGCTCTTGCGTCTTTACCTTCCTTACCGCATCCTTAATACCTAAAAGAATGCCCGAAATCTGCTGAAAGGAGCGTGTCGCATCCTGAAATAAATAGAGGCAAAATGGCGCCAACCGAGATCAGAGAGCCGCAGCTAGCGAAGAATGAAGCCGACCAAGAGGCTAGCGATAGCTACCACCACACTGGCCAGCCTCCAAGCGACCGGAAACTCTCGACAGAAACCTTTCAAATTAGAACTCTGAACCGAAGACACATTGATTTTGATCCAGAGTTTGATCTAAGTGACGTCAACTCACCAAATAGGAGCAAGTGGTCTGGTTCCTTTCATTTTATCCAAGCGGCGGATAGTCAGCTGGGCATGATTGATAGTTTTATACATAAACGAGTTGAGCCGGGCTGGGACGAGGAGATCAAACTTTGCGAGAGCTTGGTTGCCGCCTGCAATCGGATGCAACCTAAACCAGAGTTCATAGTTATTTGTGGTGATCTGGTGGATGCTCGTCCCGGTTTAACGCAGCAAACAACCGAAACCAGACGTTTGCAGGTAGTGGATTTTAAGCGAATATTTGCACAATTGGACCCAAAGATTCCGCTAGTCTGTGTATGTGGCAATCACGATATTGGCGATGAACCAAGAATTCAAGACATAAACGAGTACAGGCGCGATTTTGGGGATGATTATTACTATTTCACTAAATACGACATATTGTTTATAGTTATCAACAGTCAGTTTTATCAGAACAGGGAACATGTGAAAGATTATGCAAGCGAGCAAGATAGATGGTTGGAGAATCTATTGGCCAAATGTAAACTGTTCAAATATTCAATTGTCTTCGAACACATCCCATGGTTTCTTGAAAGCTACGACGAAGAGAACGATTATTTTAATATCAAGAGAGAGGTTCGTCTCGAATGGTTGCGTAAGTTCAAGGATGCAGGTGTTACAAAAATCATGTGCGGCCATTATCATCGAAACGCTGGCGGCTGGTTCGAGGGGATGGAATTGGTCGTGACCTCGGCAATTGGAGCTCAATGTGGTAACGACAAAAGTGGCGTTAGAATTGTCAAGGTTCTAGATGAGTCTATTGTGCACCAATACTATGCAATGGAGGATATTCCAGAGAAGATTGAGCTCTGAGCTTGGAGTGGGTTTGTTGTTTCCTGATTCTATCATTAAAAGCATTGCGTTTTGATTGATTGATCAGTGATCATTTTATCTTAAGGTTTGCAATTCAGTGAATGCTCATGTTTCCGATTCGCAAAAAATCCTGAACCAGGACGCTGCCACAGCCAAAAATATATGTCCATCGCCAAATTTACAACTGCCAGATTAGAGACATCATCGTTGAACAATTCCATGAAGGCAGGCAGGTCTGTATGGGCCATGTTGATACGGATAAACAGTTTCAACATCGGATGTTCCTCATCTGAACTGGAGGCTCTCCGAATCTTGGCTAAACTGCATTCCGCGGTACATATTCAAGAAGTGTTCTTCCTTCAGAACTACCTCGAGTACGGGGAGCGAGCCCTGGAGATAGCTGAATTTATCCTTCAATTTCATCAACGCCAATCTCCTCGTAAAATCCAGTTACCAGTTTGAGAGAGGATGTATACGAGTGATGGATTCTACCATGCAATATACATTATTATCTTATGTAAAATTGTGGACGGCCTATTGACCGTTTGTATGCCCCCACTACTAACCCAAGCAGTTGAATCGACCCAAACAAATCTAACACAAAGAGAACATGACCTGAAAAAAAATAGAGTCACGAGGCTAATCATGAGGATCCAATTAGTGATGACACGTAATAGTTATAGAAAGTATTCAGGGACAACCCTCACTCCAGGGTCGTGGACTTTGAGTAGCTAGCATTGAATCTGTGGTCGTCGTTGGATCAACTCCAGAGATGAACGTTCAAACGAAACTATTCTCGAGATAAAGCCAGTTCAGCAAGTGAGCCGAGGCCAACGAGAGCGGCGAACAGCGCCGAGGAGGACGAGGCTTCTTCCGTGGCGGCGGCGGCGGCGGCGGCGGAAGTGGCCAGAAATCAAACGGCAGCGGACAGGACGAGTGGGCCGCAAGTG
>Ga0268249_1000428_pt1 | contig 20760 bp, 18 predicted proteins | sample AgamicAtPe_FD_200257 | JGI IMG/M metagenome (GOLD analysis project Ga0268249, IMG submission 200257) | Agave microbial communities from Guanajuato, Mexico - At.P.e (v2) (version 3) | ecosystem: Host-associated > Plants > Phyllosphere > Phylloplane/Leaf | place: Guanajuato, Mexico | collected... | reverse complement strand
ATCATGGGCCGGCAACGGGGACTGAGAGTGGCCGTGTTGATGTTATTAAAGCCATTACGGGCGCCGATCGTTGTTGTTGGCATCGTCGTCATCGTCGTCGTCGTTGTCGTTGTCGTTGTCGTTGTCGTTGTCGGACTCGGCTGCTGGCGCCCCTATGCGAGGCTGCAGGTGCAACCCCAGGGCGAGGCTCGCGCCCCCTACGAGCGGGCGCGTCGGCCAGCCTTCCGCCAACAAGCTCGCCTGCAACTAGACCAGAATTTGCTCTCCTCTCTGCGCCCTCAAAGCTGGCAGCGGACGAGAGGAGAGAGAGAGAGCAGATTCGAGCCAGCGATGGCATGTTTTACTTATCACTGCAGTGTAGGATTTTAGCGCGATAGATGTCGTTGCGGGCGCCCTTTTCAACCTCCACTGGGGCCCATTGCGACCGCGCAAACTCTCGCCAAGCCGGCCGGCTAGCGCAATCGAGTCAATGGCATGAATTGAATTAGAGCCAAAACCAGACCGAAGCGCGAGGCTCAGTTGACTTAAAAGTTGAAACAAGGAAACGAGGAGTTTTCCAAAGGGAGCGACTCTCAGTCTGGCTCGCACTCAGTGGGCGCGCGCAAGAGAGAGAGAGAGCGAGAGTTTCCTCCTCCTGATGCAAGAGTCAGCTTCGCCTCCAACTTTGAGCCAGATCGTCCCTTTGGATCGTCTTCTTGCAAGAGTGGCGCCAAGCAACTGGCCACCGACGCGGCTGGCGCCCTAAGATGTGCTCGAGCAGCTGCAGGAAGTTTGGGCCAGACTGGAGCACGAGAGAGAGTTCAAGCGCCAACAAGTTGTGAGAGGCTGGCAGAGGAGAGGTGCTAGCCAGGTGGAGCGGGGAGCGCAAAAAGGAGAGAGAAAGAGACAAAGAGAGGGGCGAGTCGGCTGGCAAGAAGCCGAGTGGAGAGGGGAGGGCCGAGAATGGGCCCGCTCAAGCGGCAGATTTGGCCGGCCGGCGAGAGTTCGCGTTGGCTTGCTGTTTACCTGCTCGCCTGTGTCCTTGTTGCAAGGCAAAGCACCTGCAATTGCCAGGAGCAGGATGGACTCTCCGCGGCCGGCTTGATTGGCGAGCGGCCGCTTGAATTTGCGCCCGCCGACAACCAATCAGCAACCCTGCAGCAGTTTGACTATCCAAACTTGGGCGAGCTCGCCGACGAGCAGGAGGAGCGAGCGGCGTTTGGCGCCCAGAATGAGGCTAGACTCCTGTGGCGCCGTCAGGTGTTTCTGGGCGCCGAAAGCCCGGCGGCCGACTACGACTCCTACCGTCCGCTCGAGTACCTGTCGACGGCGCTGCCGCTGGCGCTTGCGCCCGAACTCGCGGCCGAGTTGCAACCCACAACGCCCGACCCTTTCGCCCGGAGACTGGCGGCCGCAGCGGCCGGCCAGCCGGCGTCCCCTGCCGACCAGCAGCAGCAGCAACACCAGTCGCAGGAGCATCAACAGCAGCAGCAGCAGCAGCAACAGCAGCAGCAACAGAAACTCGGCCCCCAATTCACGAAGGAGCCGCCGAGCTTCATCCATTACCTGAATTCATCCGATCTGGTCATTGGCTGCTCGGCGACAGGAAATCCCCAGCCAACAATCGTAAGTTATCGGATTTAGTTTGCGTTGGGAGTGTCACAGCTGGAGGTTTGAGCGCAAGAGTTCGCGCAACTGGCCCGCCGGCCGGCAAACCCAACCACCCGCTGACCCCTCCAAGCGGCCAAAACGCGCGCGCCCTGGATAACCTGAAAAACGTCGCCGCCCATCTAACTCGGCTCGCAAAATACATCCCCAAATTATACAGACTTGGTTGCATCGAGGCGGCCAACTTGAGGGCGGCTCCCTGTTGGACAAGCGCTACGTTAGATATGATAATTCGCTCGTTATTTCCGCCTTCAAAGCGCACGAATTCGAGCCGGAGATCCACTCGACGGTCTACAAATGTCAGGCCTCAAACTCTGTTGGCACAATAGTTAGCCGCGACGTTGTGATAAGCGCAGGTAAGTGTGGCTTGTTTTTGCTTCAGAGTAGTGCCTTGGCCGCTGCAAATCGCTTTGCTCTCGGGCGCTTCTAAGGCGCAAATTGGAGCCGCAAACTGGAGCCAGGCGACGAGTTTGCTTTGCTTTGCTTTGCTTGCGAGCTGGCCGGCGCCATGATTATAGTGGCGAGGCAGGTAGAGTTTTGCGGGCGAAGCCAGACAATAAAGCGGCGCCACTGTCGGCGGCCACATAAATCAGTGCACCGTTTGATTGGCCGCCGCGCTCGCGCTTGTTTGCGAGCGGCCTCGCGACGCTCGGGCCCAATTGGCGTGCGCTTGGCGAGGCGGCTGCTGGAGGGGGGAAAGGAAGTCGCACGAGAATTGGATTCGGTTGGCGCCAGAGTGGCGGTGGCGGCCGCAGACGCTCACCCCTACCTGGCCCGCTCATTTCCTGTTTATTCAATTGGCCCGTTTAGTTTCGAGCGGTGTCATTTATCGAGGGCGTGGCGCTGGCAGGCCAGCCGGCGAGCAGTTGCGGCGCCCGACGCGGCCCAATCGGCTTCCGTTTCGCCTTATTATCTGTCGGCGGCGGCGGCGGCGGCGCCCATCCATCCATCCATCCATCCAGGTCGGTCGCGGCGCTCGCTCGCCTGTCAGCGGCGGCCGCGATCAGCTGGCCGCGCGCCTATAAGTCCGCGCGCCCAGATTGCTGATCAATGAACCGCAGATAACATGGCCGCCAAGCCCCCTGCTCGGCCGCAGAGCGGCGCTGCCAACCGGAAGCCGCATGTCAACCGCTTATCTGGCGCCGGCTCCAATTCGACTCCTCATTCTTGGGGCGCCCATTCATATTCAAATTGCGCCCCCCTCCCCTCCACTCCACTCCACTCCACTCCACTCACTCGGCCGGCTCCAAGTGGAAGCGGGCGCAAATTAACCTGGCCTCCTGGAGCAAAGTTGCCGCCGCCGCCGCCGCCGCCTCTGCTGCTGCTGCTGCTGCTGCTGCGGGGCGGCCCAAGCGGAGTGCGAGCATGTTAACATGTGTCAGCGCGCCCAGCCCACTGTGCGGCGGGCCCATTGTGCGCGAGTGAGCCATGACTCCGCCAGTCCCATTGTCAGCGGCCGGCTCTGCCTTCCGCCCACTCTATCGGCACCTGTCAGGCGGCTGCGCTGGCCCAGAGCCGAGATTGCATTGTAATGGGGGCCCATTATTCGACTCCATTGAGCTGTGGCGCGCCGATCGACTAAGCGAGCGGCGAGCGGCCCACTTGGCCGGCGCCCCTCAAGTCGCCGCCATCGACCCGTAATGGAAAACTCATTACTGTTTCCAATAATACGTCCGCGTCCGCGTCCGCGCCCACGCCCACACTGGCGCCCATTGTTTTGCAAGGCCGGCTCAAACACCGCCAGCGAGCCCCTCGATCCGAGCGCGGCGCTAATGAATTCCGGCAGCGCTCGCTCGTTAGCCAAAACACTCGAGCGCTAGCTACCTGCGCGATAAATCACAAGATCGCATTCAATTGAGCGACGGCCCAAACTGACCCCCCGGCTCCAGGAGCTCGAGCGGCAACAAATCGGCCCGAGAGGCGGCCAGCTCGGCTTGCAAGCGCCGGCGAGCTCGCTTTGCATATTCCGGCGCGGCCAGTATCAGCGCCGCCGCCGCCAGCCTCAAGTTGCGCCGCCGCCGCCTCCACTTCCGACTGGGGGCTCCGTTTTCAGCGCGGCGGCCGATAATTAAACGCGCGCCCCAGTTGCCTGGCAACTCGCGCGCTCGGCCGAGTGGCTGGCTCCTTGCACTTGACCACCATAACCATTAGACTACCAGCTTACTCCTGGCGCGCGCGCAGATCGTCCGCCCCTCTTTAATGGTAATAATAATTTACACTTGGCTCGCGTGAGTTATGGCCGCCGCTTTGCGCTTTCGGCCCGCTTGGCTTCGGTCGAGTCAGTTTGGCTCAGTTCAGTTCAGTTCAGTTCAGTTCAGTCCAGCTCAACTCAACTCAGCTCAGCTCGGTCTGGTTTGCTCGCGTTGGTTTGGGTTTGCGGCGCCGAGCTGCCGAGACCCAAATCCAAGCGCATAAATTTGAATACGCTGGCCGGCGCACCATTAGCCTGGCTCGCCCATTGAGTTCGCCTCCGTTGCTCGTCCTGCGTCCACGTGAGCGCGCAAATTTGTCCGCCTCGCCCCGCCTTTGTTGGCGCCCCTCTTGTTGCGGCCGGCCGCCGCTCGGCTCACCTAGCCGCCGCCGCCGCCGCCAAGATGAATGGGCGAATGATGGATTTTAATATAGCGGCCGGGAGGAATCCTGGCCCTGAGTAGCGGAAGGGGGGGGGGGATATTAACACTTTATATTGGCGCGGGTTCAACTGCTGGCGCCGCCGGCCTGCGCGCGGCGGACGTGAGCGGGCTCGAATGGGCCTCTGCGGGCGCGAAATGATTAATTGATTGGCGCCATTATATTGGCCCCGGCCGAGGGGGGCGACTTATAAAGCCATTGAATAATATTGCCGATCTGGCCGGCTCGGCGCCCGTTCGAGCGGCCGGCGAGTGGCCGCTCGCCTGGCCGCACCTGGCCGGGCGGGCCGCTCGCGCTCGCCGGGGCTCTCCCTGAGGAGATGCAAGCTTTGCCGGCAGTGGCGGCGCTCGATCATTAGAGTTCGTGTTAGTGGCGCTGAGTTGGAATGGCGGTAATCATTGTTGCAGCCACTCGATCATGGGCTTGGCCTCGCTCGCTCGCTCGCGGGCGCTGATTTTGGCGCCGAGTCGAGCCGAGTCGGGTTTGGTTTGGTTTGGTTTGGTTCAACTGAGCCGGGCTGAACGCGCAAAACAAGCCATTTGGAGCCGCGCGCAAGTCTAGCGTTGCCGGCCGGCCGGCCTCGCTCGCCGGCCGAGGAAACACGAGCGCAACAACAATGGCCCTCGCGGCCAGTTCAAGCGAGCGCTCCACAGAGTTCAGCGCGCCGACACACAATCGACAAGGCCGCCTCGGCCAGATACGACTGTCTGGCCGGAGAGGAAATCGATTTCCGCCGACGGGGCCGCCAGGTGCGCGCGCGGAGTTCCGCTCGGGCCCGCTCAATTCAGGGCGAGCGAGAGAGTTTATTCAAAATTGCAGCCTGCATTTGGTTTGCTCGGCGGCGCGGTGATAAATGCAGTCCGCTTGCAAGTGTCAGTCACTCTTGGCCTCCCATTGTCTTGCTGGCGGCGCCAGGGAGTTGGCCCACTTTCGGCTTGCTGCGGGGCCGAGCGGGCGATCGAGAGCTCGACGGGTTGGCGGCTGGAGGGCGCCAAAGTTGGCCGAGCGGCGCCGACTGAAATCTGATTCATTTGCGCCCCCCCCCCACCAGCCAGTCGTCATCCGGTTTGCTTGGCGCAGTTGCAGCAAAAGGCGCCTCAGCCAAGACTCGCGCGAGAGCTGGCCAATTATGTGTCTCCTCCTCGCTGTCCATCGCCGGCGCCGATCGCCTATGATGGATGGAGGCGGCGGCGCCACTTCCGCCGGGCGAGCGCGCTTTTGAGCCTTTTTTGATCATTCGCGGGCCCCATTACATTAATTACATGCAACTCGCCATGGATGGATCGATCGGCGCGCGCGCTCGCTCGGCGCAGACAGGCGCGAGATGGATGCTCGCCGCGAGCCAGGCCGCGGCGCCCGTCCGCACGAGAGCTCGAGAGCTCGAGTGGCGACAAAACTCGGCCCAATCATTGGCCGCCCAGTTGGAGCCGGCGGGCGGAAGGAGGCCACTCGAGTTGGGGCCCCATTGTTGGCCAAACTCGCCCTCGGCCGCGCTCGGCGGCGGAAGCGGCGGCGGGGGGGGCCACTTTGCTCTGCGCCCCGCTCTGTCTGGCGCCAATCAGCGCTAAGAGGCATTGTTTTGGCCCTCGCGGCGGCGCTCGTTTTAAATCAATCTCCAAATTGCGCCCGCAATCTGAATAGCGCCCGGCTAAACTCGCGAGCCGGCCAGTGGGGGCGCTGCCGTCGCGCCGCCATCGCAAGCTCCGCTAATTGGAGCTCACCTTTTGTTGTCGCCCGCCGCTCGGCAGCCTTGCCGCCGATTGAGCCTGCCAATCGGCGCCCCGCTCACCTGGCTGCTCGGCGCGCCAGCTCGGGGCGGCGAAGGCGGGCGATGAATCGCTCATCGCGCGGCAAGCCAGCTAGGCCGAGCAGCGGCGGCGGCGGCAAAGCGAGTGATTAATCTTGATTTAGGCCCCGCGAGCCGAGCCAAACAAACGAGCCGGCGGCCTCGAGGCCGGGCGCCAACAGTTTGGAGCCGAGATGAGACGAGATAAGAGGCGAGCAGCCTGTCAGCTCGGCCAAGATTGGCCGCCGCCGCCGCCGGAAGTGGCGGCCCCTCGGGTGGGGGGCGCGCTGGCCGGAAGTGGGCGCGGGGCGGCAAACTATGCAAATTATCCTCAGCTCCTTTCTCCAACGCTAATGACGCGCTCGCCTTCGCCGAAATTGCGGTTTTGCTGGCTTGCTCGCAAGCAGGACGGCGCGCGGCAGCAGGCGGCGCCAATCCTGCGGCCGCCAGTCCTGCTGGCCGTTTAATTAAACTTGACTCTGGCCCTCGTTTGCATATCATTGTTTTAATCACGCAAGAGTTTAAATTGAATTAGAGGCCCGCTTGCTGTTGCGGCCGATCGACGCTTGTCCAGGTGATCATGGCCACAATTAATCATCGTTGCGGCGCCGGCCGCTGCGAGCGACACTGGCGCCGCCCTCCTTGGCGGCCGCTCAATCAGGTAATTGGTCGCCAAGCCGGCCGACCTGCTTGTTTCGGCGCCGGAAGTGGCGGCCCGCAATGTCGCGCCGACGAGCAACCTGGTTGGCGCTGTAATTACCTCTAATTGCGTTGCTCGTTGGCCAGAGGGGGGAGCGTTGCGCTCGTTAGCGTTCAACTTGCTCAATGGGACAGCGAGTTGGGCGGAGTCCGCTAGCCCGTCGCCCAGCTTGGGCCAGCGCCAGTCTCACCTAGCAGCAAGTTTTTGTCCGCTCACTCTGAGCACTCCGTTCAGGTGTGCGTCTGTGTGTGTGTGCGCGCGCGCGCCCAGTCCGCGGGAGGGCGCCAATTTCAAATCAAGCCGCCGCAAGAGAACAGGAGGCGCCCGAGGTGGAATTGTCGCGCCAGGCGGCCGCCGCATTTGCATAAACTAACCGCCGTTGCCAGTTCCGCAACAAACAAGCAGCTCGCCCCGAGCTCATCCGGTTCCAAGATTATATCCCAAACTTCTCTTTGCGGGCAAAACAAAGCAAAGGCAGAGGCAGAGGCAGAGGCAAAAAGAGAAGTAAAACGAAACGAAACGAAACGAAACAACCTGGCGCCAGATTGCTGCCGCTCGCGCCCAACTTCATCAATCAAAACTGGGAGTCTTGGCGACGCTTCCGCTCGCCACTCCGCGGCCCCCAAATCACGTTGGGCGCAATTAATTGGGCCAGAGCGAGGCTCAGTCGGCCGGCCAGGTGTGCAGGTGCGCAGTGCAGCCCCTCCAATTGGGGCCCAACGCGCTGAGAGCAGAGAGCAAAAAGCCGCCTCTCTCCCCAGAGACTCGCTAGCTCGCTGGACCAAAATGATCATCTCGCTCTCGCTCTCGCCCTCGCTGGGCCACAATGGCGGCCCCTTGGCCAGTTTAAAGTGGCAAATTTGCTGCAAGTCCAGGCTCGGCCAAATATAGGGGCTCCTCTCGCTCGAAAGTGAGCCAGTGAGCCAGCGAGCCAGCGAGCGTTGCCTGGCCAACGGCCAACAATAATGATGCTCCTCGAGAGGAAGTAAGACAATTGACTGCGCTCGTCTGGCCCAATAAATCAATATATCATCGCCGGCCAGGCAGCTCTGCGGCCGCTCGAGCTTGCCGGCCAATTGTTGTCGGCTTGCTCGCAGCTTAAATTGCCGGTTTGTTGGCCAAAGCTAGCCGGCCGGCTGGCTTGCACGCGAGCCGCTCGCTTGGCAGGCGGCCAGCCAGTTTCCGGTTGCGCGCGCGCGCGCTCCAGCCACTTTGCACGGCTCGAGTTGGAGGCATTGAGTAGGAGGGGCGAGCGCAAGAGCAAGGGAGCTGCGCAGAGTTGCGCGCTAAGCCTCGCGCTCTGACGGATGAATCAAAATTCAATCATCGCGCGCCGCCCGCTCGAGAGCCAAAGGTCGTTTGCATCTGTCCGTCCAACTTCCGGCGCCGCGAGCAGCCAACTTGGGCCCCAGTTGGAAGCGCCAATTTTGCTAGCCAACTCCAGCGATTGGATTATTTTGCGCCCAGCAAGCCGGGCAGCCTCACAGCTCTCGTGGGGCGGCGCAACCTTTCCAAGGGTTCAATGGGATAAATAAACATTGGGACACTTTAAATGTTTGCCCGTCGTCGTTGCTCCAGTTTGAGCTTTGCTCTCCCAAATTCGAGCCACTTTCTAGCTCAAAAGTTGGCCAAGCGCTAGTTTTAGAGTGGGGGGAGTCTAAATTTCGCTTCTGGCGATAAAAGTTAATGGGCTGTGCGCAGTCCAGGGCCAGGTGAGCGCATCTCGGGCAAGCTCGCCAGTCTTGCGCCGGCCGAGCCGCTCACTTAGCCTAATCGAATTTGCGACAATTAGCGCGCCTGGCTGGCGCTAATTGACTGGCGCAGCCAGGTGCGCCCAAATCCTCCTTTGAGGAGGCGGCGGCGCGCAAGGTAATGAATAGTGATGAGAGTTGAGGAGCACCTGGCCGCTGAAACGGCCAGGTGCGCTCAATCAGCGCCAGTGGCCAGCATCGCGGGCGCTCAACCCAGTTTGGCCCGCAATTAATATTGATTATTGGCCACCAAAAACCGGGCGCCGCGCTAACTAAGCGCCCGAGTTGTTGGCGAAAGCAGCCCCAAAAGTCTCTTATCTCGAAACCAACTGGCAGTGGGCGGCGCTCGCGACCACGTCAGCGGGCCACTGATGCGAATCTATCCGCCGCCCTCTCTAACCGGCGCTTGCTTTGTTGACACGCACCATTTCCGGTTCAATTGTCAACGTCAATTTGGCCATCGAGCTCTCTGCTGGCCCACTTTTCCTTCACTTAAACTTATGCCGCCGCCGCCGCGCGCTCGGCTCCCCCTCTGGGCGGGGGGCGATTTTTCATTAAGTTTTCAATTTTAGACGCCAAACCCATGGATTGCGTCTGGCCGTCGCGGCTCCTTGGCCGGGCGGCTGGCCGCTCGTTGGCTCACTCGCATTGGCAAACTAATTGGCGCGAGTCGCGAACGCGCTAGCTCCGCTCCAGCGACCCTAGGCGCGCGCACTCTGGGCGCCATTTTTGAGCGGCTCCAATGCGGCAGTTGCAGTTGCAGTCGCATTGGAACCGGAAGAGCTCAATTATCTCCAATTCAGCTCAATGATTCCGCAAAGGGGGGATGCAAAACGCTTTAATTGGCCCCAAGCTCCATGATCCAATTCCAAAATGTGCGGCCGCCCCCCTTTCAAAGGTCATCGCTCGGAAACGCGAAAGGCCAAAGCCTTGAGCGAGCAAAGCAAACAAAACGCCTAATACAAAACCCTTCCACCACATCCGCCGGCCCCAAAACTGCCACCGAAACCGCAAACGAGCGCAGTGATCGATCAGGATTACGAAGTCTCCGTCGGCGATCAATTCGTGACCGTGGACAACGACGCCCTATTCAAGTGCCAGCTTTCGCCGCAAGCGCGCGAAATCCTCCAAGTGGTTGGCTGGCTCGAGGACGGCCAGCGGCTCATCCCATCCGAGCCGATTGGCTCGCTTTTGGCCAGCGCGAGTCGGCCAAAGTCGAGCCGGCAGCAGCAGCAGCAAGGCCAGCGGGCGCTCGTCCTGCCCGACGGCCAACTCTACATTCAGCGCGTCCAGTTGAAGGACGCAAACAAATCCTACAGGTGCCAGATGAAGAATTTGCTCAACTCGCGCCTCAGCCTGAGCGCGCAAAGCGGCCGCCTCTTCGTAACAGGTGAGTTTGCCCCCCCCCCGACCTCCTCTGCGGCCCCCTCCCAAAACTGGCGCCTCCGAGCCTCTTGGCCCGCGCCGCCCACTCGCCCGCTGAAACCCGTTGGCCAATCCGGGCGCCTTATTCAGGTCGCGTCCGCTTGCAATCGATACGAGGCGAATATGTCAATTATCTGCGGGCAAAGGCTTTCGTCTTATGTCGCGCCCGCTCGCCGCCCAAGCGGCCAGCTCTGCGGGCGCAAAACAAGGAAATTATCCCAATTCCCCGGAAGCGAGCGGCCCCAAATCAGAATGCAAGCCGCGTGCAACTCTGGTTCAACTTTCGAGCCAACGAGAACGAGCATCTCCAGCGGCGCTCGGCCGGCCGGATTTGGCGCCTCAAGTATATTGCATTTCGGCCCCCTTCGCCGCTCCTCGGGCCCATTCATCACCCGCGAGCAGCCAGCTCGCTGGCCGGGCGCCGAGTATATATCACTGCCATTGGCGCCCCACCCGCAAAGCCCCCCCCCTTCCGCTCAGCTCAGCCCGGCTCGGCTCGGCTCGGCTCGGCTCGGCTCGGCCATGATGGAGCGGCCGGCTCGGCGGGCGCAATTTGTTTGCCGCCCGAGCGAGCCGGCGCCAGGAGCTCGGGCTTGGGTGCGCTTAAGAGCGGGCGACTCCACCAGGTCAGCGGGCCTCCAATTCGCTCGCCGGCCAAGCCTTGAGTTGCGGGCCACTTCCGGCCTCCGCGGCCTCAAAGCGAGCCGGCGGGCGGCCAAGAAACAAAACAAGTTCAGGGCGGCGGCGGCGGCGGCGGCGGCGCGTTAAATTGATTGAGACGCGCGGATTAGGCTTGTCAGCGGCGGCGCGGGCGCAACTGGAGCGAGCGGAAGTCATGCTGGCAAGCCCAGTCTGCGCGCGTCCGGCGCCAATGTGTCCAAGTTAATCCAACTCTAACGGTTTCGAGAGTTTCCGGCCGCCTGCTCGCAAATGGAGGCGCCCACATTCGCTCGCCGGCCGAGTTCAAGTCGCCCATCGCGACTCGGCGCGACTAGAGCCGATGCGGCCAACCAATGACAATAAACAACCCGCCCGCCGACCGACCGACCACCTGAGCGCAAGCCGGATATTGGCGCGCGGCCGCCGGCTAATAAGCGCGCCGAATGGGCCGCCCAGCGCGAGCTTAGCGGGCGCGCGCATAGGGGCGCTCGCGACTCGCGGCCGCCGCTAGCGCCGAGTTTAATTGGGAAGCCGCCAAGTGTCGTGCGCGAGCCATAATTGTGTTTGCGGCCGCCGAGAGCTTGGCAAATTCATAATCCCGGCCAGCGCTCAGCTTACTTGACCGCAAGCCAAGGCTAATCAATACCCAGCTCACACGTTGAGCCTGCTCCTCGTTTGGCGCGACGCTTGCGCCACCTGGACTCGGGCGGCCAGCTCCAATTAGGGAGGCGCTCGGATTGTAATCGGCGCATCTCGCTGATTGGCTGCCATCTCCTCGCAGCGGCGGCGGCCTCTTGCGCCAGATTCTTATCTCAATCTCGAGTCCAAATCTCTCCCTCCATTTCTCGTCTGAGCAGCAGCAGCAATGGCAGCAACAACAACCAACCAACCAATCTCATCGCAATCGCCCATTTCCAATCGCAAACGCGAAAATAACAACGCCGCCAACCTATAGAGGCGACCGAGCAGGGCGGCACTGCGGCGCGAATAGTGGACGCGCCAAAGCCAATCTCGAGCGCAAGACTCAACGACCAACTCCTGCTCGCCTGTCTCGCGCAAGGCTCGCCAAGGCCAACCCTGCGCTGGTTCAGGCAGCCGCATAAGCCGGCCGGCTCCAGCGATTGGCTCGAGCTACCTGCAGGAGCAAACTCGAGCGAAAAGTATGTGATCGCGGGCGAGGCCAACCTGCTGCTCGTCAAGTCCCTGCAACAATCCGACCATTTGGACAAATTCAAGTGTCTTGCAAACAACACCTACGGCGCGCACGCAGCCGAGAGCCAGCTCAGGCTGGAGTTGGCCGCGAGCAAGTTGGTTGAGCTCGAGCCAAGGAGCGAGTTTATAAACAAGCTCGTCGAGAGAAGCCAACAATTCGTGTTCAATTGCACCATTCGAGGGCCAAGCGGCCCCCTGGTGGCCATCGAGTGGCTCAAGAATGGGCAACCCCTCTTTGCAATCTCGCTAAGCCAGGCCAGCGCCCTCCAGCAGCCGCAACAACTTGCGGCCGAGCTAGCAAATGGGAGCTCGCTACTGGACGACCCAAACCAGGAGCTGAGCGCCCTGGACTTTCAGCAGGCGGCCGGCGGCCAGCAGGCGGGCGGCCCGGAGGAGCAGATTGCAGCGGTTGCAATGGAAACTCTGGCGCCGTCGCCCGTTGAGGATTCGGGTTGGCCGACAACCAACCAAGCTGGACGCAACTCGAGAGGCGAGCTTGCGGCGGCGGGCAACTACGTGGCCACGCCCACCAGTCTCAGGAGGCTGCTCGCGGAGGCGGAACTGTCCGAGGGCGAGTCGGGCGGGCGGCGGGCGCGAGTGAGGCAGTTGGTGCGCCGCCTTGGCCAAGAGTCAGACCGCTCGATACTCTACCAGCTCCAATTTGACCAACTGCGCAGATCTGATCGCGGCTCCTACCAGTGCCGAGCGCGAACCAGCAGAACAACACTCCACTCAACAGGCCACCTAGTGCTCAAGGACAATCCGCCCCAATTTGTGGACACTTTCCAAAGCCAATTAGTGGGCGCAAGCGGCGGCCAGGTGAGTCTCAAGTGCGTTGCCTCGGGGTCGCCGCTGCCCGAAATTGGCTGGTCGCTGAGCGGCTTCCAGGTGCCCGAATCGAGCCGCTTCCGGGTGGGCGACTACGTAACTCGCGACGGGTTGATAGTGAGCTTTGTAAACATAAGCAGCGTTCAGGTTGAGGGTGAGTTGGCCAATTTGTAGCGAGCAAACTCGAGGCAAAGGAAAACTAAACCAAACCAAACATTAACCAAACTTAAAACCCAGACGGCGGCCTCTACGAGTGCAGCGCCACCAACGACGTCGGCCAACTGCGCCACCTCGCCTGGCTCAACGTCACTGGGCCCCCCTACATCCGGCCCATGGGCAGCGTGAGCGCTGTTGCCGGCCGCTCGCTGGCCATCATGTGTCCGGTTGGCGGCTGGCCAATCGAGCAGATCAGCTGGTTTCAGAGTGAGTTCAGAGCCAGTTTAGTGCGAGTCTAGCAAGCTGAAAGCAGTGGCACCCATCTAACCAAATCCAAAAACCTAGACTCGAGCAAGTTGCCAGTGAACCATCGGCAGCGAGTTTTCTCAAACGGAACTCTGCTCGTGAGCGAGCTGAACGAGCTCACCGACGCAGGTAGATACTCCTGCCAGGCCAAGTCGGCCACGAGCGACTCGCTGGCCGTCAACCACGTTGGCCTCGTGATCAAAGGTAGGCTTATGAGTCATGACTCATCAACCCCTCAAACTCGTCTCGCCTCCCCCTAACCTTTGTGCGCCCAAACCGAAATTCAGTGCCGCCAGTGGTGGAGCCCTTCTCGTTTGCAAAGTCGCTCCATCGGGGCCAGAGATACAACGTCATGTGCACTGTTGTGCGCGGCGACCTACCTGTGAGCATCCGCTGGTTCAAGGACGGCCGGCCGCTCGAAATGGAGGGCGCAAGCGAGGGCATTGCAATCAAGCAGCTGGATCCGTACAGCTCGACGCTCACCTTTGCCTCGCTCCAGTCAAACCATCGCGGGCTGTACGCCTGCGAGGCAGCAAACGAAGCGGGCAGAGCAAACCAGAGCTCTTGGCTCGTCATACACGGTGAGTCCCCCATTCTCTCTCTCTCTCTCTCTCGGCCCAATTGAATTAGCCGGCCTGTTGATAATTGGATCAAGCAAGGGTCTGGCCGCGACAAAGCGAGCAAGCAATCTAATTCCCGCACTCTCAAACCCTCAGTGCCGCCCGAGTGGCGCATAGAGCCGAGGGACGTCAGCGTGACGGTCGGCAGGAACGCGGTCATCGATTGCCAAGCGGACGCCTCGCCGCCAGCCCGAATCGAGTGGCGCCTCTCGCAAGGTAAGTGGGCCCCCCTTTTGGTGGGTGTTCGCGCCGCCGGAAGTGGGCGGCCAGGGCGCCCGGCCCAAATCAAGTTTGGCTCTCTCCCTTCCTCGCTCCTTCTGGCGCGCGCGCTCGTCCGCTCCATTGCTCGCCCGCTATGTTGAGAGCCAACTTGCTGAAGTTGCGGCTCGCGATTAGCGACAAATTAAGATTATTAATGACGTAATAAGATTGCCGCCTTGCGGCTTCCGGCGCAGCGCTCAAGACGGCCCCGGAGCGGAGTCGGCAGTTTTGGGGCCGAGCGAGTTGTTGTTGTTGTTGCCGCTGCTGCTGCCGCTCCTCGGCCAACTCGAAACCGCCTCTCGCTCCACTCTAGCGCCGCCGCTCGCTAGGCCACAATGGGCCTCACTATATAAAGTGATATGGACGTGAATTTGATTTATATCCGCCCATTCATTGCATGTAATGCAATGTAATGTTTACGGCCGCCAGTCTGGCTCCCACTTAACTCGTCGTCGGCGGGTCAGCCGGAACTGCGGAAACGAGAGCTCGCTTTGCTCTTGGAATGGGATCCAGTTGATGTTGATGCCTCCGCTGCTGCTGCTGCTGCTGCTGCCGCTGCTGTTGCTTATTACGAATTCGAGCCGCCCCAAATGGCGGGCTCCTCGCGTCCACGGCCCCTTTCAATGGATGAGCAAAAGCAAACTGCCCTTGCAAGCTCCTCGTCGCGTTCTCTTTACGATCCGATACAAGATATCAAAAAGTTGATGCCGCCGCCGTCGTCGTCACTGGCCAGTTATTCAAATTTCCCTTGGCCTGTTTGTTTAGCTCTTGCATCGCTCTCCAGTGGCGACTTTGGCGCCGCTCGCTTCCTGGCCGGAGCAGTTCGAGTTTCACGAGCAAAGCAGAGAAAAACAAACTAACCAAACCCCAAATCGCCGACACAAAAACCCCAGATTTGTTTCGCGAACCCCCAACCGAGTTCAGGGCAATAACTTCCTCGCTTTACATGCGAGTTTTCGAGAACGGCTCGCTCATTATTTACAACAGCCAGCGCACGGACGCCGGCTACTATCTGTGCCAGGCGAGCAACGGTGTCGGTCCGGGTCTTTCGCGGGTCATAAAACTCACGGTTCACGGTAAGTTTCGCCCCCGCTGCCTCCAAAATAAGCCCACAACCCAAAGGCTGCCAAGACCAATGGAGCAAACTCCAACTAAGCTAACCTATTCAACCGTTTTAGTTGGCGCCCATTTTAAGGCAAAGATGCGCACCGAGTTGGTGCGGCGCGGCCAACCAGCCAGACTAAAGTGCGAATCAATCGGCGATTTGCCAATAGAGATCAACTGGCTCCGCGACAAGATGCCATTGTACGCGGCTGACGAGCCCCGTTACTCGCTTAGCAAGACCTTGCTTACGGACGGAATTCTTAGCGAGCTCAGTATTGCCGAGACTGATCGCCAAGACTCGGCCCTCTTCACCTGCATAACCCAGAACCAATTCGGAAACGACGACACCAACATACAGCTCATCGTTCAGGCTGTCCCAGATCCGCCGCTCGACATTCGAATCCACGAGTACGAGGCCAGATCCGTCAAGATCAGCTGGTCTGCGGGCCACTCGGGCAACTCGCCAATCCTGAGGTACATTATTATGTACGCGCAAACGTCGCCACCCGACCAACAGCAGCAACAACAACAGCAACTGGACACTAGGCAACTTTTGGCCGACTCCAAGCTGCTTCGCTATACAAACGTCTCTGTTCCAGGAAACGAGTCAAGTATCCAACTGAAGCCGCTGATTCCCCTTTGCGAGTACCAGTTTTACATGTTTGCCCTGAACGCGCTTGGAGCCTCGCGAATGGCCAACGAGCCCATCAAGTTTCGCACCGACGACGAGGCGCCCGCAGACCCGCCCCTCTTTGTCAAGGCCCAAGCGGTCTCGTCGCGCGCACTTAGGGTTAAGTGGCGGGCGCCAGAGCGCCACGCCCACTACGGCGCAATCGCAGGCTTCTACGTTGGCTACAAGCAACACAATCCAAACCTTAAGATGGCCGCTAGAACTGACACCTTCGTGTACAAGACAGTTGATTTGAGCCAGCCGAGCGGTCAGGAGTCTGCAATGACGAGCTCGGTGGGCCAGGCAGGCGGCAAGAGCGGCCAGCAGGAGCACGAGTGCCTCTTGGTTGCGCTCAGAAGGGGGCAGAAATACCTGGTTAGCGTGCAAGCGTTCAACAGTCGCGGTGCAGGTCCGGCCTCTGAACCGATCGTTGCCGAGACCTGGCGCGTTGATGTGCCAGATCCGCCCAGCTTGCGCATGATAAGTCGCACGACGCGCTCCATTCATTTAGCCTGGCGGCTCGCGGCCATTGGGGCCCCGCAGGCCAGTTCGTCTGCGGCCAGGCAACTCCAGCAGGCGGCGCCAGGGTCGCGCAAGAGGACGCCAGCCCACCAACCAGGCGGCGACACTGCAGACGATCTGAGTCCAAGCGAGCCGAATAGGAGCCAAACTCTGGCTACGAAGCTCGCGAGCAACAACGAGGACGACGACACTGGTGGTGCTGCCGACGAAAGTGAGGGTGGCCAATTGGAGGAGGCGCAGGCAAACGAGCCCATTGTCGGCTTTGTGCTCACTTGGAAGCCCATTGCGGTGCCAGCGGGCGGCGGCCAAACAGAGGCGGCGCCTCTCGAGCTCCGTCTGCCTAGCGACCACCTGTCGCAAATAGTGGAAAACCTCCTGTGTGGAACTAGGTACCAGTTCAATATTGTGGCCCTGAACTCAGTTGGAAGCTCGGCGCCCAGCGATCCGCTTGTGGTTAAAACTGAGGGTTCAACGCCGGTTGCGCCCGATAAGAGTTCCCTGCTTTCGATGAACTCAAGCTCGGTTTTGATCAACCTGGCCGCCTGGCACAACGGCGCCTGTGCCTGGCGCTCCTTCGAGATCATGTTCAAGCCAAGCAGGTCGAAGAAGTGGACTCAGCTCACCAACTACCAGATGTCGCCAAGTTCAACTGGCCCCGACTTGCATTCAACGGCTGGAACAAATTTAAGCGGACCAAATGAAGCAAGCAATTCCAACCAACTAGCCCAACGCTCCTCCTATGGCCAACAAGCGCAACAGAGCCAGCTGCAGCAGCAGCAGGCGACGACGGCGCCAAACGGAACCATTGTCCTCGACGATCTGTCCACTTTGCTCAACTATGACCTCAAAATACTGGCCACCAACGAGGCTGGCACCACGGAGGCCATCTACTCTTTCAACACAAACGGCGGCCAACTCAGCAGTCTGGTGAACAAGGGCGACGACCAGCAATTTTCGGGCGGCGAGTTCCAATTCTCAGACGCAAGCCTCTCAGAGTTGCTCGCCGGCTCTGGTCCAATGTTGCCTTGGTTCCTCTTTTTGCTCTTCGTCTCTCTGATCCTGTCCGCCGGATGCATCTTAGTTGCCCGCAAAAGGCACCTGTCCGCCTCAGATTGCTCGCTCTCGCTATCGTCGGCCTCGCGCTCAAATCAATCCTCAAGCAACTACTACACCTCAGCCGACGCCCCCAAGCCCAACGGAACCCTCCAGTCTCGCAGCTTCCCGAGCCTCAATCATCAGGCTGCCGACATCAACAACAACACCATCAACAGCAGCACAGTGCAGAAAATGTACCTGAGCCAGCTGAACGGGGCCCAAGTTGCGCAGAGCCAACAGGGGAACATTTTGCTAAGTGACATCTATGCCAGCAAGCAGCAACAGGCGCCCGCAAGAGTTGGGCCGCAAGACAAACCAGGTTATGCCTATCTTGGCGCAAACCACCTCAGGCCAACAAGTCCGCACAACACTGACATAACAAGCGTGATCAATGGCAGCGAGGCCGAAATGTGCCTCGGCGCAAGTGCGCTCAATATCGCCACAAACCAGGAGCGGGCTGCAGATCATCAGCAGCAGTCGGCGGCTGAGAAGCAGCCTGAGGATTCACAGGGCTACTACGTGACACCGATCCTTGTCCATGCTGCGGCCAAGAACCAAACTGGTCAAGTTGGAAAATCGTCCACTTTGCCAAGCAACTGTCAGCAGCAGCAACAGATCCTGCATCAGCTCATCCAGCAGCAGCAACAACATCAACAACTTCACCATGAAAACACCGGCGCTGAGCAGCACCAGCAACAACAACAGATGCTGGATAGCCTTGTTGTGGCCAACATGATGCAGCAGCAACAGTGCGCAAACCAAGCGGGCGACACCTACCTGACCTTGCAAGGGGCCCAACCCGAACCTGGCCTGAGCGTGGCCTCGGTGCTGGAGCAGCAACTTCAGCAGCAGGTGTACGCGACTGTTAAGAGGGGCTTCCCGCGGCCGCCCCGCCAGTGCGACTATACCATCTACCAGTGTCCAAGTGGCCAGGATCAGCAGCAACAGGAGGCGCAGCAGCACCAGCTGGCGATGCTCAGGTGCTGCGGCGAGCTTCAGCCGCAAAGCCAAGCCGACAGCCAACAGGCAGCCCTCTGCTACCACCAAAACTTTCAGCAGCAGCAGCAGTCCAGCGACTACCAACAGTTGAGGCCGAGCAATTGAGAATTTGTTGTGATATGTTTTCGAGTTCTGTTAAAACTAGAACGAGACGTTAGAATAAAGCTATCAGTTTGGCGGATGTTGCTACATCAGCAACATGTGAACTCTCTTGGTAGCTTCCAATGTCGCGTCCCCCAACTCCATTGACTCGTCCAATTGGCCACGGCTTGCGGGTGGTTCATTTCTCGCTTCGGCTGTTCATTTTTTTACGCCACCCAACGCAATCATCTTGTCCCACGAGCATTTTGCAAAATTTCGCTAATGATCCTCGTAAGACCAGGTAACATAATAAAGATCCTGGCCGATCCAAAATCTCTCGCTTGCTGGCTGGTAACAGGCGGCTGGAATCGAGACTTATTTCCTCATCAATTTTACAAACAAACAAACCAAAAACCATGATAATTATGATCTATTACACCTCTCTCGCTCAGCCCACAACCTGATAACCTGGCAGACTTATAATTATGACTTATGTCTTGAGGGATTGAGCATATTTACAGCAACCAGCTTTCTTTCCCTTGAATAGAACTTAAACTTGAATTGTCGAGTGCTCACCTGTGAACTCAATTAATGTCTCCCTCCGAGTTGGCTTTTGCAAAGGTCGCTTGCGATTTCTAGAGAGTGAACCTGTTTGGTTGCACGTCTTGATGGCGCCGTTTGCACTTGCACCGCTGACAACTTTGCTAATAAGTAATGATGATGTTTATTCGCACCTTGTGATGCAATGGCGAAAGAAGCCCAGCGATCCAAGTTGGCCTGTTCATCAGGTGCTCGGCGCGAAAGGCTCCCTCTCAACTCGTCCCTCAGAATGCAAGTCCTCGTCGTTAGTTGACGATTAGTTGAGGTTTACAAAGGACAAAACGATCCATTTTCCGGCTCTGAACTGAAAACATGGCGCCAAACTGGACCAGGTTGTTTCATGTCGCCTGCTGCTGCTGTATCCTCGCGGCTAGCCTGGTGCTGGCCGATCAGTTTGACACGAGGCGACAAGTTAGTCGCCCCAAGGGACAGCAAGCGCCTGCCAACAACAGACCTGTTTCGGCCACCTCCATGGCGATGGCCCCAGCCAACGACGATGAATTGGAAGAGGACAGAGCCAGACCTAAGGCCGAAATGCGGCCCGACGGAAGTGGAGAGAGCACAGACAAGGAGGAGCCCATGAGCCAGGATGACGAGCAGCCAGCGAGAGGGGACCCAGAGTCGAGGAGGCCGGCCAAGAGGCCGATGGATAGAAGCAGGCACGAGAACGAGGACGAGGATTGTTATGACGGCGAGGACTATGCTGATTATGGGAGCCATTTTTTTGAGCCAATGCGCCATTTTAGCAACATGATGGACAGCGTATTCCAGCAAATGTCTGGCTATGGTAAGTGCAAGAGTTTTGAATTTGTTTCCATGTTTCGAGCAACAACTCATTCAAATCTCAACTCCCACCTACTTATCTCACAGGCATGAACCGCCAGATTCCTATGGGAGGCCAGTCGGTGGCCTCATCGGCTTCCGCATTTGTTGGCGACGACGGATACTCGAAATTGTCGAGTTCAGTTACGAACAATGGCCGCACGAGAGGAGTGGTGTCGGAGACTCGCAACGGTCGGACTCAAACAAGACGAATTGGGCGCGACGACGAGGGATCTGAGGAATACTAATGAATGGCCGATTTCAAGGCAAATGTATGCTGATCAATACACTGGCCTAACGAAATTGGACTGCTTGCCCGCCAGTGTTGAGTTGTTGCAATAAAGAGCGCCATTTGTTATGTAAATAAACCAAGCCTTCAGTTTGCGGGCTCAGCCGAGGGCCAGGCAAGAGAGAATCGATTTTAGTCGAGTTTTTACGAGTGCCTTTGAGGATAGGAAAATGGGCAGAAAGCACATTACCTGGAAGGCTAAGCGCTTTTGTACAAGATGAGAAGGGTTCCTTATTCACGATTCGTGCCAAAGAGTTCTTCTGTACTCCGAGTTTCACGCAACTGAAATCGGTCAGCACGGACGACCGAAGACCAGCTTGTTGCCTGTCGTGAGATATCCGCAACAGACGACGCGATTTTCACCTCCCGGCGATAAACTCGCATGGATTCATGCGGCGGAAGGTTGTTGCTTCTAGAGCCTTATCATGACTCGATTAGGCTCTCTCAGCCAGCGCCATCGCTGAAGACACTCAAAGCTCGACTGTTATTCGTAAAGAAGAGGCGCTCGCGCAGGCAAGTCGTTTGTTTACTTAAACTCACCAAGACTGACCCGGATTGTATCGTCTCCTACTCAAAGTGTCTCATCGAAGCTTAG
>Ga0268249_1000424_pt1:5000-20816 | contig 20816 bp, 6 predicted proteins | sample AgamicAtPe_FD_200257 | JGI IMG/M metagenome (GOLD analysis project Ga0268249, IMG submission 200257) | Agave microbial communities from Guanajuato, Mexico - At.P.e (v2) (version 3) | ecosystem: Host-associated > Plants > Phyllosphere > Phylloplane/Leaf | place: Guanajuato, Mexico... | reverse complement strand
AACTAACTACCTGTGGCAGGCAGGCCTTGATGCGAGGAAACTTCCAACGGAGGGAGGCAAAGAACCCTGTATTTTTCTCCTTTGGAAATTCTAATATATTAGGTATTGGATATCAGAGACACTCTGTCTTCGCTCAATTATCCCAATCTCCTAACTAAGTGCAGGATAGAATCAAACTAGGTCAATCGGTAAAGGTAGCTGCTATACCCATCTTGGTAGCTCAACTCCCCTCCACTCAATTGAAAGGGGATTTTAAAAGTCCCACCTACTCCTCTCCGCAAAAGCACGGGACACTCTCGACCGACTCACCCCGCTATCTATAAGGGCGTAAGCTGTATAACCCGAACTCAAAAGCGTACCTGCAATCAAGTCTGCACCCTCGACTGTGGGTTGCGGATCCACCACCTCGTACCCCGAATGTGTTAAGCATATTTATGTCCGCCTGTGGGGCTTGCGAAGACTTCAGGATATCATAGGGCGGGCACGGCCCCGCTGATACCCAAGCAACGAACACCAATTCAAGCGGTTACAGGAAAAACAGTAGATAGGCCGAAAGTTAGGCGCTTGCGTCCTTGTCATCACGCCTAAAATTCATCTTACGATTAAAACGGGGAATGATACGAGGATACCCAGATCTAGTTAAGGACACAGGAACAGGAAGAAGACCGAAATTAGGGTCACCTGCAAATGCCTTTTGCAGGGACGAGCTACACTACGAAAAGTAAAGGGCAAAGAAGTCAGCCCGATTTCTGCCGTAACCTGTACACATTAGCAGCAAAGAGGTAACCAGCAATGCCGCAAGCGCCTTGTTCCATGTCTTAAGGAGCAGTTTCAGCCAACAACTACACATCCATCGCCCTTCTCTTCCTAAATTTCGAAACCAAAGCAAGTGGTGAACTTCCACAATGCTCGGCACTCTCTACTCTTTTCCCTCTATTGACTAGAGTCATGAATTAATCCACATCTGCTGAGCCCTATTCTCTGGTATCTGCTGACCCTTCGTTTGTTGAATGAATTATACTTAGCGTACCATCATGGCATGGCTAATAGCACGACCATTGTCTATCTCTACCCTTGCATGAAATGTCTTGAAAAAACGACTTGCTTTTATAAACTATACATCAGACTATCAGGCATTCAGGCTATCTGGCAAGCAGTGAAGTAGGAGGGTGCGCATGAAGAGGTTGTCTTACACCGCATCCAGGTGCAGCATCATTACCATGAAAATCTGGCAACGATGGCGGATGTTATCTTAATTAGAGGTTCACTTTCCTTGGATTGGATACTGCTGGCTCTCTTGCATTACGTGATAGAAATGAAATGACAGCAGCCCTCGCTGAATACCGTTCAATATCCGTATTAGGCAAATCAAGACTTTTACTCTATCGGTATCGATAAGTTCCCGTCCCGATATACCTGGCTTCCTTACTATTAATGGACAAGTTGGTAACATTCAATTGAGAGGACAAGTTGGTAGACGCATCCCACTCTCTTTGGGAAAAGCAGGATTCTAGCTTGCTCCCTAAAGTCTAAGAAAAAAGACAAGCCATTCTCCTCCGAAAGTAAAATGAGCAGACTAGACCAGTAACCATATCTTATTGGTCATCCTATTGTTTTTGAATCAAAGCGAGATCAGATTGCTCTTGATGACGAGGGCCGATGTTGAAGAGGCTTTCTATTGATCCACCTACTTTGTTTCAACTGAACAGTTGTTAGTTAAAGTTAAGGAGTGCCGGGTTTGCTTGATAAGGGATTCTTGCTACATTAAGGGCAACGCCACTGCCTCTCCTGCTTTCAATTGCTAAGGCGGTAGAGATCTGTTTAAGCTAGTGCTATGATAGTTGTCCAACTCGCAACCTTACGGCAAAGAAAGAGCCAGAAACCTGCTTTTATCGACTTCTAATGAGCTCTCTACCAGAACAGAACAGAACACACCTACTATCAAGGCGGGAGAACGTAGTATCTGCCATTTCTGTAGCGCCCCGACCTTACCTCGAAACCAGCTACCTAACCTAATCCCCTAGTACACCTTCTATCTCTGTATCCGGGCTCGCCCTCCGGGGGATGAAGGAAAACAGCATTATTTGTTATCTGGATTTTCCATAGAAAACGAAAGATGATATTAACCAGAAAGTTTTCTAAAAAGCCTTATTTAGAATCAAAAATCCTATTCCGCTCTTTCTAAACCGTCCAACAAATAGCAAAGAAAATGGTATGAAAACTGGTATGGATACCCCTTCCTTGGCAATTGTTCCCTTATTTTCATCAGATCAGATAGACAACTGCAAGGGGCCAAACTATTAAGGTGTTTTTTTAGGTCAGATCGAGGCGGCGAGTTTCTATCTGCTGCATTTGAAGCTTTTTGTGAAGAACATGGCATTCGGCGCCGGCGCCATATTAACCTCAGAAGGCGTTGCGGAGATAAAGAATCGGACTATACTCGACATTTTTTTAGCATGCTAAAAAGCCAGAATGTGCCAAAGGAGTTTTGGGCTGAGGCGGTCAATACGGCTTGTCATGTGGTTAATCGCGTGAGCATAAGGCCCAAAATCTGGAAAAAGACGTAATTTGAGGAAAGGCAGTGCGGTTGAAAAGAGGTTATTAGAAGCGGACCGTGGTAGTGATGTGGATAAGATGATGAAAAATGCCGGTTGTGTCGTCACTGAAAGGTTGAGGCAGGGCAAGGGGGGAGTCGGGAAAGAATAGACCTTCGTTGCATAATTAGATGACACCGAGGGTGCTAGCGGACTTGACCAATTCCTTCACTTGAATACAGGATGCCCCAAGGCTACGAAAACGTTTCTAGTCCCTTCCCAACGTCATATCTTTCTTCGACAAGAAGGAAAGATCACTCTCTATCTAAATGATAGAACCACTGGCACGGTACCTTTCACATTGGTAAGTAAAATCCTGGTGAAGACATCACGAGCAATGACACGACGACATCATCTCCACTTCGTAGCCCATCGGTCTTCATTCATTGAAGCCAGGGCATTGACTGACTTTCAGCGATCGCTATAAGAAATACATAAAAGTTCTCCTAAACCTGTTCCTTTCCGTTACTACTATTCGAATTGGAAGTCTAGGAGCAGGACTAACCTTTTTCTTTCGTTTAAATAAAGTCGAGATGTAGCTTTCTCTATCTCAAGAAATTATTCCACCTCCATTCATTGGAGAACAAAGCGTTATCAGATTAGGTCCTTGCTTCAAACTCAACCGAATCAAGTTTAAAAAATAGATGTGGAAGAGGCAAAGGGAAGAGCGGGGTTGCCGAATTGTTTCTCAGAGCCGGACGAAACATCTATCTCTATTTACAATACCCTTACCCCCAAGAAAACTTTATCGAAAAAGGTTGTCATCGTAATAGGGATTGCACATCAACATGGCAGCCCTCAATTCTTCCAATTGTGACTTGTACTCTTCTAGGCTTCCTCTTTGCCTCAAGTGATTAAACTCATAAACTACACCAACCACATTTCTGACCTCAAACCTCTCTACAATCCCTTGAATTCACTCTTGCCAAGATACTTGTCCCCTATTCACTAAGAAACTGTTGTACCAGCTTTCAGCTCTCTTTTTCTTCATCAACAAGCTCAGCATTGAGGGGATCCATTTGGATCAAGTCTTGCTTGAATAGAATTTCATTTACTTTATTTCCGCATATCCTCACTCTGTCTCCAGCTTTTCCGAAAGATTGCTTATCCCATGCTTTGAGCGCTAGTTTGGTGTTCTTCAGTTTATTCTTTTTTGAAGAAACATTGGATTTCCCGTGACCGGGAGCTTTCTTCACTACATCAATAGGGGTGGGATTCCCACATGCGAAAGTACTTTCATGGCTTTGGTCCAGAGCTGACAGCCGGAATAAGACGAGGATTGGGGCATGATCACTGCAGCCCGGCGTAAGATATTCCGCACAGGAAGCATGAAGCTTTTGGATCCACTCAGGATTAACTAAGGCTCGATCTAGTCTGCCGATGATGCGTCTGGCCCCACCGGATTGATTGCTCCAATAGAGTATGTGCCCCGAGGAACGAAGATCGGTCAGGTTCGCATTCTGCAGACAGTAAAGAAAAAAAAAGGCTGGGCTCCTGTTAAAAAAGGAACTCTACCTCCCATTTTTTCACCGACGGTTCTGACAGTATGAAAATCACCCGCTGCGAGCCATGGTCCTTGTATGCTAAGGCGGAGATTAATTAATTGCTGCCACAGCAGGCGCCTATCTGTAGACAGATTGGATCGATAAATCTAAAAAAAACTTGTAAAGCTTTGCAAGGTCCGTCCCCTTCTCAGAACAGCAGCAAGTCAGCACCAGGTCAAATTCTCCAATTACGTATACCATAAACAATCATCCTTTAGGAGCTATATTATCCCTCTAGGGGAGCTAGTATAGTTGGCCATAAGGTCACACCCCTTCTGCATTCCATTTTCTATTCTAGAACTTCGGGTTTCACAGACTTTTCCCACAATAGAAGCTTTGTTCTTTTTGATAAGCTCCCGTCTTTCCCTCTGCTTCTCAATATTGTTCATCCCTCTAGCGTTCGTTATGAGGACATTCATTAGGAGTTTGAGGTTAGATTTGATGGGGAACTCCCTCCTCTGTTGGAGGCACTTTTCATTGCTCTTGTTTGGCTCCGAGCCTTAGCTTTTTTCTTAGAGTTGCATTCACTTCCCTCACCTTTCGCAGATAGAATAGACTTCCCAACTAGCTGGATCCAAGAAGGCTTATCCACAGCCAGGACACTGGGGGATCTATCTCTGAGTATGATATAGACTTACTCTCTCTGCTCCAGTAGAATGCTGAAGGATTGTGCTCTTTCATGGCCACTGAGACAGCAAGAATCTCGTCCAGAACCACAGGAGCAGTGGAGGTGGAACCAGCAGGATCCGGGATTAAGGCACTGGACCTTGGTCATGAGACTAGTGAGAAGCATCTCTCTATCTAATAGACATAGCAGTAATGAGCTTTAACTGCAACTCTTATTCCTATAGCTGGCTCTCAAACTTATGAGTGGTATTCTTCCTTTCCCTACTTAATACTAAGCCATATGCTTACTAAAACTTATAAGCTCCAGCTCCACTTGCATATCGGTACGAACAAGCTAAGGGCAAATCTTATTGTTGGCTTACGACTCGGTAAACGGCTTTACTACTACAAGATTGATAACTGGTATCGACTAATAAAGCTAATAGATTAGCCTGATAACTCATATCTGTCTTGCTATCTTCCATCTAATACCAGTGAAACGACAACTCCTGAGAAACCTTCTGATACGACAACTGCGACTTGCGGTTTTATATCCGGCTTGAACAGTTCTATCTGGCTTTCTATCTCATATCCGCAATTAAGAATTCAAAGCAGTAATTAAAGTATGGATACGATGGCTTTGCCTTGCGTTCTTCAATCATGGCTTTCAAGTCTGATAACAGCAATTGTAGCTAGAGCCTAAAACACATGAACGACAGGCTGATAAGTGAGTTGCTACTTTCTAATACACGGACTCCAGCTACTTGCTGGATTTCGTACATACCCATCACGGCTGTCTATTCTTATAAGCGAAAGAGAGAGTTAACAGGGCTCAATTCAGGTTTCGTACAACAAACCGTGCCTAATACTATTCAACAGCATAAAAGATAAGATTGAGTACTCTTGGCCTGTAATCTTCTAATCTACTTACTAACTGCGCTGCTAAAGCTGATAACAGAAAACAAGAATGAAAACCCACAACCCGACAAAGCAATCGGGAAATCTTATTTCTGAAAGCAAATCTTCTATCGGGCTCGAACTCTCTTGCAATCTCATAACTGCAATTCAAACTTCTAGCTGAGTTCCACTCTTATAACAGCTATTCAAAGTAGAGATACGATAAGCTAACTACTGACTAATCAAACTGATAGCTATCTTTCGATCTGCTAAGTGACTACAATTCTTACTCGCTTATGGATACGGCTTGCAATTGTGATTTCTAAACCCACTGATACGAGACAGCGGAACGAGAAGCTGATTCCTGCTCTTAAAGCTTGCTATTCTTAGATGTGGAAAGAAGAATTAACAACTGGAATTAATGCTACGTAAACGAGCCTTGCAGTCTGCTTTCTTCCTCTTAATCTGATAACTCGCCTGCCTCTGTATACGATGGGTCGGCTTTGCCTTGCTAACCTCTATCGTACAACACTGGATACGAAAACTTCACTTACTGCTTGCAACCTGACTTTAACAACTCAAACTGCTAACTCCAATTAAGGTACCGATAAGTAAATTCTATCTTGTAAGCAACTAGATACGAAAGCATAAAACTAGAAAATAGATTCTTCTTTGCCGGTGCGAACCCTTCTTTTGAACCATTGGCAAGACCTGAAAAATCCGAATACTAATCCGAGGAAAGCCCATCCCTACTTCCCTTTGCTGTAGTTCCGAGAAAGGATAGTACTTCTGTTCCTCTACGGGATATACGGCAAAGGTTGACGGTTCAATTTCCTATTACCGATGCCATATTTAGGTAGCTTTCCTTTCGAACAACGGAACAGCGTCACACCTTACGGAAATGGATTTCGCTTCTTCTTTTCCTTGTGCAAGTGGTAGATCGCGGGTGGACTCGAAGCAACTCTCTTCCCTGGGCGAAAAGAAGCAGTCGCTAACGAAAGGAAAGAAAAGAAACAGGGGTTGTTCCCGCGCCTCGATCATATAGTAGTGTGGTGCTTGTTTATCACGTAGAATTATCTCGAGTCGAGTATGGAGGATAAATCCAATAGCTCTAAGGAGGTACTCCGCTCCGGAGATTTAGCAACAGTTTAATCACAACTCCCTCAACTCGGAGTATTGCACTAGTGGATTCAAATCAGGAATTCCTTCGCTCTGTTTCTCATCCTACTTCCGGATGGTTTCAATTCAATGCTGCTGATCCTGAACTACTTACTTAAGTTAGTTTCTTTTCGCCCAGGGAGTGCGATCTATCGAACGAGAAACCCCTGGCTTTTGTGAATTCACATATATAGAGAAGTCTAGTTAGTTTCTGCAGCATCTGATAGGAAGTAGATCGAGGTTAGCGAGATGCTCTCGAACATTGAAGAATGGACTTTCAGGAACCCGGAACTTGGATGAAAAAGCTGTACCTTGCCTTGCGAAAGCTTGATCCGCTGATGAAGGGAGCACTGCAGGATGCGTCGCTGGCTATAGCGGGTAAAGCAATCCGTTCTTGTTCTAGCGTCTGCTATTTACATTATATTAGTAGTTTCGCTCTCCCGGAACTTGCTATGAGGAGAAGACTCGGCAAGAGAGGTTTGAACAAGAGGAACTGCCGTCTAGTTGAGTTTGATCATTCTCTCTTTCTTTCGAACCATAAACTCCGAAGCGGTTTCACTTTACCATACTGGAGAAGGGCTTCACTCGCGCCTTGGGGACAGAACTAGAGTACAGAACTAGCTTCCTCTGTACATATCGTTTTCGGGTAATAATACTATCATTGAGAAAGAATAGATAACGACTATCAGGCATATGACTGATTTCTATATGGGTGTGGGCTCATACTCTCATTTTATCCTTGCTCGCTGTTCCCGACAGGAATACGTCACTTAAAATAAGCTATTGACGTCTTAGTTCCGACCTTGTCTCCTTTCTTTCTTTTGTTCACCGGTGCAAGGCAAGGGCGGAGCTCTCTTATGTTCATCTTCCACGCCTGCCCGCATCCCAAGCACTAAATGAGTGAAATCCAATCCCGGAAAAAGGCTCTCTTGCATCTTTTGCTTCCCCACCCGGCCTCTATTCTAGATTCACCGTCTTCGGATGCATCAGTTTATTATGCTTATGCCTAATCTTAATACTGGCTAGTTACTTCAATTACCTTACCCCACTGCCCCCTGCGCCCACTTCCTCGGACGAGTTATATTCCTTTTTTGCTATTACCCCCGGTCTCTGCTTCTTCTATATCTGATGATACCTTAGCCGAGGACTAAAACGACTACGAGGAAGAAAACGAATGAAGGACGATTTCCTTTAGCCGGTGGTGGCTACCTCGACTCCTATAACAAAGAAGAACAGTGTCCCGTACAGCCAATCTAGACTAGACGAAGAAGTTTCGATTGCCTGGCCAATCAGAGTTCATCAGGGGAGTACTATCTTCCCTTCCGGTGCCATCTTCCTAAACCTATCTTCCTGAGCGGGATTTCTCCTACCCTTCATTGCATTGACTGAACTCGCTTACGCTCTTCCCACTGTTCGCTTACGATCTGATCCTTCTTTCCTTCCACGGATGCGACTAAAAAGAGAGTAGCTTCTCCTGCTCGCCTTGTTGAAACTAGTCATTCTGTTTCTGCTGTGGCTGGTTTATCGGCTGCTCCAACTGTCCAATCTGTCCCAACAGAGTTAGGCATTCCTTCTGAGCTAGCTAGGGAGTCAATAGCAAGACCGGGTACAACAAGCCTATTAGAGAATGAAGTAGCTCGAGTTCGGGGTTATCTCTCCTAAATAGAGGTTCACTTCGACTTTACTACTTTCCAGCCAACGCACTCTACTCAAATTGAAGGAAATTGTTTGGCCCCTATTCTATTTATTTATTAAGGGAGGGTACTCATAACGTTGAATCACTGTTTTTCATTCCTAATGTTCATCTCAAGCTGGCTTCGACATCTGGTTATCGTGTTTCTTTCTCCTCCTTTTCGATCGCTTGCTCTCGTGCTTGCAACCGATGATTCACTTGTTTAACCTGACCTTGAGGAATCACTTCGCTCAGATGAAAGGCAAACGAGCTTTTCGGAAGGGCTTGTCTTGTCCTCCCGTTGGTTGCATCGCTCGTGCTCCCTATCGAGGGATCACTCGCTCTTCTCCCTCTGGTCGGTGCTCAAGGAAAAGCAAATTCTAAACGATCTAAATGATCTCTCTCTACGAAGTTTTATTTCACTTAGGATGTGGCAACCATGCTCAAGTTCAGGTCTTGATTCAATGGTCCAATGCAGCACCAGAGGATGCAACTTGGGAAGATGCTTCTTATATTCATAAACAGTTTCCCGCCTTTCTAGCTCAACCCTTTCTCCTAACTCCATTCATTCCTTATTTTAGAAGAACAAAGATGAGTTCAAAAGACAAAGATGAGAGCACTGGTGATTCAGTAAGTTGACTACTTTGTTCGCACTTTCTATTTGCGTAAGAAAAGTATGCTCCTTTCCCTCCTCCAACTGCCAGAGTTCACTAGCGCGAAAGAAAAATAGATGGATTGAGCGACGGGACATTAACCAACCTGGATTTAGCCCTCCTCTCTACTATCTACTGGCTAGACCTCATATTAGACCTAATCCTGCACCTCCACCACCACAACCAAGACCCAATTCAATATCTTAATAGGAAGAATGTCTTGATCCGGAAATTATCGTACCAAAAGGAAAGAGTAGAGAAACCATACTCTGGCGCATAGTTAGTGGTAGAATGCTTATTGAAAAAAATAGAGGGTTTAGTAATCTCCTGCTACGAGAAAGAATTAGTATAGTAAATGGATGAATAAGATTTCTCTCGATTTAGAATCGGATTTGGCGGCATGGCCAAGCGGTAAGGCAGGGGACTGCAAATCCTTTATCCCCAGTTCAAATCTGGGTGTCGCCTGACCCACTAAATACTTTTGATTTCTTATTATCATAAGTAGTGTTCGAGATCACAAGGCTAGAATGTCTTGTGTGCGAAATAGTGCCATTGGTTAGTGAAGTTAGCTGACAATCGTCATATCATATCCATAGTCTAAGGACTCTAAAGAAGATAGTGAACCTGAGGCTGTCTCCAATCCCACGAGTCCAATAGGAAGAGCTAGTCCTCTAAAGTAAAGTAGGCGAATTCTGGCTAAATAAAAGAATTCTTACTTTCACGGCCATCAAACATTCCAAGACATCTCTTCAAGACTATCCGACTCAGCTCTGCGTAGGCAGAGCCAGGAACTAGATCCGTATCCCATGATCAGTAATCTTACAATTACACAACCACCAGATCCTTTAGGTTTGTTCGATCTATCGATAACTGATAGACAGACGCCTTTGACACTTCCTCCAGGTGGAGTTGATTAACACTCTCATGGTTGGTCGATGGAAATAGCAAGACGAGACAGACATGATAATCTGATAAATATATGTGGTGATCCCTTAAGCAATATCTAATAATTAAATGTGTCCAAGATTCAATTGATTGGTTGAAGCCAAGGTCTCGAGCTAGTCCATCTTTCTATATGATATTATTAATAATGCGCAGCACCAAGCCAGAAATTGGGGAATGAATTGAATCGATTGCCTTCCTTTCCTGAATAGCTGGACGGACAAGAAAGATATTGGTACTTAACTGTAGGGACACAAAAGCTCTGAATCCGCGCATTTGATGAATTTATAATCGAAGCAAGCGAGAGAGTGTAAGGATCTCTTATACCTAGTCAGGGTGAAGCTTGGTCTTTCATAAAAGAGGTTTCCAGAGTTGCAAGTGCATAAGAAGAAGGATGAAAGTCCGTCACATGGTGCAAGAAAAGCTTATGCTGGTGCGAGAACAGACCCATCTCTACGAAAGAGACCTTGCTGCTTCCCCGGAGGGGTGGATATTCCTTTTTAGCTATACTCCTCCCCTATCTATTTATCCTAAAAACTACTAATAAATCAACTTAATACCCCGGCACTTTCTATCTCTCCTATTCCTTTCAATAGGGACAAGTCGTGTTTCTTCACCGATTTTATCCCGATTTTGACTCTTTTCTTTCCATTCTTTCTGCTTGAACTTACTTTCCTAACAGCCAAACCTTTTCACCCAGCTACACGCCTGCCTTCAACATTCCTTCGTTCAAATGACTTAAGCCCGGGTTGAAGCTGTGTACCACTAGATGTACACACCACGAAAGAAGACCCCCCTGTACCCACTCTTCTTTCCCCCTCTAGACTACCAAGTAATAGCTAGAGGGCCTCGGTATCACTATTTAGATACCTACAAACCATCTTAAGAAATTGAGTATTTTGTTTCACCTACCCCTCCTTCCCCTTCCCCATAACTCTTTGAAAAAAACATCCAATTGCCGAGGATTTGCTCTAATGTCTTGGAGAAATTCATCTAATTCGGCAGGTGGTAGCAATTCGAGGTCGCACTGCTCCATTATCAACTGGGCCACATTTGTTATATCTGGCCCAGTCAGATACGCCGGGTTGTACTTCATCCAAAAACTACTCTCTAGGATGAAGTTTCGGTATAGCTCCATAATTTCATGCTGGATCTCCTGCTGCAACTGTGCCCGTTGCTCGACCTCCTGCTGGACAGGAAGGAATTCTGGCGTCGGCTGATTCACGGAAGGCTCCCCGGAGGATGCACTCGATGTGTCCATCAGATGATCCACCAGATCATTAGTGGTGTATCCCGAACTCCCGGGCGGATGAGCCACTACAATATCTCCCACTGACGCAGCTGCTGCGGATTCCACACACAAAATTAGACTTAGCCCTAACCACAAAAAATACATTCGTTGCGGGCTAAGAAGGGTCCCAAGACCCATGAAATAGATCGAGATAAAGGTACTACGCCACCAGATCCTCTTCCCCCCTTTTGGGTCAGAGGCAGAGGCGTAGCACCTAAAGCCCCTGTGCACCTTGACTCTAGCTGTGATTCTTGGCCGTTCAAGAATCACTGTTTTCGTGATCGAATTACGAAATAGATATATGAACTGTATAGTATCATTTGCTGGGATGGGATAAGTGATTCTTTTATAGAATTCCCATGGGATCGTAGAATCAACTAAGGAAGCAATCGGTATTTGTGATCGATTAGCTTCCAGTATGACCGATGACTTTCTATCTGGATTCGGAATAACCACACAATCAGGTTGTTGGTTCAACCCAAAATGGATTTTCTTCTTTCTTGAACGGAATTTCTTAGGATTAGCATAAGAATTGGTCAAAAAAGCCCCGATCTTCCATTGAGAATCATTGATACAGCTCCCCATTTTTTCCATTATCGAATATCTCATTTTTTCCATTATCAAATATATAAATAAATGATTAGTCTTTAAAAAGAAGGAATGGCCTTTTTTACGAATGAGAGATCCTATAAAATGAAGAGCGCTTCGTAAACAAATCAGTGTCTTGTCTGAATCGAGAATAGCAATTCCATTTCTGGAACCACGGGTATAGACTTTCAAATGGTGAGCAGCTACCCGACGGCCGAGATGTGCATTCGTACAAAGTAATTTTGTACAGACAGTTGAAAGGATTGTCATTTCCGGTTTTCGTTTCCGGAAATACAGGTGGTAAGTTAGAAATGAAAATAGGTTAGCAGCTGATCTTCTAACCACTCAGCAATCAGACCGGCAGGAATCAGTACCTATCCCTTACGGGAATCGAACCCGTGTCTTCGACATGAAAAGACGAGATCTTGAACCGCTAGACGAAAGGGACAACACTTTAGTACTTACTAGAGTACTATATATTGATATTGGGTCACTGAACACTGTCCAATACCGGTTTCGGAAGGTTCAAATGCATGTTCCCAATCTTTGATTCTCGTCTCGTTTCACTTGCATTTTCTTTCGTTCAGTCTCGCTCTCGTTCATGAGTGGAATCGAACCACTTACTCCGTTTGGATTTACAGTCCAAAGGGCCCAGGCCCAGCGAACGAAAGAGGATTTACAGTCCCCCGCCCGCAGCCTGCCAGAACCTTTTTCTTGCTTGATTTTTATACGATTTTTTGAGCAACTAGCGCGAAAGCCGTTGCGCTAACGCGCATTCTCCACCACACCATTTCTATACGCATTTTCAGAGGAGCAACATGATACTTGATTTTCCGTTGGTTTTTCTATTTTCTAACGAAAGTAAACTTGTTTTCAAAGTTTAGTTTCATGTAAGTTCGTGTCCCGCGGGAATAACTAGTTCTCTAATTGTTTCGGTTGAGGAATGCCCTGTTCTAGTTAAAGTTCCAGGCATCATAAGTAAGAAGACCTACCAGATGAAAACTATATAACGATCCCTCGCGGCTTCTTGTATACCCAAAACTCTAGTATCTACTCACCTACAATGCTTCCCGCCTCGGGTGAACAGTGCTTCGTTGAAGGACAAGCCGTGGTGAATTTATCGACGATAGGACTTTTCTAGAATTCAAGTAGACTTAAGATAAAGTAAATCTCTCTTTTTATGTGAAAAATCTCGATTTTGAACAGACAAAGGATACACCGAGACTCGGTTTACTCCGACGCAACCATCTCCTCTACTTCTACTAGGCGGGCCTCCTTACTCTATTCTTATTTCTCCTTCCGATAAGAGACTATTTATTAAATTCTGTGGCTGGGTCCTTAGGCAACTCGGCAAGACTGGACTAGTGGAACACGGCTATCTAGTGGTTCACTATATATAGGACTTGTAGAGCTTGAAAAAAAGCTTGTTTTGGTCTTTTTGTCTCTTTTCTATTTGGTGTGATAGGCTTAGTTAGGTGGTTTTTGAACTCTTCCCCTTTTACGCTGTTTATTCTTCAGCATTCTTTGTACATTCCCCAACCGGTTGATAAGTGGTGCTTGATTCTCTTTATCTTGCTTTTGATGGAAAAGTCCTACCACTATATAGACTATCTTTTCCTAAAATACATGCTGAACAGGTTGATTTGGACATCCCTTTTTCCATCTTCTTTTATCAAGTGCAAATGGCCAAATCTCATATGCCAAGGCCATGCTTCATCTTGTGCTCTTACACTCTTGGGCTTGCCTTCTCTACTCATTATTTGACTCATTATTTAACTTGTCTCCCCTACTGTCCACGACCAAAGCTCCACCTTCCTATGCTATGTATGCCAACCTTGATCTAATAAGTGGTCTTAATTAATATGCAGGATAGGATAATATTTTACAAATGGTTGGTTTTGTTCAATACTTAGGTAGGGCTGACTACGCCACCTCAGCAGCTGGGACTGGAATTGCTTACAATGCATCTGGCCACTGACTGAATTCGAAGTAGGGCCAGTGTATAAAGACCGGCTTATCTCTCTTAAGACTTAGTCCACTTTCTACTAGAATCAGATTTTCTAGTTTGCAAGCAGGTGTGCCAGCTGTAACAAAAACTTACGGCTTAGGTGGATTTCTTTAGTCAGTCTATAACTCAGGCTTTTCTTTATAGGACTCCCACACAAGTAAGTAGCTAGCTAGCTGGTATTGCCAAAGCCAAAAACACTGCTGCATTCGAAAAGGCGAACCGCGCGGACCCGACTTCTTCCTTTTATGCTGAAACTAGCCGCCGGGGGAAAAGAGCCCGGAAGGGTAAAAAAAACAACTAGAAGCCATTGGGCTATTACTGCTACAGCGAGATATTGCCTGAAAGAGTTATCCCAAAAGAAGGTTCTTCTGAAACGAGTGCTCAAGCCAACAAGCAAACGTATACTTGATTTTCTTCTTTTCTTGCAAGCAAGTTTCTAAGTTTCCAGAATCTGGCAATACTACAGCTTGGGATGACCACCAAGATGATGCTTCATCGAAGACCACACTCGGGATGTATAGCAAGGGTTGGTATTCGGGTCACAACACTTCCACCCTTTTCGCTCATTATCATATCCAACGAATATACATCGGATAGCTTTCTTGTCGAATTTACTTCGTAGATGACTGGGCACAAACACATAGCATACACAACCAAAAAAACGAAAGTGACTTCATAGTCTACTTGGTAAGGGGGTCGACGATTCCATAGCTTCTCGAATGGTGAGATTCCGCTTTCGAGACATCATAAGAAAAGGCGGCTAGGGCAGGGGTGCCATGTCTTAGAGGTTCCAAGCAATCCCTACCTTCTCTTCCTATTCCTAAGGCTTTAACTAGAAGTTAGTTGTAAGGGGATATCGATCAGGCAGGGGCGGGCTATATGAAAAGGTTAGGGGCAAGGAAGCAAGAGGGAAGGGAGTCTTTCCATTGAAAGCATGAGTTTAGAAAGTTGGAGTATGTTAAGCAAGTTCTTTTGTCAAAATGAATGAAATCCTAATTCCTTCCCAGCCGAGACACCAAAGGCGCATTTCAAAGGATGAATTTGAAACTTATACTGCCTCATTCTCTCGAACGCTTTCCTCAGATGAAGGAGATGTTGTTCCTCGGATTGAGCCATAATAACAATATCATCAATGTACACCTCCAATTCTCGGCCCACCATACCCTGGAATATGCTATTCTGAGTCCTCCGGTATGTGGCTCCTGCATTCTTGAGACCGCATTACTCTCCACTCATAGGCACCAACAGGACCAGGGCATCTAAATGCAGTCTTGTTAATATCTTCTTCGGCGATTGGCACCTGGTTATATCCTGAGTGGGCATCCAATCCAAGAGGCTCAATACAGAGTTACAAGCAGCCGAATCTACCAGTAGGTCAGCTATCGGCATTGGATACTCGTCCTTTGGAGTGGCAAGATTCAAGTTTATGAAGTCAACACATAACCGCTGACTTGCCATTCTTTTTAATCACAGGTTTAATATTTGGATATCCCCGGATGTTCAACTTCAAGGCTAGGGCGGAGATGCTCCATTAGTAAAAGACCAATCTTCCCATACCAATCATCTTCCTCGCCCACTCAATGAATCCATCCTCGATTGAACTAGGGCTTCGCTTCGCTATTGCCTCTCCTGCCTTGTGTAGTTCTCTCTGGACTGCTCTAGTTCCCCAGATCTTAGCCAAATCAGTAAAGTTCAATGCTAAGGATTGAGGGTGACCAGTGGTCTTATGTGCATTCGGAAGAACCAACCTAGACTAACATATAAGACCGAAGGGACAGACTCCTTTCCGAATGGTCTATGGGGCAGAAGCTATAATCCTCACTTTTTCCTAGCGTCTAGACACCACCTAACCTATTAGTAAAT
>Ga0268249_1000420_pt1 | contig 20934 bp, 15 predicted proteins | sample AgamicAtPe_FD_200257 | JGI IMG/M metagenome (GOLD analysis project Ga0268249, IMG submission 200257) | Agave microbial communities from Guanajuato, Mexico - At.P.e (v2) (version 3) | ecosystem: Host-associated > Plants > Phyllosphere > Phylloplane/Leaf | place: Guanajuato, Mexico | collected... | reverse complement strand
TGTTGTTGTTGTTGTTGTTGTTGTTGCTGCTGCTGCTGCTGCGGCTGGTGGTCGGCGTAGAGCAGGTAATGCTGCGGCCGGTGCGCTTGACGCTGCGGTTGCGCCCGCTGCTGCTCCTGTTGGTGCTGCTGGTGATGGTGCTGCTGGCCGAGTTGTGCTTGCGACTGAGACTGGGATTGGGATTGGTGCTGATGCTGGTGGGCTAAGTGGTTGGGGTATTGCTGCTGGTGATATTGCTGCTCGCCGGCCAAGACCGTGCCTGCCGCCTCCTGGTCTGCGCCCTTCAGGTTGGCCGCTCCGAAGGCCGCTTGGGGTTGCTGGTAGTGGGCGGCCACGGCCACTGCAGCGGCCGCTGCGGCAGCACTCTGGCTCTGCTGCACAAGTTGGCTGTGCAAAACTGACCCCTGCTGCTGGTGCGCCCCAAAGGGCTGCGGCGAGTGCTGCTGCTGCTGGGCGAGCGCGGCCGGCAAGGGATGGTTCACCATAGTTTGCGCTTGCATCGGCGCCGCCTCAGGCCGCGCTTCTGCTGGGTATATAGGGTTGTAGGGGTTGCGCATTGGTTGCGCGTAGGCGGCCAGCTGGTTTTGGTGCTGGCTGTGGTGCTGGTGCTGGTGTTGATGCTGGTGCTGGGCCAGTTGGCGAGCCTGCATCGTGGCAGCGGTTTGGGTAGGAATGGGCGCAAGCATTGCGGCCTCGTTGCTCTTCTCGGCGGCCCTCCTGGCGGCAGCCCGCTGCCTTGCAGCCCCAAGTTTGCTCGATTTGCAACTGTTGATCAGTTTTGCGGGTTTCGTGTGTCGCTTCTGGTGCAAGGCAAGGTGATCTGAGCGGGCAAACGATTTTACGCAAAAGTCGCATTTGAAAGGCCTGTCGCCGGTGTGCTTCCGTTTGTGCCTTGTTAGCTCGTCCGATCTTGCAAAACGCGAGCCACATGGCAAACAATCTAAACTCTTCTGGTCAACATAGTCGCAAACATAAGGTTTCTCGCCCGTGTGAATTCGTTCGTGTGCCTTCAAGTGCGAGCTCTTGGTGTAAACCTTATCGCAGCCTGGATACTTGCAGTCGTGGATTCGCCGCTTCTCTAGCTCGGGGTCGTTGTGGCGGCTTCTTCTGAATTGAACGCTTCCGGTGCTGTTGGTGGTGGAAGTTATGGGTTGCGCTTGGCTTATGGTTTGCATAGTTTCTCGTCTCTCTATTCCCTAGCTCAAGCTCAACGAGTTAGAGTCGCTCTCTCGCTTCCTCCCTTTGGGTTGCCTCCTCTTGGCCAACCAGACGCAGCCAGACATGAACAAGCCAAGCGGAGTTTGTAATTGCGAGTCAAGTGTCGTCCCTCTCTCGTGCTCCTTCAACCTGACTTGCGAGGCCCTCTGCTCGTGCCAATTGGCTCTCAGTCGGCGTTTGACTTTTGAATAATGAGCCGCGCTATTGGCGAAGACAAAGCCAATGGTTTGGCCAAATTCAGAGGCGTCAGATGCTGTCGGATGGCCAACTGCGTGTGCGCATGATCGGGAGCGCTGGTCAGCGTCAGGTAGTGGGCAGGTGAGCCTTTGGCCTTGTGAGTGCCTTCAGGTTGCCTTGCTTTACTTTGCTTTACTTGGCGTCGCTTGATTTGCGCATTGGACGGGCAGCGCTGGCCAACGACTCTATTCAGGCGCGAGTGATGCGCCGCCACTGGTTATAGTTTGGAGCCGACTTGGCTCGCCGCCCTTCGAGCCGCCGCTGCAAGCTAAGCTCGCTGCGGCAACAAGTGGCCGCCAGGCTGGCCGCTCCATCCGTTGCTCGCAAGCGCTAATGGAGCCTCGACACGCAGAGCTGCCGCCGCCGCTTCCAACTGGAGCCACCAAAGGCGACAGGTAAGCCGTCTTTGTGCGCCAATTAGTGCCATTGTATAATTTGTTAATTTTCTTACGACTGATTAATTGTCGTCAAGGCAAAGAGAGACTCATACTTCAGTCAGGCAAACAAACCTCAAACTACAGTTGCTCTTTCCCTTGGCAAAGTTGAAGACAAGCGAGCGGGCGAGGAACATTTCAACGAGATGGAAAAAAGTTGAAAGAATTGGCTCAGTTTGATGGTTTAATTATATTACTAAAGAGACAAAAAGCGCTCATTAGACGGAGGATAGTCGTGTGCAGGTGCCAGGTAAGCAAGTTTGCGTTGAATTAGCGCTAGCTTGGCGGCGCTGCCATAGTAGAGCACTGGATTGGAATTGGATGCCCGTAATTGTGAGTTTGTCCGCTTGGGATTTCCGCGAAATCTCTGGTCGACGTTGACGTCGTCATCATCGTCGTGGTTGTTGTTGTTATTGTTGTGACCAAAGCGGCAGAGCGGTCGCGTCCGCCGGCTGCTGTGCGAATCTGGAATCCATTTAAGGCGCCCCAGTTGGCCAGACTGCCAGCGGACTCAATGAGTCGGCCCGTCTAGTAGCTGGAACTGTTTGGAACGCAACCTCGTGCTAGGTTCATGAAGAAGTCCGTGTTGGCTGCCATGAGATCGTTTCCAAACTTCATGTAAGTCTCCATGGTTCTCATTCCAAGCGCAGTTGGGTGAGTCAACAGGTAGGTGCCAAGTCTAGTTTGTAGCGCAACAATTCTTTGGTATCCCTCCATGTAGGTTGCAAAGTTGAACCCTTGAGATTGTTGGCCAAGCTTTTGGAGTTCCTGCATCAGTTGGTCGCTGATCTGGCTGAACTCGCTGATGTCGGCAGCCTGAGAGCCGGTGCTCATGAGCCTCTGAGTTAGGTCCCTCACCGAGGTGCCCACAGTTTGCGTGTATTTGTCTGTGCGAGCGGGTTTGGTTAGTTTGGTTCTGGTAGAAGGCCGAGAGTTAGTTGGGTCGAGCGCTTACCCACTTGGAGGCGAGCCTTCTGCGCGCATTGCATCGGGTCGAGCATTTGCGCCGAGGTCAGCGCCACCAGTCCGGCAACCAAACAGATTGCAATGAGCACCTTTTGTTGAGACATTCTGATTTTGTTTTGCCGAGCTAACGTTCAACTAACCTGGTCCCTTGGTGATTTTGAGGCTGAAATTGAAAATTATAGTTCCCCTTGAAGTTAGCTGAATTAGCCTCTAACTCTCTGGTTCAACTGCTCTCCAAACTCTCGAAAGACGACACCCTTTTATAGTGGCTGCCAAGCGGGCTGAGCCCTCGCCGGCCGCAACCTTTGGCGTCTAACCTTTGGCCGCGGCCATCGCCCATTGCAGGGTCCTTGGAGGATTGAGGTCGCTTTCGTTTGGGGACAAATCGTTGATTCATGCAACGGGTTTGCCGGCCAATTGTAGCAACCATAAAACTTGCAGGCTCACGGCTCTTGGCTGGAAGTGAGCCAGTGATAGTGCTCGAATCGAGTGCACTCTCCTAGCGCCCGGCTGTCTAGCTGGCCTACTCGCTATCGGGCAGCCAGGCGGCCGGCTCGCTGGCTAGATAGAGAGAGAGGGAGCGAGAGAGGGATCGCAGCGAGAAAGGCCTGAGCAACAGGGCCGGTCAGCGGGCAGCTTCGTGCGAAACCATTGGGCAAAGCTATTGTTTGCCCATTGGCTGCCCGATGATTGGTAAACATTTGCCAACTTAGTGAACTCGTTCACCCTCTTTGCTTGGCGAGCCGGCCAAGCAAAGGCAGACTAGCAGGCGGGCGGCTCGCAAACAGAGCGACAAAGATGAGCGCGCGCGGCCATGACAACGCTCGCTATCGCTCGTCCGCCCGCCGCCTGTCCTTACATTGAGCGGCCAACCGAGAAGCCAGTGACCTCCGCCAAGCGAGCCAGCCCCGGCCGGAAGCGGACCCCAGAACGAGGTGCCCGTCTTGCAGGTTAATCGGCTGCTGCTGTTGCTGCTGCGGTTGCCTTGGGGCGCTAATGAGCGCCTCGGGTGGTCCCAAGAGCGCCAATGGGCAGTTCGTGATGGAGGCGCTCGCTTCCACTTAGGCGCCGCTTCCTCTGCCCAATCACGACTGGCCGGCCAACAAGTGGCGGCCCATTAGTCAGTGGGTGAGAGGCAATCGTGACCGGCGCCACGCTGGCCAGGTAAGCGGGCAAATGTTTTAAAAGCGGCCGCTTGTTTGCAGCGCTCTCAGTTGAGGCAAAGCTCACGCCAGCAGAGCTACGCCATTCGGCTGACAGACCAACATCATAATAAGGCACAAGCCAAACTAGAGCGAGGCAGCCCAAAGGCTCTCCCCATTGGCCCAAGCTCAACCAACAAGAGGGTAGGCCGACAAAATTTTAGCCCAATTGGCCGGCTAAAATTGCTTCTCATTCAATGGGATCCAATTGAATTGGATTGATTTGCATTGATGGCTTGGATTGAATGTGCTCAGAGCAGAGATATGGAGCCTGAAATGAATTCCAACCTCGGCTCGCACCTTGCAAACGGAAGAAACACTGGCCACGGAATTAGAAATTTGGGGAATTTTCCCCGCCTGCCGACCCCCAAATCGCTCTGCTAAACTCTACGATAAATATCTGCTACCATCATCCTTATCGAGCGGCAAACGAAAAGGTGGGAGCCCTATTTAGTTTGCAAAGCAGAAACTTTCAAGCTTACAGGTTCAAGTCAAACTGTCGCCACTCTGGCTGCCAGGTGAAAGGTTCTACGAAAAGTTAGGCTTGCAAAAGTTTGCGTTAGCTGTTTATCAAATTTTTGATACTCAATGATGGATGCGAATGTTTGGCTGGAGCCGCCAATGCTGGCACAAAACCAATTCGATTGTCTTAGACTTTGTCTCTAGTGATGAGCTTAAACTTGGCTCGGCTCTCCCTTTGTGGCCACTTGATTTGTGCCGCCCTCGCCGTCGAGCATTCGAATGTGAAGCCGAAATGAGGATAGAATCTCTGCCCTCGCCACTTGAGACAGGGTGAAGCGGCCGTGTCGGCCGATAGCTTATTTACCTGTTTGTTTAATCCGCCTGAATATGCCAGCCAGCGCTAATGATGCCAGCCAGTCATCACAAGGAGCAGGTTGTCAGCCAGAATGGGACGCTTTGCTTACAGTTGGCGGTTAGAATTCCAGCTGCTCTCGCTCTCTCCCACACTCGCTGGTTTGCTCTCGCAAATATACAGGTTGCCAACTCTCTCCCTCTCTCTCTCTCGCTCCTGAGTCGGAAGTTTTTGAATTGGAGGGCGATGGAATGAGCGCGCGAGATGGGATTGATTTCTGGCAGCGGGGCTTCCGTTCTGACACCCAAACCCTCGAAGCCAATCGCGCTTGCTCGCCCAAAGCGGGATTGGGCCAGGTAGCGCGTGTGGAAATGCGCCGCTCGCTCTCTCCCTCTTGGGGGCAACAAATTCAATCCCTCCTAACCTAGCCCCCTGCCCGTGAAATCCAGTCAACGGCTCGTAGGCCACTGGCTGAGCCTAAGGTTGCGACACTAGTGCACAGGCTCGCACAGCCAGCAACCTGGAGTTGGGGCCACCTCCGCTCTCGAACTTTCACCCGACTTCCTCTTCCTAGCCGCAAGCGTAACAACCAGCTAGCTTGGCGGCCCTCTTGGATACGTAAGGCGAGCTGGCCGCAATGCTAGGCAGCCAGGTGGCAGTTGGCTTGCTTGCAACAGGTTGCACGAGAGCGCACGCTACAAATAGAACCAAACAGGCTTGCACTAAAGCAAGGCAAGACTTATCCACTTCACCCGCCTGTTTGTTCCCTTCCACTGATAGCGCTTTGTAACTCCATATTCCGTTAATGTACCTACAATTACCAATTTCAGCCCTCATAAAATGGGATTGAGAAATGTCTCCCTCAAAAAGCAGCGAGCCTCTAGACTAAACATAGACTCAGACGCGAAAAAACAAGCCGCCCAAAGCTCTCGAGTGATAAGCGAATTGAGTAAGTCTTTTTAGGTGAACAAGATTTAAGAACGCGGCGTTTTGAAACGCAACTACTGAGTCATACTAAGGCTGATGAAAATCGGTCTCGCTTGCGGACTTGATTGCTTCCAGCCACCAGGTAGCTGGGCCTGGCAAGGCGCTTGCAGGTATCAGTGGGCTCAAGTCTTCGCGCGTTTCTGCGTGCGAGTCTGTGTTGGGTGTGTGTGTGCGCGCGCGCGTTCAGCATGCGTGAGTTCGCCTCGATAAGCGCTAAAAGTGTACGCACTCGACTGAATCTAAACTCGCCGCCATGCGCAAGGATTGCACAGTGCCAATAGCAGCCGCATAGCGCAAACAATAAAGGATGATTAGCCCAAAACAATAATGTTCAATTGCAACACCCATCTAGGCTATTATTATAATAATTGTTATTACTAAAATTTACTTCACAATAGCCAAGAATCGCCCAATCGGCGAGTTATGCTCGCATTTTAATCTCCATTTCAAACTAGGACAATTAGCCATCTTTATCTACTTGGTCAAACCCAATTGCTCACCTCTCTTGCCCAAGACATCTCGCTTTCTACAATTTCTCAATTTGGAAGAGAACAAACACACATGTCATCCACATCAAAAATCAAACAACCAACATCAACTGCTCTCAGGACACTTATGCTAGAATTCAAAAGCCTCCAAGAGGAACCAGTCGAGGGATTTAGGGTGAAGATAGCAAACGAAGATAATTTATTCGAATGGGAGGTTGCACTCTTTGGGCCGCCAAGTACATTGTACGAGGGCGGTTATTTCAAGGCTGGAATGAAATTCCCCCACGATTATCCTTACTCTCCTCCAAGCGTTAGATTTTTAACTAAAGTTTGGCACCCAAATGTTTATGAAAATGGCGATTTATGTATCTCAATCTTGCACCCGCCGATCGATGATCCACAGAGCGGCGAGCTACCTTGCGAGAGATGGAATCCAACCCAGAATGTTCGAACCATACTATTAAGCGTGATCTCTTTACTAAACGAACCGAACACTTACTCTCCAGCCAACGTTGATGCCTCAGTTATGTATAGGAAGTGGCGAGAATCATGCGGCCGGGACAATGAATATGAGAACATCATTAGAAGACAGGTGGCGGCTAGTCGCGCTGAGGCCGAAAAGGACAATGTTGTTGTGCCTACAACTTTAGAAGAATACTGTATACAACACAAATCGCGAAACGAGGTTGAGGACGATTTTGATGATTACGATTTTGGTTACGACAATGATGATAACGATGATGATTATGAGGATGACGACGAGGACGAGGACGTACGTTAGCAATAACAAAATTGTGCCCAAATTAGATATGGACGCACTGACTAGAAAGACATGTCGGATTTTAATGTCTGACAAGCACCAAGTGATAGTGACGCCTTCTGGTTTAGGTTGACGCGGTTTGTGCGTATCTCTAGTCATGAGGGCACCATTGTAATACAAGTGATCGAAAGAATAAGATGCTCTGGATATCGTTTGTGTAATAAATCCTTTTATCGAATGTTATTTGATCGCCGATCAAGTTGTGACTGACTCATCTCGCAAAACTTGCGAGTCCAATTACTATTGTGATAGCGGCATCTTGCTGAAAAAAGCCCAGATGTATCTAAGCCTGCTGCTTGTATCTGTTCTTAGCTTCTCGGGCTACTCATGAATTTTACATCAGTTAGTCTAGCGATTGGCTCAGGGCGGGAGATCGACTTGTCATTTGCTTTGGTCTCAGCACTGAGACACGACGAAATTGCTGATCTACACTTTACGTAGTGCTAGACTCAATCTCATTGTAGTCACTGGATACGCGCCAAGAATAATTCGAGCTAAAATGATTGCGGTACTAAGAGGGAAATCCGCACCGTGTCAGTTTGGATCTGCACAGTCTTCTCGATTCTCGGAGTTAATGGACTAACAGAAGTAAATTAAATGGGTTCCGTGTTAGTCTTCGGCCTCTTGGCGCTCGTGTAACGTGCACGGATCAGGCCCATGATGTGCAGCTTGACCTGGATTCTTGCGCTTCCCATCTAGCTTGCCACTGTCGTCTAGCGTTATATATGCGCACAAGCCACCTATCTGCAGTGCATTGCGCCAGGCAATTCGTAACTCGCAACAAGAAGCGGTAAAAAAGGTAGCCTCTGCCCAAACGATAGGAAGGATATCCTAAGAATCCACTTATTTTAGGTAACCAATTTTACAGCATTGAGTTGCTCTCAAAGCTAACTGTGCTTGATTGTGCTAGTATCGAATCAAACTGGTCACCATGTCGAGCTTATATCCGTCGCTCGAGGATTTCAAATATGATATTCTCATGAACAGCAAGCATCCGGCCTCGAATATTGGAACTCATTTACGGGGTGTTGGTGGCCAATCTATCGTGAACGGAGGGTTCAACCACATCAATGGCCATGGTAGCAAGTATGCAGGCAGCGACGTTGGTTTATATCCATCCTTCAACAACTACATGGGGCTTCATCTGGACGACGTTCATTCCATCGGCGCCCATTCGTCGGCTATCTCGGTCCCAGGAAAGTTATCGATGATCGCTCCGTTATCAGGCTACAGCCAAGCGCATAAACTGCAACCCTCAAATGCCATCAGGCCAGTGGTCATATGCAAGGATTCTAGTGGCAAAGTTGGACTTCGGTTGACAGCTATTCAAGGCGGAGTGTTCGTGGTTCTCGTTTATGCCTCATCGCCGGCTGCGATGGCGGGCCTTAAGTTTGGCGATCAAATATTAGAAATCAACGACATACCAGTGGCCGGTTACTCTATGCAAAAGGTGCACGATTTAATCAAGAAAGCCTCGCCAGACGAGCTCAGATTTGCAGTGAGAGATCGACCCTTCGAGAGGACGGTGACCTTGCATCGGGATCAGAATGGTCTTGTTGGTTTTATATTCAACAAACACGGTAGAATAGTCTCAATTGTTAAAGATTCTTCGGCCGCCAGAAATGGACTCTTGATTGATCACAACATTATTGAAATTAATGCACAAAATATAGTTGGCCTGAGTGAGGCTGATATAAGAAGTATCCTTGACAACTGTGGTGATGTTGTAATTTTAACAATCGTGCCGAGCAAAATCTTCGAACACCTAATCAAGCAAACAAACCCCAAGTTACTCAGGAAGAGTATGAGCCACACTGCACCCGAACTTTAGTCAAGATGCATTTGAAGTTGGAACAAGATAAATAAAATATCAACACGATATACAGTAGAGTCGCCTATTACATTTAATAATAATAAAATTGCATTACAGTCACCACCTTGGAAAAGAGTGCTAATGATTCTCTGTTTGTTGGAATGTGTTTAGGAAGCGCAGGTAATCACTTTGCCACAATCATACAACCTCTGAACTTCTCTTCAAAGTTCTGACCATCGAAAATGCGGCCATCGAGCAGATTAAACCGAAGCCAATGATCACATATAGCACCAATCTGGCTGCAGCCAAGTTGGCATGGAAGTAGTCGGTCATGGCCCTCCAACAGCCAATCTTGTAATCAGATTGCTCGCAAAACTTGAACGAGGGCTGATTCGATTCGACTAGACTTGTGCAACATGATTTAGGTATCTTACGAAGACCGTATTCTTTCCAATCATTTGGTGAGTTGATCCCACAACACGTGAGACGTCTTTGTATCTGGTCTAGCACCCTTGTTTTGATATCGTTCGCGTCAGTGTGGTTATAGACTGCTACTGTCGTATTTACAATGCTCTTGTCAACTTCCTTGTAAATAACTCCATTGTTGCGCATTGTAAGCGTTATTACCACCAGGATGGCCAAAATTGAGACCATGAAAAATATAATAGCCGCGTACATACCTAGCGCCGATTGCGACTTTTTGATTGCGCCAAAAAGGCCTAACAGGGACAATAAAGCTATTATTATTCCAACGCCGGCGCTGATTGCAGATATGTAAGCATGGACAACTTTTGGATGGTTATCGTTTAGGGTGTCCATGCCAAAATCTTGGTCCATCGCGCTGAAACTAATATAGATCAGGAGACTGGCTAGTGTGCATACTACGAGGTTTTCTAGTATGATTAAGCCTCTAGTAATTCCAAAACAGAACTGCCCCATTTTGGATCCTTCTTTTCCTTTTGTTTTGGGGCCAGATATATCTAAAAAGGTGAGAAACAATCTGGTCTGGGGGCCAACTTTTGGGCGTATAATTTTGAATCAGCGACGGGAGTAGACCCCAGTTGTACCCCATTCATTCAGGAGCGCTAGTAAATCTGAGAGCGGCAAGCCGTGAACTTGCGCTCGAGAGGCGATGGAGAGCAACGAGCGCTAGCTAGATAAATCGAAGCTTTTGAGAGTGTGTTTAGTTCATTTGACTCATCGAGCAATCCTGCGCTACCTTGGCTTCAACCAAGATGTTATCGATGGTCGTGCTTGCGCGAGTTCTGTCGGAAAGATCGAACATTTCTAAATTTTGAACCACCAGAAAGGACCCCTGGCATCTAAATTCATTAGAGCTCCCATTAGTAACACACATGGAGTAAACAGAGATAACTATGCCCCTATCATACACCATATCATCTCCGACATATCAGGCTCCATCGTTTCAAGTTCCGGCCTCACCTACCGCCTCAACTCGCAGCAACCAGATTGATTTTCCACCTTTCTGACCTTGAAAGCACAGAGAACCAAAAATAGCCAAAATCCGGCTTCAAATTCGCGCGCTTGCATAGTGATATCAATCTGACTAGAGTCCGTCCCAGATGATAACATTCTCCGGCCGACTCTAATCCTCTAGATGATGTTTTCAACCGTCAAGAAAACTTGCTAACAATGACAAATCCGGCAAACGATGAGGGTTCGACGGATGATGATCACAAGGATGAGAATAGGGCTGATCATAAGGAGCTGAAATCTGACTATCTCGAGATTCATATCGATGACGATCTTTTTATAAAAGAATTTGACAAGCAAATGAACGTTTTGAGCGTTGGATTAAGTGATTCAACTCGCACTGATAATGATGGTGCAAGTCACAGGAAGGAGGAGTCCGAAAGTATGCAGAATAACAAACCAAAGAACTCGACAAACAAACCTCAGAAGAAAATTGGTTTGAACCACGTCTCAAGGAAATTTCGCTTTGGAGAAAGGGGAGAGGAAATGAAGGTAGACTCATCAAAAATGGGGGAGCCTGTTAGTTGTGAGAAACAAAACTCAAGTGTAGATGCTAGTTGCTTGATGCCGCCACCATTCGATGCGAAATGTTTTCCCAACATCGAGAGTGAAGATGAAGCTCGTGCCTCAATGCTGATGTCGTGGTATATGGCTGGCTACCAAACAGGCTATTACGAAGCGATAAGGAAATTCGGCAAACAAGATGCCAGATAGCCTTAGATGCTTGTTTATGACTACAATGAACTCCATCAAATCTCATTGCTCGTTTTATTCAGTATCTTGGCATCTATGGGTGTTTCGGCATCCAGCTTTTTTAGTGCTTTTATCAACATTGTACTGGTAGACATCTCATCTTGCAATTTTTGAAAGATGGCCATGCTATCATATCGCTCTGGATTGTCCTGAAAAACGACCATACCGTCTTTTTGGTTGATGGTGGCAAATATTTCGCCATCATCGATCATATTGAGGATGTACATCTCAGCCTCCCGCTCATTTGCCAATCCTACACAGCTGGCCACCTTTCTTAGGGGCAATGTTAAGAAAGTTTTGGTCAAACGCTGAATGTTCCTCTTATGCACTTGAGTCAAACATTGCTTGATCAGTCCCATATTTTCGTCTCTTTCGTAAGTGGGACTACCATTATTGATTAATCTACGAATCTTGTCATAGTTTAGGCTCGCATACTCATGTGCCAGCTTAGAGTAAGTGTGACAAAGTTGCTTCTTTTGACGCAAAACACAAGGCGACGTGTATTTGGGCAAGAGATTTTCGGGTAGTTTGCCCTTTAACAATAAAGTCGTTATGATATGCTTCTTGTAAGTTTCCTGCATTATTGGACTAATAACATTCGCAGGTACTGTAAGAACGACCTCGAAGAAGTGGGAGGCCCTCTCAAAATTCTTCAAAGCTGCATAAATCAGGCCGCCATAATAATAATATAATAGGACGTGTCTTACGTCTTCCTCTCTCTCATCTGACTTTCTGATATCTGTATGGTCAATGTCAAGAAACTTTAGAGCCGGATTCAAGCACTTGGAATCCAGACAGAGAAGACAAAGGTCGGAATGTATCGAGGTTAATTGGAGGCGGTGGGCTTGGTACTTTGTTATGGCGGTTGTTAGAAGGTTGATTCCGCTGACGGATCTTTTCGTCTTAACGAGGGCATTTGTCAATGAATGACACAGTTTGATGAATAGTTTAGCTGAAGCATATACTTCTCCGTCAGGCGTATCTTGTACTAATTCTTGAATCTCTTCTATGTCGCAGGCTGGGTTTTCCTCGATCGCCTGGATGAGTCGTGTCAAGTTTTCTTTCAGGACCATACTTGTTTTGGGCCGTCTAATTCAGAGTCAGAATCTGGTCTCAAACCGCTCGGTTGTTCCTTGAGGGTCTGATGTAAACCATGAGCGGAACTAATATCTAGAAATTTCGTGTAGAAACCTTGAAGTTTATTATCCTCGGTGGGCTAAGAAACACTGTTACGATTTTCTCGTGCTATTACGCTTGGTGCGCGTCCATGCTGGAGCGCGAAGAATTTACGTGCACAATTTCTGTCCGGACTTCAGCTCAGGATCCGGTTGAACTTCCGATACATGTATGTATGTTTGTGTGATGACGCTCACGATTGTCAGCTTAATTGAGTCTCGTCTTCGATTTGTGAGCCGTTTTAAACCTCTTGCCCTCTGTTCTGATTTTATGCAAGCTGATGATGATTCTCAAGCGAAAACTCGCCGTCTGTGCTGACATACTACGCAACGACTTTTAAATCTTCTGATCCCCCACTCTCCAACAGAACAGTTGCCCTCTCACATATCTTCAAAAGTCGGTTGACAACTTTTGGCCGATTGCGCTGAAGGTTTGCACTGGCATGGTTAGATCCTTCGGAAACGAACCAGAGGACAAAAGATATGGAGCACGACACAAAAAACAAGCATAGAATCAGCGACGCTAGGTGGAGAGATAGTGTATCTAGGTGCTACAATCTGTTGAAACATTGTTCCTATGCCGGGCCAGAAGCAACACGTATGTCAATCTTACGTCTAACACTTGAGCAAATACAATCAAATGAACGTCAGATAGCTGAGCTAGGGAGTTTAGATCAAGTAAGAAATGTTTTTGGCCAAGGTGAGGCGTTGACTATGCAACAGCAACAACAGAATGCGGATTAGCTAGGAAATTTTTGAAATTATTGTTATTCCTCGTCTTCGATTGTGGTCATTTCTGAAAAGACATCAAAGCTTAATCTATTACTTTGCCCCTCGGTATTGAAGCTGTATTTGGTGAACGTACCGTCTACGCAGGCAGCTTTTGGTTTGGTGTCGAGGAGAGAAGGAAAAGGGGTTAGTGTTAGATAAGATCTACAAATAAATCAATTTCGTCTTTCCACTTGAGCGAGCTTACCATAAACTGTATTGTTGTGGCCAAATGCACAAACGCAGGCACACTCTGCGGCAACCGTGAAAGTCGCTAGGGCCCATTGTGATTCAATGTAAGTGCCAAGGAATGACATCTTCTTAAAGGTTGAACGCTTGTTTAGGTGAACGTCTTTCAGAGCAAAGATATGGACTGTTCCTTTGTCGCTAGTTGCACATAGAAACTCCGAATTGTGGGAAAAGTTCAAACAATATAACGTTGCCTCATCAGAACCTCGTCTTAGCTCAACTATTTGGAACACACGATAAGGACTTGTTGTGTCGAAGACTCGAATCAAAGTTCCCTTCTGACTTGCGGTTGCTAATAATGTCGATTGCTGATTCATTGCTAGGTAAGCTATGTCGTTCTCGTGTGCGTTGACATAAACAGGTGAAGAAGAGGCACCGGGTTCACAGTTTGTAAGATCGAGTATCTGAACAGAACCGACCCTGTGCCCAGGAAAACATAGCAGTTGTCTCTCACTATTTGTATAACTACTAACTTCAAATAGACCATTGGGATTGTTGCGCGTGCTGACGGTGAACAGTTTTCTTACATTCTTCTGAACCGAAAAACAGTGTATTTGATTCTTCTCTGCGACAACCATCTTATCTTTGCGCATTCGAACGGCTAAGACCTTCGATGAGAAAGTCAATTCAAGTACAAACTTCTTCAGATTATCATCCCAGATGATTACAGTGTTTTCTGCAAATCTTGGACGACTTCCACCAGCAACCATCGCAAGCAGGTTGGTTCTGTGTAGCATCTCACAGAATGATAATGTGCCGAAAGAGGCCACATCTAGATCGAGCTTGAGGTGGAGAGGCTCAATGTTGTAGATTCTGCAGCCCGAGTCTGAGCAATAACTCAATAGATTGTGCTCTTGGTTCAGTCTCAGACTGATATTGTTCCTTGAGCTATTCATCTCTTCTGTTGCAGTATCCTTGGCAATGCTGCTAAAAAATTACGTAAAATTGAGTCACCTCATGGACCATAAATAGAGGGAATGGTATTCACATGATAACGAAGATCTCATATTGTTACAGCCACAAGTTCGATGAGCCTCACCGATTTGTTATTGGTTCCAAAACACAAGTAAACAATCTGAACTCGGGGGAGCGTTGAGCTGCGCGCAGTTGGCTTGAGCTCAAACCACGTTTAAATTATTGTTTGAGAGCTCATGGTCAGAGTAACACCAAGCCATCCTAAGCACCAACAAACTCATCATGGACATTTTCAACAATATCGAGGAAGCTCCCGTGAATTCGGTGGAGTTGAGCTGGACAAGTTTGCCGATAAGCAAAGAGCTTTTGGATGCTATCACAAAGGAATTCAATTTTAAGCAAATGACACCAGTCCAAGCTGCATCGATTCCTTTGATGCTGAGCAAGAAGGACGTCATCGTTGAAGCAAAGACTGGAAGCGGCAAAACACTCGCATTCCTCATTCCGATCATAGAATCTCTAATAAGATTAGACAAGTCCAATCCAATGAAACCGCATGATGTGAGGGCGATAGTTCTAAGCCCAACGAGAGAGCTAGCCTCTCAAATTCACCAAGAGCTAAGAAAGTTGACTCGCAACAATTTGTTGACCGATGGCAGGCGACTTTCCAGCATGATGCTTGTTGGTGGCTCAAGTGTGGCTGGTGATGTACACAAGTACTCTAAATACGGTGCAAACATCGTGGTCGCAACTCCTGGCAGACTTAGCGCCATCTTGGAGATGAGCGATAATAAGCTAAGCTTTTCAATCAGAAGACAGCTAGCCTTTCTTATATTCGACGAGGCTGATCAGTTGTTGTCGTTCGGTTTTGAGAGGGACTTGTCGTCGATTTTGGCCTACCTACCAAAGCAGAGGCGTACGAGTCTGTTTTCTGCGACTCAAACAAACCAGCTGGAGGAGTTGGTCAAATCTGGCCTCAGAAATCCGATAAGAGTTAATGTTAATAAGCTGGGTGATAAAGATACCTCTGGCGGCTTCGATCGCGAAATTGGTAAGCGGCTACTCATGCCTCAAAAACTAGCCAATTACTACTTCACCTGTGACTCTTATGCCCATAAATTGGGTCTTGTAGCTGAGCTGATTAGGACCGACGAATACAAAAAGGTTCTTGTGTTCATTTCAACTTGCACTCAAATCGACTACTTCTCTCAATGTCTGCAAGAAATCCTCCAGGATAAAAGAGTTCCTATGTTGAAACTACATAGACGTCTTAAGAACAAACGAAGGGCCATTTTCAAGCAATTCAAATCGATCAAGAAAGGTGTGCTATTAGTCACAGACATACTAAGTAGGGGAATCGACGTCCCAGATATAGCTTGCGTGATACATTTGGATCTGCCAGCCTCCCCGGAATGCTATGTGCATCGTAGTGGAAGGAGTGGCCATCAGTTGGAATTGAGCGGTATATCTTTGCTGCTGGTTGAGAAACATGAGCTTGATTATGTGGAAATGTGTCGAAGAAGACAAGTTACTCTGAGCTCTATCGATTTGAGCCACCTGTCGGAGGGATCACTCAAAATGACCCAAACAATTGTCGATTCAATGAGAGCTAAGTCGTCTAAGGATGAGAACTATCAAACACTTGGTTTACAAGCCTTTGTTTCATATATTAGATTCTACTCGAGTAAGCTCTGTTTGCGCCAATTATTGTTCCCCAAGCTTCCCTTCGCTCAGACGGCCATTAGTTTCGGTTTATTGCGGTTGCCAAAGATGCCCGAGTTGAGGGCGAGGCACAAGGCGATTGTTTCTGAATTCGAGCAACATTTGAGCGGACATGGCGTCGGCTAGATAAAAGAGTCGGGGAACTTGTTGTGTACGACAATTAAGTTGCAATTTAGATCTCAGCCAATTAAACATTGACAATGCCATGATTTTGTCTCACTCTTCCTCTATCCCAGAGTTGGGAGCCCGAGGGGCAGATGTTAACAATCAATATAGCCTCTTGAAGGCTGTAACCATCCGACGAACCTCTTGCTCTGATAGTACAAGTACCTTTTCCGCGTCCGGACTCCGGAGCTCAAATCTAGCGTGGAATGGGCACCGGATTTGGGGCTGGGCAACTCCACGAGCGGAGCTGAACGAGTTAAATGAAGAGAGTCCTCTGCCGGCTGTACTGCTTGACCGTCATGTTCCACTGACCCAGAGCACATGTTGTAAACACGCAGCCCTTAACCTGGACTCCCTTGCCTGGCGCGCTCCTCTCACTTCTGGTGGCCCCCCCCCCTCGAGAAAGCCGTAGGTGAGATTAGATTTAATTAGTCGGAACGGGGGGCGCGATCGCGACGCCGGTCAGCAGGGGGGATCGAGGCAATGGCGCCTCGTGTGATGCTGTGTTGGTGCGACGGTGCCGAGCACGAGGCCGGCCACATACAGACGGCGCCATCCTCTAGACGACGCCAGTCGGTGTTTTATTGTAATCCGGGGGTAGGCAACGAGAGTTCACGAGTGGAAGAGAGGCGGGGGGAAAGAGCGGGCTGCAAGTGTGGATTTTTCTTCTGGTTTCCAGTGACGCCCCTCCCCTGCGCGCATGTTGCTTGAGCGGCCGCCGTCGCCTGTTGCTGCGCCTGTTGTGGCCGAGTGCGATCATCGCAGTGCGATGCGGGGAAGATTTCTAGCGCTTTATTTACATTTCGAATCCAATCCAAGCCCAATCAAGTTCCGCCGCAACTCGACAAGCCGACATGGTCAGTGCAACCAATTCAATTAAACCAAGACTACAAACAAATTAGAAAAGAGTCGAGAGTCTGGCGCCTGAGATTAAACAAAACCACAATAGGTGGCATCAATCCTCATCGACCGTAATCCTTTCCCATATAAGCTCACACCCCCAGAACTCTAGGGTCATTTGACCACAACTTGCTAGCCAGTTAAGTTTCAATCTAATAACGTTCATACAACAATACATTGAAATCACAATTTCAAGCCAATGAAGCCGAACGACCCACTAACCTAGACCTCCAAACTTTTCCCAACAAACGACAAACATATCATCACTCTACGAACTATGGCTGTTTCGTATCAAACCATAGCCAGATACGACGAAGATTGCACACGAAAGTGTCGCGCAAGAGACCTAGACGACATCAGAATTGAACGCCGAAAGACTCTTCACAAGACAAGACTTCAGCTTAAAAGCTTACAAATGTTACAAAACAGACGCACACTCGCCCAGACCCTGTTTTCAGACATCTTTGACGATGATGAATTCACACATGACGATCAAGTTCAATACAGTAGTCCAACAAGTGCTCTAGAGACGCCATGTAGCTGGGGCAACCTCACTGATTGGTCCTCGGCTCCCATCCCACAGAACTACCCCTCTCCAACTTGGTCATCCTCTGGCTCGACCTCCACGAACTCGTCGGGCTCACTGCAGTTCGATGAGCACGACATCCCTGCCTTCTTCTACGAGACTCCTCCACACTCTACCCATCACCCCCGAGACTCCAGCGACTATCAGACATCATCGCGAAAGAACAAACACAAGCAACCCTTCGGCCGTGAGCACATCTACAAACAACACAGTAGTGCCAGCACAAGCCCGCGTCCCCGCAACTATCTACAGTTGAACAAAATTCATTCTGATTTCCAAGAACTCAAAACAGTTGTTTGCGGCCCCATAGATCCTGGAACTATTAACAAGCTCATGTATCTCCATTGGCCTGTCCTGCTTGATGCCATTTGTACGATGCAATCCGATGTTTCCGAGGATGCCTCCAATCTTCTGAACACTCTTGTCGCTCAAAAGATTCTACAGCCACCAACTGTGCTACATCTCTTGCAAAATGGACTGATTTTTCGGCTCCACAACGTGTTGAAATTCAATGATAACGGCTGTGTCATTGTTACCAAGATCCTTCTCAGCATCACCAAATCTATCCCGAACATTATCCCATATCTAGTTGACCTCATGGTCAGCTCAAACTTATTCCATGAACTAGAAACTTCAATCACAGATGCTTCGATCGAGGATGTCCGTCTTGTTATAGAGTTCTACTACCAGGTGACCGAAACAGCCATGTCCCAAGTGATCCAAGATACCTACCTCCAACCTCTCATCCCTGACATCCTCCTGCTCACAGGTCTCAGCAAAGACACCGTCGATTCATACAGTCCAACTGCAACAATGAAAAAATGTTTGAACTCTACGCTTATCAAGAGAACCGTCGACCGATGTATCTGCAATGCATCTCAAAAGGACGAGAATCTAGTCAATATGACACTTGTTCTACTCGCTAACTCGCTTAAACTAGCTCACATCCAGTCTGTGAATCCAAGCGCCGATATCAGGTGGGTCCAGGATATGGTATCTGGCTTCCGTGGCTCTCTCCTTGAATGCAAATTGAGAAAACTGATGCGAGCTCTAGAACGTTTGATTGAAATTTCCCAAACGAGTGCCCACTGTAGCCAGGGAGCCGGTGTAGATGGTACATCTGCTCAAACTCTCGGACTATGCCGCCAGTTTTTAACTTTCTATCAAGAATACTATGGCAACCTGATGGCTGCAAGCTCTCAACTGGAGGATGGTGCCAAATCTGCAACCTAATGCGTTTTCCAAGGCCTTAAATGGCTCTTGTCCAGTTATCGTCGATGCTGTTTGCCTTTTTACCCAATTAAACTGTGTTAAATCCCGCTGAGGATTAAATTGTTTTACGTCTATTCCTCTTTGCCGCCTCTAACGGCTGATTTATTGTCTTTTGCTGGTGGTTACTCCCGTCCATTGTCCGGCTGCCGCACTTGGTCGTGGCTGCGGTGAACGAAGGCGGCCCACCAAAGGCTGTTGATTTCTCATGCTCTCTTCTGCACCAGATGGCAGATACCAGCTGCTTCCAGACACATTTCCCAAGAGAACCTCTTCCTCTAACGAATCATCTTCCGGTTGTCGGTTCAGCTCGAGCCTCAATTAAAGACCCGCTCGTGCCATCAAGCGAGCGTAATTTCCGGTAAAGAGTTGGTTTCCACAGGATCAAACTGAGATCGAATGAAGGCTAATGCATGATTCAACCCAATAATCTCCTATGAAAAATGTCGCAAGGGCTATCTATTGGCCACAGCAACGAGCATTTGGTTCAAGTGGCGTCTGCTGGAAACCACCGACTCGGGTCCTCCCCAATGGAGCATTCAGGCGTTACGATCGTTGGAGAACTTTCTCACCAGAATGGATCAGCTTTTCGAGTTCGCGCGCCTCTTGATACATTCTCGTGTCCCATTTAGTTGCAAAGGCTTGGTAAAATAGATGGAGAATCTCCATCTGGGAACACCAGGGCCAGTTTCGTCTGCGTTTGTAGAAACTCCACCAAAGCAGGCGTTTTATTTCGAGCACAAGTGCCCCATTCTTGGGGGCGAATCAAAGCCACGATTATTATGCCATTCAATTGAATTTTACGACCGGATTTTAAGTGAGAACTCTTCGGCTATTCAGTCGCTCTCAATCCAAGTCTGTATCCCTAGTTCAGTCTTTGAAATAGAGGAGCTTGAAAAGAGATGGTCCTCAGATTGCCGATGCTACTAGCAGAGGTAAAGGTCCCCAAGCCTCTGAGGTAGTCTGAAAACGCTTTGGCCCCTGAGAACAAACAGCAAATACGGGCTGCCTCTCTCGCTAACTGTCGTTTGCCTACGTGAGGTCTCGATGATTGAGTTGGCTGAAGTCTGCTTCTTAGATCGAGCCTCCAAGAGGCTCTTGGTTTTGGCGCGCACAAAAGCCGCAACCGCAAAACATTCTAACCGAGTGGTATCAGACTTCTCGAGTTAGCTTGGCGAAGAGATGGTTGCTCGAACGATGGCAAACATTCAGCTCCTTGCAATCTGCCTCGGGCAAAATTCCATTCGTCTTCCCTCGAGAGCCCATGAATTATTTTGGCTCAGTCGACAATGAAAGTGAGGACACGGAATTGGGGCTCGCTGATGAACAGCAACGACAACAAGTTCAACTACTGTGTCTGAACCTGACTTGGGGCCTGGCAGCAGACCGTCGTTTGTGTGGCTCTTTTGTCAACGCTTGCCTTGAAAATGGTACCAATATCTTGCAGCCAGTAGATGGCAACGTTACATGGGGACTTGAATGGGTTTACGTTATGGGATAGGATTTCAAAGTTGGTTTACGTTATGGCTCTCCACCCTCATAGAACACAATATACATATATTTACGTGGCCATACATATATATATGTGTGTCTTGCCTGGACCCAATTGGCTCGTAGCCGACACAATCTCCGCTCTGAGTGCAAAGTCTTACCCTTTCTCTCCATGTCTTCGCCAGTAAAAACGCCTAGTGGCTGCGGCTACTAAATGGTAAAGGACTATGGAGTTGGAATCGAGTATCGATAGACAGAAACGCCTATGATTCATGAGAAGCCATTGAGCGAACATCTACTCCGTTTCAGCCAGCTAGTTCTCACTCTACCGTTTTAGCGTTAATTTCTTGAACTTGAACCTCATCGGCCGCGCTTAAATGGTTACATCAACGGATGTTAAAACTACGAGTGCAAAACCTAGGCTCGCCGCCAGCGTTTAGTAGGCCCCTCTCTCTCTCTCTCTCTCTC
>Ga0268249_1000414_pt1 | contig 21615 bp, 10 predicted proteins | sample AgamicAtPe_FD_200257 | JGI IMG/M metagenome (GOLD analysis project Ga0268249, IMG submission 200257) | Agave microbial communities from Guanajuato, Mexico - At.P.e (v2) (version 3) | ecosystem: Host-associated > Plants > Phyllosphere > Phylloplane/Leaf | place: Guanajuato, Mexico | collected... | reverse complement strand
CAGGCAGGCAAGCGGGCGAGTGAGCTAGCCAGCCAGCCAGCCAGCTTGCGAATGTCGGAGCCACTGCGAATCCCTTAAAATCCATCCATCAAGCTCCAGTCTCAATTGTCGTGTTCAAACAAACAAACCAGGCAACCGTTGCCAGCGCCAGGTAATAAATATTTCAGGTCAAATAACTAATTTAGACTCGTCAGCGGAATCGGCGGGCTGAGCGCGCGGAGTGGCAACATTTTGGAGCAAGCGCGATGATGATTCTTGAGCAAGCGCTTCCACCGAACAGGGCTCATCCAGGTTACAGTTGCAATATTGGCAAGATTCCCCTCGCAAGAAGCGGCCGAGGAGCGGCGAAGGGGCACAGGCGCAGTATCGGCCTTGAGTGGTTTCGGGCCAGCAGTTTGTGGTTACGGCGGAGAGAGCCAGTTGAGCAAACAGGCCGCTCGCTGCGTCCCATTGCAAACGGGCGTCGAGTTATCGCGACATCAGCTGGCTTCTGATCGGAGAGAGTGAGCGCGGTTGCAAGCCAATATCGATGCAGATAAATCCAAGTTCAAGCTCGAATCCTTTGCTTCACTTCCGTTTGGTTCAGTCCGATCCAGTTCAGCTCAGTGTGAGCGCGCGGCGCTTGCTGTGCCACAGTAGCTCGCTCGACGGGCCACTTGTTGCGCCCTCAGGGAGCCGGCTGACACTGCGACCACAACGGCAGCAGCAGCAGCAGCAGCAACAACAACAACAATCGACAGGCATCTCTCCGTTTGCTAGCTGTTAAGCTATCGAGGTGGCTAAACTGGCTGCCAGGTGCGCAAAGCTCTAGGCTCACGCAGAGAGCAACAACGAAAGCATTTGCAGAAGCCTCTTTCGGGCCGCTCCGTGCTTGCCAGCCTGACGGGAACCCATTCGTGCACAAGCTCGCTAGTGGATAGATTTATTTAGACTACTATGGTGGCGAGCAAGAGGATCCATTGCGCGTGCTGCAACAAGAAGTGTTCAGGAAAAGCGCTCAATCGGCGCAAGCCACCGAGAGGGCTCCCGCTCCTCGTCGCGCTCGCAGGGCGGCCGCCATAGGGAGTGGTCGGTTCCCCGCGACATGTACAGCGTTTTGAGCAGCATGCGAAGTGGCAGCTCAAATCGGGCTCGCTCGCCGAGCATGCTGAACGAGGAAGCCATCCACCTGGCCCAGTATCCAAGCGGCCAAAAGCCAAGCCCCGATGCAGTGCCAAAGATCGAGCGCGACGACTTTCCCGCCCCACCCTTCCCTTATCCGGAGACTCGCACTCGAACGGGAAGCCGGTCGGCCAGCGAGAGCAAGCGAAGGGCCCAATCGGGTTTGGGGGAGGCGGCCCAGCAGCAGCAGCAGAACGCCTCTCGCCCAAGATCGCGCGAGATTGTGATCGAGGACGACGACGACGACTCTACATCGGGCGATGGCGATCCGCAGCTGAGAAAGGAGGAGGAGGAGTTGTCGAAGATTGCGAACGGTATTGGCAAGATATTCTTGCAAACATTGAAGGGGCGCGAAAAGTTGCGCGCCTGGAAGCGGGCTAACCTGGATCCAAGGAACGCCTCCAGAACACCGTCGGCAACTCGCGAGTTGCACAGCAGACTGCGCTACGACAACCCAACTAACGCCTCGCCCTCGCGCGACCTTAACAGGCCACGACCTTGGGACGAGCATGAGATTGGGCCCGAACACTCGCCAACCTGAACAAGGAGCTCGCTCGGCCGGCCGAGCTAAATGTCATCCTCAACTTACGGTTACAAGGTTGTCCAATCGAACAGATCAACGCCAAGGCCAGGCTATGGGCTCACCGGCGAACCCTACGGAGATCCGCCCCCAACGGCCGCCTCCGCAAGCTAGCTGCTGCAACGATCCGAGCTCTCATTCAACCAGCAACAGCGACTAACTCAAAACAGGAGCGCCGACCTGCTGAACCAGCGCGCCTCCACCCTCCAGAGCGAGCAAACTAGGGCCGCCTCCAGGTATGGTGTTGGGGGCGCAACAAGTGGCGCCACCTCGGCCAGCTCCTTCTACAGCTCGCACCTCCGCCGCTCAATGCCAAACGTGAGCCACCTACAGCATCTCCACCAGGAGGGCCCGCCAAAGTTGTACCCCTACCACCTGCTCGCGACTTCCAACTATCGACTGCCGCCAGACGTTGACCGGTGTCACCTCGAGCGCCACCTATCTAACGATGAATTTCAGTATATATTCCACTGTGATCGTTTAGATTTTTGCCGGTTGCCCGAAACGAATTGAAACGGCGCGCAAAACTCTTCTAAACCAGAAAGATGAAGGTTTGACAGATATAATCACCCATCGCGCAAGGGGCACCCATCACCTGGAGGCGTGCGACCTTCGAACGTAAGTGCAGCGTGTTTAATCCCAAACATTATCTGGCTACAATGACGAATTTATGCCTAGTATTTAACACACAAGTGAAAGAGAATCCAACCCATGAAAGGAAACTACGAGATTTTGTTCAAGTTTTATCTGTATTTTGAAACAAGTGCTTTGATTAACTGATGCCTTAGAAAAAGCAATATAGATGGACATACTCCTTTTCTGCCGACTTGAGCTAGAGGGATAACCCTCCTCGATGGATGAATTCGACATCAAATGCACCAACCTGGATTACCTCAGACTTGAACACTAGCGCCACAAGTGTAAGTCCAGTTCATCTCGATCTGCGACGCACATGGAGGCTCAGACTATCGGAAAGATGTCGCCCAAACTCACCCTAAATCAGGCGACACGTTCATGGTTGTAGAGTTGCAAAGGTCCAGGGCCGACCAAGGACCTCTTTTTCGCACTCAAACTCGAGTCTGAGGAAATCGAATCGGCTAGAAATTTAGCTCTAGGAGCAAATTAGATTGAGCGTATCGATTTTCATCGCCTACAATGACATCGTATCGTACCGATTCCATGAGTCGGCTATCGATCACTGAAATGGATTACAAACATGCCGCGAGTTTCGATATAAGTCTCAAGACGCCAAATTATTCCAGCAAGGAGTTTCCAAGTTTGCTCAGGCAAAAGTGAAAACTGGGCAGCCAGCAGCATAACATTTATTTGCACACAACCGCAAGTGAATCTACAGTAACAGTAGCGTACCTAGCGGCGTTAGCTCGGATGGTTCAGCTGACCCAAGCGTAATTTGAGCCTAGCTCCTTGCGCCACATGCTACATTCGTCCGTCTTATATTTGCTCACTTCCTTTCTAGTCCCGTCCTCGGCAAACAGAGTGAAGCCCAAATTGTCCCCTCGAGCCTCCTCCTCCTTGTGCACAAAATCCCTGACCATCTGACGCACTTGAGCTTGAAACTTGATATCTTCTATTTGAGGCACAAAATCAGGATCAAACTCAAAGCCGAAAAACGCAAACAGATCCCAGGTATGGTAGGCAAACTTTGACCTACGATCAGGACCTTTGAGCTCAACCGTCTCGTCCACTTCCACGCTCGAATTGGCTGACGATTGCTTCTTCGGGGATGGTCTTGATTCAACTATGTAACGTCTCACTCGGTGGCGCCTCATGCTCATGCTTCTTGCTAGCTCGTTTATGGGACAAATCTGTCTGATGTCGCTGACCATCATCAAATATGTCTCCTCTGGACCCCTAGGAGATCCCTTTGTTTTTCCCAAATCGGGTTTGGCTGAAGCGTTTGATGGCGCACTGGGCACCCCATACAAGCTGCTCGCCTCCCTGTAGGTGTTTGTGGAAAAACTATTCAAGCTTGTGGCCACGTAGCTTTCGAAGTCGGCCCAAGTCCATTGGTGCAAATTCCTCGGGCATGGCCAGTACTCGACAGCTTGAGCTGTGCTCCCGAGCAGTAGATCCTTGCTAGAGGATCGCCGCTGCTGTCGGCCGTCGAGGGGAGTGCAAGCGAGATCCAGACAATTATCGTCATAATTGCCCCCGACATTAGCTGTCTCATTAGTTCTAATAAGAGCGGACAGAGGAGTCGCTCTCTGGGCCAAGTCATAATGAGCGTCTGAGGTTTGGTTGGCCGGCTTCTGATTGGGTTGAGCTGCAAATGTGTTGGTCATGGTTCCATCCAGTCTCATCTGCTGCCGCTGCTGCCATCGCGCTTGCAATTCAGCCTGGCTTGGCGCAAATGGATACGAACTCTGAACTAGCTCCTGGTCAACAGTAACAAATTGGTCGGCAAAGATTCCATGGATTGGAAGGCTGTTTTGGTCATCGAGCCGATAAGATGGGTCATCGCTGCCCAAATATTGGCGCACAACCTGCTCCGCGCCAAGCTCCATGAGACATTCAAGCAAGCGATGTGATTGCTCGCCGGCGGTCCAGTTAGCGGGCTCAGATTTGCGCAAAGCGGCGCCCTTCCTAGGCCTACTCTCATTGTCTAATCTACCATCTCTAAGCCGCTCTGAGGCACTTTGATGTTGCGAACAGTTTGCGCTCCTTGCCATAGTTTTGGCGCTCGTTTGTGCGCCGAGAAAAAGGTGCTGGTAGTGCTGGCTTGCAAGCTCATATGAGAGCTCATAGAAGACTGTTGGATTAGTGAGCCAAGCGGCCCGGAATAGATCCCTCGAGTAGAGGAAGGGCGCCTCCCCTGTTGGCCTCTGGCCTCCTTTATGATTTAGATTGCTTTCGGGCGTCGGTGGTTTGTGGGGCCCATTCGGCCTCTTAAAATATTGGCCACTTAGCAGCGCGAGAGGGGTTGCGCTTGCAGAATCGGGCCCAAATAGAACAATGTTGTTTGGATCGCCAGCAAATGATTCAATATTGCGCTTGATCCAATTCAAAGCGGCCAACTGGTCCCAGAGTCCGTAATTGCCCTCGCTCCCATCGGGTCCATTATTTTGCGTTAGCTGAGCCAGTGTGAGGAAACCAAGCGCTTGGAGTCGATAGTTGAAAGCAACCAGAACAACGTTTAGTTCTATTGACAGAGCCGAGCGAAACCAGAGTTTCAGCAGAGGAAGGGGCATATAGCTGGTCAGTTTGCAGTTCAAGGTTGATAAAAACTAAGCTCATTGGAGGGTCAACAAGAGAATGCATAAAAACCCAACTAGTGGTGACAACTATGGTGCAATCTCGTAGTGACTCCAACTCTCCCCCAACATCGCTTACCTGATGCCAGCTTTGCGCTCGGACGCGCCCTTAGCCAGTTGACCTGACCCTGGCCACTCGAACCATAGGCCAAAAATCCGCCGTGAATATAGACCATCACAGGTAGTTTCTGGGCTCAATTTGTTCAAGGTCAAGAGTTTTAGTGGGAGTAACCATTAGTTATTCGGATGTTCAATTTGCCTGCCAAGCTAGGCGAGTTTGTTCGGTCGGCAGGGCTGACAAGATTTGGCCTAGAATTTTGCTAGCAGAATCGAGATTTCTTACGAATCTGTCCACTTACCTTCACCTGATCTAGCTGGGGCGAATAGATGTCCAGATAGAGACAATCCTCGTGTCCACTGAAGCGGTTTGTTACTGGACTTAGCTGGGCACAATGAGTTCGCCATTCATGCGCCAGATGAGTTTTATTTGGCTGACAAAGTTGTCCATCGAGCCAGACTGGCCTCGGCCGAGTCCAGCGCCGCAAACCTACAGGCGGACTCGCGTATGGGATACCCTTGAACGCAATTGCGCTCCCATCTGGCGCGCCAACGAAGGAGCCGCACTCCGTTTGCACCGTCAATGCGCGCTCAAAGTCGCTCTCATTTGCAACCACAACTCTAGCCTCGTCCAGATTATCATCGTCGGCCTGCTGTAAGTGTCTGCTATTGATGTGATGCGATCCAATCAGGTGGGCGGCTTGATGCCGATGCTGGTGGCCATTGAATTGGCCAGTGTGAAAGCTCAAAGTATATAGAACCATGAGTGTTGCAACGAGCAATGAGCTGAACAGTGCAGCAAGCACAATTGGAGCCCTGAAGAGACTTATGAGGAGGAAGGTTTTGTTGCGTTGCTTTCGGCTCAGGAGGGCGCCGAGCAATTGGGGGACTCGCTTTCGTTTTGGGCCATTGCTTGGGCCCCTCCAGCAGTTGAATCGCAATGGTCGAGGTTGTGCGGCCTCGAATTGAGCCCGCTCTTGCTGCAACCTGGACGGTCTACCAGCGATTGTCAAGTGCTCGAAGTCGTTTGGATGATCTCGCTGCGTTAGGAGCCTCTTCTGACTCTCCAATCTTCCATCTAAGTGGACCCTCTTGCGCTTCGTGGGAGCAATTAATTTGTTGTATCTTGGGTATTGATTGATCACATTTCTCGAGGCAAGAAAGTCGCCAAGATTCTCAATTAGTCTGCTTGCTCTAACTCGGCCGCCAGCCGTCACTCTGGATTGTCTTCGACGAGCTTTGCCCGGCCCAAAGCTCGATTGAGCCTCGAGGGCGAGAAGGAGGCAGTCGTTTGTATCTTGCTGCATAGTTGATTAATTCTTGGTTGCCATTTTCAGGGACAAGAGTGGCTCTCGTTTGGGGGGCCAGGGCAAGACTGAGCGGGTTTTGGGGAGCCAGGAGGGCGCAAGAGTGGGGGGCGCAGGCGCAGTAGATTGCTTTGCAAGAACCGGCCGGCCTCTGCAGCGGCTCTGCTGGAGGCGCGGCGGCTGCCGCCGGCGGCGACAGGCGGCTGGCTGGCTGGCCGGCGAGGCAAACAACGGGCGCAACTCTAATTATAAAACCTCCCGATCGGATTGGAGCAAACTCGGAGATTGATTGCGCCACTTCCGCCGGCGACAGTTGGCCAAAGTTCTGGCCTCTCGAGTGGAGGCCTATTTGTTGGTAGCTGTTCGTGCGAGAAGTTAGCTCTGCTTCGTTTGCTGGGCTTAGGGGGCGCGCATTTGCGCTAAACTTTAGAACGGCCCCCCTGTTGTCGCATCGCCGTGAGACTGTTTGATTTGTGGAATGCATGATAAATCATGTAAATGTTTGCCTCCTCCTCCTCCTTTCGGGCCGGCCAAGCCCAGCTCGAGCAGAGTCTCCCGACGGGCTGAGCTTATTTGGTGCCCATTATGAGTGGGAGGCGCGCGCTCCAATTTCATGGTTGCCTGACGGGCGGCAAGCGAGCTCCAGGTAGACAACACCTGGCCGGGACAACTGGAGCGTTCGGAGCCCCCAGGAAACAAGTTTTCGCTTCCAATTAACGCGCTCGGGCTGCCTCACTGGCCCATCGGTCAAGCTTGCCGGCTGACAGGCGAGCTGGAGGGGCGATCAATCTTTGGGTGGCGGCCAATGTCACGCGCACTTGTCGGCCAAAGTCGTCCAGCTGAGGCAAAGCTCAGGTGAGCAATCCCTTCGTTGGCAAACTCAGCGAGCTATCAATCAAACGCCAAAGGGAGCCGCCGGCCTGAGATAGCTCGCTTTGGTTCAGTTCCGTTTGGTTCAGTTCCGTTTGGTTCCCATTGAGTCGCCTTGCAGAGCATTGATTCGAAATTCAATCGCGCTCCTCTTGTTGGCTTTGCTGCCGCCAGAATGGTGGCCGGTTGTTGGCTTTTAGAGTTGCTAAAATGGGCTTCAAGGGGAGCTGTTGGAGAGGATATGGCGCCGCCACTTATTGGAGGGAAGCGAGCGGCCAGCTTCTGGTTGGAGGGCGCTCGTTTTGCTGAACGGAGTCGATTCAGATTTCAATTTTTGCCGGCGAGCCGAGGAGCTTGCGCGCAAACAGAATGGGTCAGTATAACTGGCGGCGGGTTGCGCCAATTTCAGCTTGACGCTCATTTATATTTATTTATTGTGTCACTCATTTAGGCCTTTGTTTGCCTTGGCCAACAGGCCAAGGGGCCAAGAGCAATAACGAGCAGCCTCCAACCGAGCACCAGGCCAGACCTTCGTGGCGTGGGGCCCAACTTGCGCCTTAGCCTCCTGTGGGCTCGTTTGTTTTGGACAGAACGGCACCCTCCGATTGCAATCTAGCCTCAATCGGAGACAAGCCCAAAGGAAACAATGCGCGAGCCGGCCTGAAATAGATAATATCTGTTTGAGCATTGGGCCAGTTTGCTCTGGCTCGGGCCAACCAGGTTTTGGGGGCCAGTTTTGCTTAAATGAGACCTCGAGCGGCGGCGACGGTGGCGGCGGCGGCAAGCTAGCTGCCAACGCTCTCCAACACAAAGTGGCCACAGCTCTAAAACTTGCGTCGCCGGCCTCGCGCAACCGGCGCAAAATCGGGAAGCCAAAGGGGGCCTCTGCCTGGGGCGCAAGAGGAGGAGGAGGAGAAGGGACAGGCAGACCAACTGGTCGTTTGGCGTTGATCACAAAGGCTCAGATTAAACTGCCAGATAATGGCCGGCCACACAATCGGGCCAACAAGCTCGGGCTTGCTGCACAGTGGCCGAGTCGAATTGTCAAAACCGAGGATGAATATACGAGCGCCGGCTCGAGCTAGAGGCTGTTGGGTTTATTGAAGCGGAAGCGGCGCTGCTCGAGCCTCTCGCAAACGTGCCCATGACTCTTGGGACTTTTGCGCTCTCCTCTTAAAAATTCCAACTTTCAGCCTCACCGACACTCGAGCATCCAAACTTCTAAGCCAAGTTTGCTTTCGAGGATAAAGCGGACGCCTTAGCGGTTGGCCGCTTGGGGCAGGAAGGAGGAGAGATGGCGGCCTCATCAGGGATCCCAGTTCACTCTATTCGGCTAAACTAATGAATTTCGTCCCCCAAAGGATTGGCCCGCTTTTGGTCTGCGGTGTGAGCTTGTTGCCAAGCGTAAACAAAAGCAAACTGCGAGCCTAAATTCATGCTAATCTAAACTGATCTAAACTCACTCTCCATCGTGCCTGGCCAGCTTCCGGTTCCGCCGCCGCCGCCGCCGCCGCAAACCATTTTTCGTGGCCAATTACTGGCTCTTTGAGTTTCAGCTCCCTCCAAGGCAAACCAACTCGAACTCCGCGCTCTTGCTCGGGGCGCATTTTGCACAAAACTAGAGGCCTCGAAGCGTTTATCTCGGCTGAGTGCCGTTTTTCTGAGAGCTGAGCTGGAGCACAAATATTGGAGTTGTCCCCAAGCTGAACTCCGACGGCCAAAGACGGCGGCGAGCGGCTTGGTGGGCAGAAATTCAATCAAGTTGTTGATCTCGCGCCTACATTTGCTTCCTCCCTTCTATGCATGCGATCTGATTGAATAAGGGCAAAAGTTTTGCGTTTCCAAGGAGCACTTTGGCTGGGCTCCAGGCATGGCGCACCGGTTGCCATGCTAACAAAGCAAGGCGAGTGCAGGGCCGAGCAGCAACCCGGCAGGCCCACAATGTGTAAATGTCTGAGCAAATGGGCGGCCTCAGCTCCCAAAGTTGGCGCGTCCGCCCCATGTAAATGTGATTGAATTTTGGTCGCGCTTCCAAGCCAAAAGCCTCACTGTCGCGCTGCCCTGCCGGCGCAAACCTAGCTGCACTTTATGGGGCGAATAATGATACAATTAAGGGGCCCCCAAAGCTGGCCAGCGCGAACATTCTGGCTAGACGGCTAGGGCGCTGGTGGGCAAACATCGGTTTGAGTACAAGTCCATTACCCGCGAGTAATGGGCGACTTCATTGGAGGCGGCCGGCGAGCAGTTGGTTGGTGCGAGTTTGCCTCCCTTGGTTGAAGTGATGCGGAAATGGTGTCCAGCCAGCTAATTCAGCCCAACAAGCCGGCTCGAGCCAATCCAGTGGGGCGCCGCCGATTATCGCTGGAACAAATCTGCTCGCAAGCTTTCGCGTTCTCGCTCAATCCAAAGTCCACGTCCACTTCCACACTGGCGCCCCCTTGCTCGATCAAATCACCTTAGACGGCGATCCACACACAACTAAGCCCGACCTCAGCAGCTCGAACAAGCAGGCAGCTTGGCGCGCATATCAAGTGTCTTGCCGGCCAACGAGCGGCCAGCGAAACGGAAACACTCGCCGCCTCATGGAGGCAACTCGAGGGGCGCAATGATGAATGACACCCGACCGGGGTTCTCGTTGAATTTTGGGCCTGAGTAAGAAATTTCACGCCACTAAAGTGAGAAATCTCGGCTCAGCTCGTTCATTCCCTCTAGGTGGGCGACTCCAATCTTGGCCAACTCGGTTGGGCTGAACACAAAGCGGCCCATACAGTGGGAGTGGCAACAGCAGCCGCGCGCCGCCCAACCGACCGGTTATCTCGTAATTAATTGGCCCCATTCGCGGCACGTACTCGGCAAACAGTCGGCCTGTCCCCTTGCTCTCGGCTCTGAGGTATCGGCTCGGCTGGATAGGCGGATTGCCGCCAGCTAGCGCAACCGGCAGCAGCAGTCTCGTCGAGGCGGCCGGCTCGCTCCAATTAGAAGCTCGCAAAATCGAATGCTAAGGTCAGCGCTCTCAACGTAGTCAGCAACTTCTATCGGCGCCAAACAGCAACCATCCCTCTGTTGGCTCTAAAATCCATTAGCCAGAGCAGCCGGCTGCCAAGTTGGGCCGAGCTGCCCATTGACGGATTCCCTCAGTCACCCTAATGAGTGCGGCACATTCATGAGCTCAAACACCAGCTGCACCATTATCCAGGCGGAAGCCCAAGTGGCGAATCGGGCAAACCAATCTACGCAACCGTTGCACCCTTTGCAACGCAAAACTCGGCCAGAGTCCAACTGCCACCCGTTTGGAGCAAAAAGAGGCGACGTCTAAGCAAACAGCATGATTGATGATCGTCAAAGTTGAAGGATTATTTCCACTGAATATCGGCAATGGATTGCACTCCCAACGGTGGCTCTCATCTTACAAGTAGTGGCCGCTTTTGCGCTTACTTTTTGGCCCAAGATCCCAGGAGAAGGGCCGTTTGGTTGCGCGCGAGAGCTTGAGAGATGCGTCCCTTCATTCGAACCATCAACACCAGCCTCACTCGAACCTCCTCCCCGACTCCAGCTCAATGCACCTCGACTCCAGAAGCCTCCCTAAAAACATAGAGCCCTCCCCCCCCCCTCAAGCCGATGGAAACAAACCCGATCGGCCGGGTGCGAATTGGAATTCCAAATGTTGAAACAAAGACGGGAGCTCCTGGCGAGCGGAGGGAAAGTTTCGCGCACCAAGGGCGCAAAGGAGTTGCCCATGCCGGGGCCAACTGGCGCAAAGCTACGCATGTTTGAATGTTAGTCGAGCGTGGGCCCAGTCTCAGGTTAAGGTGAGCCAAAGAGCTTGCATTGCATGAGTAATATGCTGGCCTGAAATGGCTAGTATTTGTTCTGCTCCGGGTTGAGGGTTGCACTCGAAATAGGCAATTCTGGCACCATTTTACGCCCTCCTGCACCCAAGCTGCCGACCTGGGCCAACCATTCGCAAGCGCGCGATCAAGTGGCCGCCGACCGCAACCATGCCTGATCCAATGGCAAATTTAGAGGACCATCCAGAGAACGCTCTTTTTCCATGAACTGACTCGTGAAAGCCGAACCCTAGCCGCGCCCATTTAGCCTGAGGGACCCGCGCATAGCGTCCATGGATCTCTGGGCGCCAGAGCGTCACTTGCGGGACGCGCAGGAGAGCGATTGGGAGGGCTCGAGCTTGAGTTTGCGCGCTTTTGGCGAGAGGGGCCCGCAATTTATGACGTGATTTGCTCTCACAACACTATGAGTCTCATCGGTGTGATACTATAAAACTTTATTCATTCTCAAGCCGGTGCGTTCAACACGAACTTGACAGAACACGGTGGTTTCTGTTTGTAACCCGCTAGCCAAGGCTTCCTCTGGCCAAAACTATTGTGTCTGCCCGAGACAAAAATAAATAAAACATGGCCCCTCCAAACGGATATCAGAACAAAGAGTTCCAATTCAATCCTCGCCTATTCTGCCAGCCTCGTCCAATGAGGCACCTTGAGATTTGAGCCATAATGGAAATTTATCGGAACTTTGTGTCCCCTCCTCTGCCATTAGTAGCAGTTAGGTGCTTTCCTCTTTGAGCTTACAAATGAATTACGAGATCCGAGACTAAAATGGAGCGCCACGTCCCCCGCCTAGATCATCGACAAACTCCTCCCGTGTGGCCCGACCTATTCGAGTTGATAGTTTCCGCTATTTTGATGACTCAGTTTTCGTCACGAGACAAGAGACTTCTGTGTTTGCGGTGGAGAAAGTCGATTAGCGTCTAGTTAGAGTGTTGAGGAGCGAGCGGCTGCTAGTCGAAAGTGCCATCTTCATGGGCGAGTTCTGTCCACCAGTTGGGCGATGGAGACATGGATGGAGCGACCCGTTCAGATGGCTCGCTTCTAGGTTGTGCTGTCGAGCGATAACGTTCACTGGAGGAACTTTATGATGGGAAAGGACTCGACAAACAGTAGAGATAAAATAGCGACTCTCATGCTCTTCAATACCGTTCTTTAGGCGCCTAGAAAACGGTGACGGGCAATGAGGACAGCCACAATTGTCGCTCGAGTATAGCCGTACTTTAAGGCTCATTTCGGTCGCTAGCGAGAGATGCTCCCGTACCTTTGCTATTGTTAGGCATGGAAGAGAAGACAACCACATTGATGCCAGACAAAGTTTCCTGACCAATTCTGAACGGCATGAACCTCCGAGCTATCGATAAACAATGCTGATCCCAGGCTCCTTGAACAAATTCGAAGCAGCTATTCAGCTCTGTTATGAACTGAGACAAAAAATAGATTAGCAATATCCGAGCTGCTAGGAGAGATTAGAGTGGTAGCATGGATGCTAACCAAAAAGCAATCAACGCGTCGCTCGCATAGGGTGGCTTACGAAACCGGATTAGTTAGTTGAGTGAGCAAAATTAGTTTGCATCACGCAGTCTACCCCTACTGGTCAGACTCGATCGCAACCAGAAAGACGACATCTGCCATCGACAGCCCCTTTCACCTCTCGCATTCATCTTATTGAATGAGTTTGCAAAGATGCAGAGCCAGCTCACAGATGGCCATCATCGTTAATAACGAGGTCAGATGGGAAACGAAGAGAGAGAGAGAGGAAATTCAATAGCTATACTTGTACTCACCAAATGCTGTCGCCTCCTCCTCCTTTATTCAGCTTTGGTATCTCTAAGGGGCTATAGGAACGTATGCTCACCAATATCACGTCATACTCGTGGACAACACGGTAGCCAAACGTTACCACAGCTTGAGAAGCCAAGAACAAATACAAAACACGGTAAATGGATGTGACAGCTTTGTTAATCATCATTTTTCGTCCTTAATCAAATCCGTGAGGGAGCTTATTGTGCTCTTGACACCTTTCCTAACACCATCGAGCTGATTATGGGAATTAAGATTAGTACATTGATAAGATTATGCAATTAGAGCTCGCCCTCGAGCGATCCTACTGAAACTCACCTTTTTCTTGATGGAATCTCGTTCTCTCTTCAGATCGCATATTTCATCATTCTGTGATTTGATGGCCTTAGAAAGTGATTTCTGGCTCACTTCTAGAATATGGATCTCCTCGAGTTGCTTGTCAGAGTTTTCGATTGCATGATTGAAACGATCAACCAGGCTGACCCTCATCGTTTCCGCATCTCTCACTTGTTGGATCATTTTCTCAACATCATATGTAACGCCTTCGTGCTCGATCATTTTAGCTCCCGTAATGGAGCCAGAGTTAGATGGAGATACTTTTGAATGCAGAAATTGTCCAGGAAATCGATAAACATGATTAGGTGATAACTTCGTTGGCATGTCGGGTAAGGTCCTATAGTTGAACTTATCGCAATCGCCCACAAGACTCAGCAAGGCTCGTTTACTAACTGTCAACCCAGTATTGTTGAATAATTTGTTGAGATCGTCAAAGTAGACGTGACCCATGTGAGTTGAGTCGAAGTAAGCAAATGCTAGATTTATATACCGATCGGTTGGAAGCTCTTTGGCGCCGGTCTTGATAGGTTCTACCGTTGTTGCTTGATTCTTGGATACAGCCTTAGTGCTATTGTTGTTCGTATCGCTATTGGTTTCTTGAGAACTGGAATTAGAGGCTTCATGGTTGCCCAACTTTGACTGGTTATCCTCGACTAACGTTGTGAATATATATTCGCTAAGGTGCTGAGTTAGAGATTCTTTGAGTATGTTCGATGCGACAGATAATTCAAATTGATCATGCCTAGATGCCTGGGCAGACTCGTTCAAGGAAACTAATGATAGCTGTTGCTGATCCGAGCGGGCATTTACCTTAAACGGCTCTCTAATCAATTTAACGCGCTGCTCTTTCTGAGCGGTAGGGCTAGCACAAACTCGCTTGCTCATCGGTAGATCGTCATCACCCTCAGGATCCTTGCGCTTACCGGTCGTTTCTGGATCTTGTGTCTCGTTGGCCCCATCAGTTGGTGTTGGCATATCATTCGAAGCTTCCGTCTCCACTTCGCCCTCCTCGAGAATGGACTCTTCTTTTACTGTGGATTCTTGCCCAGCACTGTTACACTCTTGTGTCTCGTCACTTGGTCCCAATTGAGTTTCAGCAGTTCCAGTTTCAACCGTCTCAGTTGAAGACCCTTGGAGTTCAACCTCGCTACTATCGGCGGGTTTTGATTCATGATCATTCTGCGAGTCCTCGGCATCTTTAAGCCGCTTTAAGTTTGCTCGAAGGAGGTCAACGAGGTCCGCCTTCTTTGATAATCCTTTGTATGTGATGCCTCTACTATCTAGCTCAGCCTTAAGGTCGGTCACCTTCAACTGCATGAGATTATTAATTTCCAGAGATGGGGTATCTCCCATCTTCACAGAGGAAGATGGTTCGTCGGATTCGTCTTTGCTAGCTTCCTCCGCAACAGTAACCGAGCTAGCTTCGACAGAACTAGCTTCTGGTTCTGTGGGATTAGGTGAAGTTTCCCCGGGCACCGGATCACCTCCTTTCTCGTTCATCTCAACGTTTTCAGTGTTGCTAGTCAAGACAGTTTCGTCGAATTTGTTTATCATTTGGTCCCAAATGTGAGGCATATAGATGAACGAGTATTCAACGCTGGCGTTCGCCGAAAAGTAGTCTGACTTATTGTTGTAGATGAACGTAGACAAATGACTCCAGGTTTGACATTCTTTCAAATCTAACCCTGTCTGCTCCAACACTACTCGCTTGCAGGTTGCAATCAGATCAGGCTGGCGTCGGTGACGCTCAAATTGATTCGTCTCGCCCTCAACAAATCCATCCGAGACTGGGTCAAATTTACCACCTATCAAGGAGTGACCGTTGTTAGATCCCTTGTTACACAGTAGCAAGATCATTTCGTCGAGTTTTTTGTGCGAATCTGAATTTGAATCTGAACTAAAAAGACCCTTATATAGGGCGTCTAATTCTGGTAAAGATATCAAGATTACTTTGACTCCGTATTTATGATGCATTTTCAGGTCCGATTTAAGGGCCGTAATTGTGACCTCATTCACCTTGGGTTCAACATCACCGCCATCCTGATCTTTCTTGACGTTTGGAGGGATATCTTTCTCGGATTCGTTATCTTCCTTAGATATTTTGACCGTTTCTGTATTCGCGTCTTCAATTATAGCTTCAGAGTTCACAGCCGCATCCGTCTGTGAGATTTCGAATGTAATCGGCTTGGGTATATTCTTAATATCTAGTCTGAAGAAGCTATTTACAATTATATCTTTAAGATCTGAGGGAACATGTACGGAAGATGGACATCGTTGTTTCATGTTGTAGGCGTTCATGTTTGTCATGATTTTAGTCTTGGGGATGTTTTGCACATCATAGTGGCGTCTACTTTTAGAACCTTTGTCAGAGGTCACGCTAGTGGTTGATCTAGCGGACGATTGGGGTGTCGGAGACGGTCGAATGGGAATATCCTCGCGCCTGTTGACCCGACCGTTCGATTTTTCTCTACCAGATTTGGATGAACGGTTATTTTGTTGAATGAAATCGCGATCTCCGCTCCTAGGTCGATCAAACTTGTTATCATTTCTGTTGTTGTTCCTCCGATTGTTTTGACGGTCATTCTTGTCGCCTTGGTTGTAACGACCTCCGCCCATACCCTTGTTGTGTTGGTTATGCCTTTGGTTTTGATTGTGTAACTGGTTACTCGGAAGCAGATGTTGCTGTGTTGGCTGTTGGGATTGTGGGAGTAACGGTTGTTGCGCCAAATAGGGCACAAATTGATTCTGAACAAACGCTGAGCCCAACTGCGAAGTGTATGTAAAGTTCGGCGGGCCCATTGGTTGATCCTGGAAAGGTTGTATATTACTCTCTAATTGTTGCGGTTGCTGTTGCTGTTGAAAACCTCGATTGTGATTGGCTCCGAAAAATTCGCTTTGGTTATTGGTCTGATCTAACAATCTGGTGGTGAGGTCAGTGTGCAAAGGCTGTTGGGTGCTGGCTTCATGGGGTTTTGGATCGCCTAGTTGTCTTTGCTGCCTCTGTTGACGATGCTGTTGATAAGTAACAGCTACCGGGGCTTGAGGATTGAACTGCTGTTGCTGCTGTTGCTGCTGTTGCTGCTGCTGCTGTTGTTGCTGTTGTTGTTGCTGAGGCGGCTGCTGCGGCTGCTGCATCTGATCTTGTTGTTGGCGATCAGTATTTGGATTCTTGCTTTGAGTTTGACCCCTGTTCAAGATCTTGACGGAAGTGGCGTTCCACTTGATAGGCATGTGTGCAGAAAACTCGCAATCAGCGAAGACCTGGTCTCCAACAGCCGCTGGTCCTCCCGATACGCTCGTCTGGGGGAAGAAAACCTCATCGTTGATGAACCCAAAAGCGGCCCCATCACCTACCAACTTGGTGACGAAGCCGGTCACCGAACGATGACTTGGTTGCTGATTGCTCATATTTGAGTTCAGGGTGGATCTGGCGAGTCGTTCCAAAAATTAAATTATCGATAGTGAGTCTATGATGTCAGGTCTCTCTGAAGGCCGAACCTGGAATCGAATCAATATTTCTGATTTCGCTTGCTATGCGTATTGTCATAGAACAACTGTCATGGATTGATGAAACTTCACCAACCGTTATGCCCCTTTCCTGTTAAAAAGCGCATTTTCAGAGCTCGACGGATTGAATTAGTATGGTTCCTTATTTATTCTAGTCGTGAGTACATACTATTTCTCCAAGTTAGTGTCACAAGAAATAATGAAATTGAATGCTGAGTCCTAGAGTAAGGCAATCTAGTATTTATTTATATGTGGCATGCGAATAAATGTTTTGAGATCAGCTCTGCGCCATAATTTATGAGAGCTCACTGTAGAGAGCGACCGCTCGATGAAACTGCGAGTACATTGAAACGTGGGTTCCCTGGTCATTTATTCGAGCTGAGGACGAACATAGTTTCCATAGGACTATCACAATATTCCCCAAATTCTGACTTATTTTCGGTTCTTTAAATGGGAATTCATCGGATCTCATTCTATCATTAAAGCTCAAATCAACGGTACCCCTCAGAATCACATCACAGTGAGATTTAGCTCCATCCTCGCGACTGGCTGAAGCGACTCAATCGCAATATTCACTCAATTTGTGAGCTTTCTTGGGAAAAGTTCAATGAATGCAATCGCCTAGTTGTTGGAACGACCATTATCAGAATCGTATATCTTGTGATCCGACCGTCAATCGAGGGAGACCTAGAAAAGCACATTCATTTTCCGCGAATCACATGTTTGGGTGTCCATGATCAGTGCACCATCACATCAAAGAAAAAGCAAAATGGACTTGTCAAGTAATGTAAATAAGCTCGAGGTCATGACGGTGCTGGCTAGGCTCCTCCTAGTTGGAACGTTTTCGTATTTCTCCTTAAAGTACATGATCGATATCATGGATCCAACAAAAAAACAGAAGAAGGAGGCCCAGAAGAGGGCTCACGCAATCTTCGACCGACTCAACATCTCGAATTTGCGAGAGAAACTCAACGAATATGAGCTCACGATTGCATCACTACTTATCGACCCTCAAAGCATGGACGTGAGTTGGAAGAATATTGGTGGCCTAGACAGCGTCATCGATGATATCAAAAGTGAGGTCATACTACCAATGAGGATGCCTAACATATTCTCTGGCTCTCCAATTCACAGACCACCAACCGGAGTCTTACTTCACGGACCACCCGGTTGTGGTAAAACAATGCTGGCAAAAGCGACTGCAAGAGAGGCTGGTGCCAGATTTATCAATCTGGAGGTCGCCATGCTCACCGACAAGTGGTACGGCGAATCCCAGAAATTGGCGAAAGCTGTATTTACATTGGCTAAAAAGATACAGCCATGCATTATATTCATCGACGAGATTGACTCTTTCCTAAGATCGCGCAACTCGCATGACCATGAAGCTACTGCTATGGTCAAAGCCCAGTTCATGACGCTGTGGGATGGCCTTGAGACGGATACGGACTGTCAGGTGATTATTCTTGGAGCCACAAACCGGCCTAGAGATGTAGATCGAGCTATATTGCGTCGCATGCCTGCCATGTACTCTATAGGACTACCAAACGCTAATATGCGCAAAGACATTCTCAATGCAATGATCGAACCAGGAGTGCTTCATCCCTCCGTGGACTTGGATCGAGTGGCAGAACTAACTGAAGACTTTTCAGGCTCTGATCTCAGGGAGATGTATAGGGCTACTGCAATGATTCGGGTCAAAGAGTACGCCCGTTATCATCCCGAGTTATTCGATTTAATCCACCACGGTTCAGCTCCATCATCGACCACTTCGTCGTCCGAAAATTATTCGCTTATCAACGGAGGCAGTGGTGTAAATGATAGCAATCAACTAAGACAAATCAAGATGGAAGATTTTGTTGGCGTTATACATAAGATGGTGACAAGTAGACGCCTGCTTGGCACTGGCAGTGGTACGTCAGTCATTGGAATCGATTAACATGTCCATCCATCACAAATTATGTTAGTCGAACTTTCGGGCAGGTACAATCAACTAGTTGCCTTTGTTCTGTTGAATGATTAGTGTGTAGATGATGAGAAGATAGAAATTTGATGAGATATGCATCAGGGGTTGAAATCCGTAGAAATACACTCATTGAGAGGCAGTTTTACTGATCGCATGATAACAAGTCTAACTCTCATCATGTAGGGTTCGTTGTTGTCTCTTCTGCCTTGGTTCCGCCGAGGAATTCCTCATAAGTTAATTTCTCTTTGAACGGTCTTTCACCGAGAAGTTCAATCATGTCATCGCGGTTGAGAGTTTCACGATCAAGTAACCTCTTAGCCACGGATTCAACAAGAGTCTTCTTCGACTCGAGTAGCTTGATCGTTCTAAAATATGCTGTATCAACGAGAGATTTTACCTCTGAGTCAATAGTTTGAGCGGTCGACTCACTGTATGGCTTCTCAAACATCGGCTCTCCAGGTTGAGCCAAATCGAATGATAAATTGCCAATCTTATCACTCATTCCGAATTGGACAATTTGCGCATATGCTATCTGTGTAACTTTTTTGAGATCATCTTGTGCACCTGTGGTAATCTTTCCGAAAAAGATTTGCTCAGAAGCCCTACCACCGAGCGTCATGCACATTCTATCTAGCAACTGCTCTTTGGTGTATAAGAACTGCTCCCTCGGGATATATTGTGCATATCCTAGCCCTTTGCCTCGTGGTATGATTGTGACCTTCAATAGAGGGTCTGCGTGTTCTAAAAACCAACCTGATACAGCGTGGCCTGCTTCATGGTATGCAACAGTCTTTTTTTCGTCCGGTTGCATTACGTTCGTCTTCTTCTCCATTCCAGCAACCACTCTATCAATGGCTTGCTCGAAATGTTTCATCACAACTGACTCACTAGAATCTCTTGCAGCTATAAGAGCAGCTTCATTGCACACGTTAGCTATGTCTGCTCCGGTGAAGCCAGGTGTCAGCGCTGCCATCCTTCGGGCCACTTCGTCACGGTTGAGATTTGTCTTGATTGGCTTCAAATGAACTTGAAATATCTCCGAGCGCCCTTTGATATCGGGTGCTGGTACAAATACTTGTCGATCGAACCTACCTGGCCTCAAGAGAGCCTTATCAAGGATATCCACTCGATTTGTTGCAGCCATCACGACGACATTGGTGGTTGTATTGAAACCATCCATCTCGACCAACAATTGATTTAGGGTATTCTCAGCCTCTGCAGGCCCAAAACTTCTACCGCTACGTTTACGCCCGACAGCATCGATCTCATCAATAAACAATATAGAGGGAGCTTTTTGTCTGGCAGTCTCAAACATATCTCTGATTCTAGAGGGCCCTACACCAACGAACATTTCCAGAAACTCAGACCCCGAGACGCTAATAAATGGAACACTGGCTTCACCAGCGGTCGCTTTGGCGAGCAAAGTTTTACCAGTTCCTGGTGGGCCTGTTAGTAAAGCACCCTTAGGAATCTTGGCACCGAGATCAGTGTACTTTTGGGGATTCCTTAAGAAATTAACAAATTCCATGATCTCCATCTTGGCCTCTTCGCATCCAGCCACATCCTTAAACTTTACTCCGATGTCGGTAGGGTCCACTATCTTTGCTGGTGATGCGGACATGCCAAAGATTCCGCCTCTCTTGCCAGCTGCGCCAGGCAAACCCATGCCGCCCATCCGACCCATTCCATAGAGTAATAGGGTAATAAATACGATTGAAGGTAAGACGCTTGTATACGAGGCGAAATCGATTTCGGTCTTGTAAATCACAGGAACCATTTCTTGTACATCTCTACCCATATCACGTTGAATAGCTTCCAGGTTTCTCTCAAGTGTATCCACGCTTCCAATGTTGAACCACAAAGTCTTACCATCGTCATTGCCGATAGCGCGTATAACTCTCACCCATTTGTTATTGACAACTTCGAGTTTTTCAACATTATTACTGCCTAATTGCCAGGTAAAGTCTTTCCAAGTTATCTCTTGGTATTTAAGCTGTTTGTATAGGAAATAGAGGACAATGGCTACATTGGCGCCAATGATTGAATTGAAGAGGGTATTATTATTTTTGCCTTCGCTGGATGGTCCACCACCGCCAGATCTCTTGCCTTTGTCGTCTAGCTTCTTCTTCGAGATTACTCTCTCAAACTCCTCTGCCAGCTTGGATGCGGACTCTTTATCAACTGAACCAATCTTGATCTTAATTTTGGGCAAAGCCCACGTTTTGTCATTAAATATAATTGAGTTGCTGGCCAATGGTCTGAATAGGGGGATTCGACTTTTTAGGGGACATATTGCCAGACATGCCGACGCAGCCTTGATGAAAGAGTACATTTTGTGTATGATAAGTGACGAGATATGCTGAAAGAGAGTTTAAGTTGAATAAATGATGAAAGGTGAATTTCGTTGAGACTTTAACCCAGTCCGAGAGGCCAAGAACAGATGCACTCTACACAAACATTGTGATGACCGCGAGAAACATGACGTCTATCCTCGAAGAGACTTGAGCCTGCGCTCGCGCGATTCCACTTTCGCACACTTGATGGTTGAGCGATTTTTGAAAACATTTCGAATTCAATGATATTATTGATCCGGTGTCCATTCATGTAGCCAGCTTGAACAACGATAACACCTTTAAAACTCAGTGAAACGCCCTCCAGTGCTACCAACAAATCTAAAAGGTTTTTATACAGTTCAAGTCTCAGTCATATCGTTGCCTGTTCTCAGTTGAAAGCCCGACCAATATGGATAGAGAATTCGACGTCATCGTCTTTGGTGCCTCTGGCTTCACAGGCCAATATGTTGTCGAGGAGATGGCCACATCAATGAATGACGAGTCGCTCTATAAGCGCAATAATCTTAGATGGGCCATCGCTGGGCGAGACAGGAAAAAGCTCAATCAAGTGCTCAAAAATGTTG
>Ga0268249_1000413_pt1 | contig 21634 bp, 16 predicted proteins | sample AgamicAtPe_FD_200257 | JGI IMG/M metagenome (GOLD analysis project Ga0268249, IMG submission 200257) | Agave microbial communities from Guanajuato, Mexico - At.P.e (v2) (version 3) | ecosystem: Host-associated > Plants > Phyllosphere > Phylloplane/Leaf | place: Guanajuato, Mexico | collected... | reverse complement strand
GAAAGGGATAGGCTTGCATTTGATCAGTCGGCCGGTATGAGCTCGTCGCACTCGCTCATCGATGCCCAGGTTCCCTCGCCGCCGCCGATCAATATTCCCTCTGTTGAGGAGATCCTAAGAATGACAAGCAATAATGCAAACAATCCGTACAATATGGATCCGAATTCCTCCATACCCCCGCCCCCTCCAATTGAAGTTCCGTTCAATGAAATATTGGGATGAAAACATTATTTATTAGATCTGTTGGACGAAAAGAAATATATGTTACGGCTTCAGCCGCTAATTCTGTGAGAATCTTGTCTCTCGCTACAGCCTTTCACTCATAGGGGACGCGTAGCCCAATGGCAGGGCGTCCGACTTCGAATCGGGAGGTTGTGGGTTCAAGTCCCATCGCGTTCAATTTTTTTTTTATCGGACCTAGGCATGTCAGACCCAACAATTGGTAGGGCGTCGGTCGGTTGAAAGGCAACTGGAGTTACTGGACTCAGGTGCTCAGTAGCGGGCTCTTCAGGCACATTCGTGCCAGGTGAACCCTGATGATGATTAGCTCCATGGGGCTGGGCCTGAGGACTTTGGGCAGTACGCTGAGCAGACGCTTGGGGTAGATGCTGGTTTGGTTGCGGCGAACCCATGTTGGCGCTCGTTCCCTCCGGCGAGGTTGCCGAAGCCAGGCTTGGTGAGCCAGTATGTGGAATTGCTAGCCTACCGGTATGAGCCGAGGCCAACCAGCTGCTTTGGTTGCACAAGTCTTGCATTGAGGGACGCTGACTCGGATCAATGATGAATGTTTGCGCTAGTAATTCTCTGATTGGAGGGGTCAGTCGCTTCTTGGCATCGCGCTCTAAGTATGACTTTGACAATTGGTCGTTCTTCAAGCCCCGAAGGGTGTCAGCCTCAAACGGATAGCGCCTTGTAACACACAGGAACACTCCCACTCCAAAGGCCCAAACATCGGCCAACTTGGGATCATAGTTCCTCTGCGCAGCCTCTTTCAGCATTTCGGGCGCCAAATATGGCTCACTACCACAAATTGTCTTACTCATAATCAGTTGTTTAGTGTGAATATCAATACAAAACTTTGATAAACCGAAGCCAGTTAGTTTTGCGTTTAAGTTTTCATCAATCAACACGTTCTCAAGCTTATAATTCCTATGTGCAATATGAAACTTGTGCAAGAAACTCAGTGCTGACCCCATTTGGCTGGACCAACGTTGCGACAATCTGCCTGGAACTTGACCATTTCGTCTGATAAAACTTATAAGATTTCCAAATGTACAATATTGCATGAATATGAATATGCGTTCTGGCGTTTTGAAGACGTCTATCACTTTCAAAATGTTGTGATCCGGCCTTGCTTGGCCCAAAGCGAGCGCAAGCTTCAGATTTCCCGTGCGAGTTTTCGAAGGCCTCCTATGGCTGAGCCACTTCTTTGCCACAATTTTGGCTGCAATATCATAACCCGGAGCGTAAAGAGGCTTTTGACCGTTCTTATCTGGAGCAGGGGGCGGCGCGTTTGCTAGGTGGGCCAAGAAAACTGCTGAATTTGCGCCAACACCGACCAAACGATCGTAGTCAATTTCGTAACCTTCTTCCCTTAGCAATTTTATATCATTTGGCGATCTGTAATCGTCAATGTATTTTACAACCTTGTTTACTGTTTCTCTTGTTTGCTTGTCGGAGGTTTTTGATTCGTGATTCACTTGTTGGGCCACCTGCGCAACGTCGGGCCGATTAGCTTCTCTAGGGACCTTTGACACCCTTGTCATCCCGTCTGCCTGTCGCGCTTCGCCTTATGATGCGATTTGATTCAAACGAGTATCTATGGCCGGCACCAAGATTGTAACACGAAGAGCAGATAAGTTTGGGGTTGACGATTCAATTGTGTCAGTTTCACTCGGTAGCTGCAATATTGCGACAGGGAGGATCTAATTATGTCAAATGCAGGTTGCGCGTGATTGGAAATTTCACCCTCTGCAACTGGTGCGCCTGTCTCTACGATATCCCTAACACAGCTCCTAGCTCCTTAAAATTGGTCGGCCGTATCCAAACTACATGGAGACCTCAGGTCTGACCCATCGTTCACCTTAACTTTCCGTTTGGGTTGTAATCACCGACCACGATACCAGGGTCAAGCTAGAGAGGAAAGAAGAAATACAAATCAACTACCAAAATTGACCCCCCGCCACAGAAACGGAGCAAACGAGCCCGACAGCCCAAGTATGGGCCTGGCGTCGGAACCCTTAACAAGGACACAGAGCAAAGCTCAGGTAATGCTCATGGATATCAGGATATCATTGGTTCGTTGGTCGCTGGCAAATTCAAGCTGACAAAGCTACTAGGTAGCGGGTCCTATGGTAAGACTTGCCCACTCTAAAGATTTGTACATGAAATGACCGCTCCTCTCCTAATCTAACTCTCTCTCATCGTCCACTCCTCACTCTCATTCTCATTCTTCTCCCTCCAGGCGCCGTATACTTGGGCAAAAATCTCGTCACCAACGAACTGGTGGCCGTCAAATTGGAACACAAAGCAACAAAGGCTCCACAACTGCCGCTCGAATATAGGTTTATTAAAATGATCGGACCCGTCGAGGGCTTTCCGCGCATCATCAAGATAGACGAGTGCGCCGGCATGTATCATGCAATGGTCATGGAGCTGCTCGGCCCCTCTCTCGAGGAGGTGTTCAATGTTTGCGAGCGCAGAATGAGCCTCAAGTCAGTTTTATACCTATCGCTCCAATTATTAGCTAGATTCCAAACTTTGCACGCAAAGAATATCATCTATCGCGACGTTAAACCAGAAAATTTTCTCCTTGGCAGACCAGGTATGGAAAAGGAGAACATTGTGCACGTGATAGACTACGGATTAGCAAAAGAATACATAAACCCTGAATCAGGAACTCACATTGCCTTCCGGGGCCAGAAAGGAGCAATTGGAACCGCGAGATATATGAGCGTGAATACTCATCTCGGTCGAGAACAGAGTAGACGCGACGACCTGGAGGCCCTAGGTTATGTACTTATATATCTAACTCGCGGTTCGTTGCCTTGGCAGGGACTTCCAGCAACAGATCACCGCGAAAGGATGAAAAAGATCGGTGACATGAAAAAAAGGATGTCGCTAGAGGATATTTGTGATAAATGCCCGGAAGAGTTTGTCAGCTACCTGAGGTATGTAAAGCATCTAGATTTTTATGAAGCGCCCGACTACGATTATTTGCGCAAGTTGTTTTTTGACCTATTCATACAAAACAGATTTGTCGACGACGGCGTCTATGATTGGACGGGTAAATTTGAATCAAAAGGTGCCTAAGGTCGGTCAAATAAACCATGTAATCATGAAGCCAAATGGCTCTGTCCGCAGAGAAATAGAGGGTGTTTGATCTCGCTGTCGTACAGATGGCCCCTTGCGACCAAGATCGGCTCGGATCTGGTCGTTATACGACCGTCGTATTTCTCACGGATACCTAAGAGCTGAATAACAGAGTATGAGTGTGTGCTTTTTGAACTAATCTGAATGCATCAATTTAAGATTGGCAATCCCAGCGCCAAATTTGGTTCGATCAATTAGCCGTGCAGGTACTGCTTGTTAGTGACTGAGTCGAGCAATCGACAGTAAACTAACCGACTGTGAACCGACCAAATAATGTCTGGTAGCAAGGTGGCTGAAGTTGTGGATAAGATCGCAATCCAGAACATTGGCGATTTTAAATAGATCAGGAACTGTCCATACATTGTGCCGTCTTGAATAAGGAAAGTCCTGCAAGGAAGTTGGCGATCATTAGGTGCTTGATTAGATGAATGTCTTCTAGTTTTGTTAGTAGCTCGTAATCATCACTCTACTCACCAATCATAAGAGCTATAACCATATAGAAACAGGGGCAACAGCAAACACGATCCTATCAAGCTTGAGTTGAACAAGATAGTGTGAGAATGCGATACGAGGTACAATTTGGCCGACGCTGTTAGTATGATGACAAAGTACAATAAGGTAGAGAATCCGTTGATTCCCGCCATCTTGCCTGACTCAAAAAAAGGAGTGTGGCTACCCCAGTTGAAATAAAGCAAGAAAAATGCAATTGTCGCTTGGATTGCACCAGCTAGGAGCCAACCAACATATACTGATACGCGGAGCTGACTGTTCTTCCGATTTAGCTTGTACAAACTCGGAAAGTTTTCGAGCAAACTCTCTGGTATGGGCACCTCGAAGAGACCGTACATCAGGATCGGCATTGAGGTGAAGAGCAAATTGTAGCCAATAAGTTGGATTGGATGATAGAGGGTTTGAGCAGATGAGAGGTTGTAAAAGGAGTAAAGGAACTGGGGCAATACAAGTAGCATAGTTTTGTAGAAGAAATAATGGATTGTGTTCGAGGTTCGATGATAAAATAAGTGTCCGTGGACAAACAGAAGCCTGTTGAGCATCCTAAAGCGACTGATTGCGAAATCGCTACAATTTACCGCCTGTCTGCCTTCCTTACCGCTCAAACCGATGCCAACATGAGCCTCCTGGATCATGGACACATCGTTTGCTCCATCACCTATAGCCGCCGTGATTGGCTTGTCGGGGCCAGTTTTGATAAGCTCAACAACCTCCGCTTTTTGCAAGGGCGACAAACGACAACCAAGTACACAGATACATTGCTCACATAATTGCGCGAACTGGTACCTGCAATATTTCATGGCATAATGCAAACTTCTACCGTCGGCAACAAGTGCATACCTCAAATCACAGTTATTATTTGACAGTTTAGAGCTCGAATTGTTTGAAACACTCGTCCTCTTAAGCTTGCAGGATCTTGATTGACGGATCTGTTCAAGGAATCCATCCAGAGATTTCTGACAAGTTTGGGCACTTTGTTGGCGAACCAACTGGAAAACGATCATGTCTCGATCGAGAAGCTTGCACAAATAAGCAACAGATATAGCTGTTTCAACCTTGTCGCCTGTTAGTAACCAAACCTTGATTCCAGCATCCTTCAAGTTTGCTATGGTTTCAGGTACGCCCTCTTGAAGTGTGTCCTCTACTGCGGTTGCCCCGATAAGCTTGAGTTCGTTCTCAGCCCGCTTATAGAGTGCATCCAATAGTTGATCCCTGTTATGAATCGACAGTCTAGCTTCCCTCATGTCCGCTAATATAGACTCGTACTCTGAATTTGTAACAACCTTTTTGGCCACAAGTAATGTGCGTAGTCCAGACTTGGCAAACGCCTCAAAGTGGGCCAATGTAATGTTGATACAAGTTTGACTTTTTTCATCCAATTGGCTCAGGTTCACGCAATCAAGTAATTCTTCACTTCCTTTCGTCACCATTAGAATGCAATCATTGTCACAGTCTTTGTAAACGACGCTCATTCTCTTCCTTATCGAGTTGAACTCAAATACAACCAAACGTTTGAAATGGCGGACGATGTATTTTTCAGTCGAGTGGATAGTCTCCACGATTGGCTTGAATATACCGGATTCTCTCTTGAAATCGTCATGATTGTGAGTGGATCTCTCGATGGCAATGAAACATTCGTTTTCGTTAGCCTTACAAATGGTAATCCCGTACAAATGCGCCGCCGTTAGAAGCGATTCCTCGTCGGGTGAGGCAGTTTGAAAATCGAAGTCTACAGGACTTCTGTCAGGTAAGCATTCGCTCAAGGGCAATGTCTCATTTTGGGTTATTGTAGTGCACAGACAGAGACATATAAAGAATTTAGCAATCTCTTCTTGCCTGTCGATCGCTTCCACCAGACGCAGCTGATTCACCGGGGGCACTGTCTGATGATCGAAAGGTTTCCTGGTTCCATTGGATTCGCTTGGCTCGCAAGCCGTTTGTTCACTCTTATGAGATACTGTGGAGGTTTGAGGCGATAACAGTGCGTGGCGATTCGACTTTACGCGATTGAGCTGCTTGACGACGTCCGGTATAGCGGCCTCGTAGAGATGGGACGGTTGCAGGTAGAGCTGATCATTCAACGAACGGTACAATAGTCCCTTTATTGAGCAAGCCATGAATCTCATTCTGTTTTCAGTTAAGGTGCCCGTCTTATCAGAGAATAGAACCTCCACCTGACCAAGCTCCTCGTTAAGATCAGACGAATTACATCTTGTGCCTTCAATTGTTTCGAACTTAATGGTACTATTAACGTTTTTGATTGCACCCGAATGAATACTTTCCTTGCTGGACGTTTGCTGAATAGTTGATTTGCTTGAGGGTAAACTAACAACTGATTTCCAAACCGCAACCTTCATCCTCTTATCATCAACCACCGACATTGTTCCAAAAAATTTGACAAACTCCAGCGTAACATAGAGAGATATGGGCACTAAATAATTGTAAAGCAGAAAATGAGCTAAGAAGAGTTGGTCGAGTGAGTCCCGTCTATCGAGTCCATTCAGATACCAGTAATCATATCTTACATACTTCAGAGCTCCTATTCCTGAGAAAACGAGCAAGAGTACTATCGATAGAACTAGGAATAAGTTCACCTTATTTTCGCTAGAGGAAAACTTATTTGCCTTAACCTGAGAGTTGTGGGCCAATTTTGTATCTTGGCCAGTATAAACTGCGAGCCCATAGATGTAGTTTGTATTTCTTAACCGTGAGGCTCTGAGTAATAAGTTGTTGATATCGAGCGAAATCTCATGATATTCGGACGAGTTCTGTGGCAAAGGTCTGGCTCCTGAGGATTCCCTCGAAGATTGGGCGGAACTGTTCTGCTTGATTCGACTCAATATCATCCACACGACCGACGAATCATTCCCGTCAGCCATCATTTGAATAAATTTAGAGCCTTTAGAATCCATACTTGAGTCTAGATTATCCACCAAGGTTTCGTATGATTTACGATTCTTTGGGGCCCTTATAAAGCCCGTGAACTCATAGAGGGTTGCGTTAGGCCTCTCGCATTCTACGACCAGAAGGCTTTCGTCTAATTTTTCGATGCCTCCTATTTGCTCTTTTATCTGGAAACAAGTGCGCATTTTGAGACTAGTTTCACCATCTAGATTGGCTGTAGTTATTTGGCAGCGATCACCTTCACCGCTTGCGGCTAAGAGAATCATATCACAGGGGATTTCCTCGTTATTTTTTATATAGACAAAATCTCCAACTCTAATGTCTTTCGAGCGCACCTTCATAAGCTTCTTGCGACGTAAAACGTGAAACAGCCTATTGTTCACCTCTTGATCCAACTTATGTCGCAAATAATCCTCATAAGCCTGCTTGATCGCTGTTGTGGATACAACAAATAAGAGGGGCAACAGACTGGTGCTCGGGCCCACAGGACTATAGGGGAGAGTCAGTTGCAAAATTGCAGTGCTAAGAAAGTACAAGTTTGCCAAGCGTCTAAACTGTTGGAAAAGATTTTTTGGTAGAAAGTTGATAAGGGTATATTTCGAGGAGAGCCACTCGTTGGAGGCGAAAGGGCCAGAATCGAACTGTTGCATTGTTACCGAGGGCGTCGAGCGGCTAGCTCTTGATCCGGGCCCATGGCTTGGTGTTCGACTGAATCGTTTTCTTAGCCAGACAAACAAGCCACAACTTGGCGCTTCAGGAACTCTATTCTCGGTGGACCAGCTCACGTCCGGCTCGCGCCGGTTAACAATTATAATCCTACTCCTTCTCTGTCCAAGCTCAAGTGCCAACTCAGACCCAGATCGTTGTTCGTACGAATGAACACCGTCCATGAGCAGGACATAATATCGGTTTTGGTGGCTAAGGCTGATCCGGTTTCATCTAAGGATGGCTTAGGCTCGCGAAAAAGACTGCGAGGTCACAGCATTAGATGAGCGTGTTGGGCGATGCTGCCAGTCCGGATCGCGGCGCGCACGTATCAGACGACCGATGTCGCATTGAAATCTCATGCGTCCTAACCTAAACCGATAAGCCCTGACACTCGGTGGCATGATTACCATCGAAATCAAAATGGACCCAAGAGAATCCGTATCTTGGTTGCGTTCGAGACACAAGGTCTTCGAGCAATTCGCTCGCCCTCAGCTCCTCAACAGGGTTCGCCTGTAAAGAGGTCAAAGCTTAGAGGACGTGAGTGAGCAACGCGCATCCGGATGTCGCTGCTGCCAAAAGCGACAGCTCATGTTCTCGTCTGTTCAAGCTGAGTTAAATTCTTATCTATGAGGACAAAATAGTTGGATTAGTTGCACTAGCTACGCTTACTTATACCTGTATTAGACCGGTTAGACTGTTCATAATCCTCCAGCCATGTGGGTGCCAAGCGCATCACTGCCTCTTCTACTCCTTCTTGCTCTCACCGTTACACTACCCAAACTGCCCGCAGTAACTTCCAAAAGGGTCAACCTTATCCATCCAGAATTCATTGGCGCCAGGGTGGATTTCTGCTCTTCAAGATCCTTATGCAACTTTACACTATGGACCAGAGCGGCCGAGTACAAGCTGGTGAATTTTGACGCAATCGACGGCAAGACTGGTCACTTTGAGCGCGTTTCTGACTTCAAAGTAGTTCCAGTTTTAGAGCAAACTCACTTTTTCGCCCAAAATGGAACTCAGATGAGCTACAGAGATTTTGTGACCAAGATCGAATCTACTCGAATTCAAACTTTCTCCACTATGATGTGCACCTCTCGCAACAGAATTACAGCTCGAAAACCTATCGATAGGTTAAACAGTATATTCGTAAATCTCGAGCTCTGTATTCGAGATGACATCGTTCTTGGTAGAACTGAGGAAAAACTTCCTTATAGAATTGATCTAGATAGGCTATTTCCATTTAGCCCTGAAGGCAATGTAACCTCAAACTATGCCTTCCCAATAACTGCCAGCGCCGCCTGGTCAAAACCCCTGCAGCTCATGGATTGGTTTCTGTTCGATGCTTCCGGTCGTATGATTTACACACAATGGGAGCATCGAGGCGACGCATTACCAAGACCAATAAATCGGGCTAAAATTTGGGATCTAAGCTCAGTTACGAATCCAATCTCAGAGCTTTTGGAACTCGACGATCAATGGCTACAAGATTCTCACTTGTTGAACAACATGACTGAGCTCGAAGATCGGCTTGCGAAGGACCTGTTAGTTAAAATGAAAGCCTCATATGTTCAAACGATCACACCGATATTCTCAAAGAAGGATGGCGCAAATTTTGGTCTCTGCTACAATAACGGCTATTATCTTGGCAACGATAATCCTCCAATTGTTTGCTACTCTCAGGGTCGGCCCGAAGCCCTCGATAGATTTGAAGCGATTCCCGGACACAAGGCCTTCATTTACGCCTTCCACTTGGAGAACCACAATGGTTTCAGAGACATGCATCTATTTTATGACCTACACTTTATTGAAAGAAATCGCTCAGCTGAGCATTCGAAAACAACCAAAAGGAAATACTATCTTCGATGCAAGATTCAAGGCGAATTCTATAGCGACGAGATACCTGCGAATCGAAAACTTATTATTTTAGGCGATCAACAACCCGAGGGCTGTACCAGCTTCGAGCGTCTTGATGAAAAGTTGCTAACTGCACCGAATGATGTTATTGGCTTCCATGATGGAGCTAAATGCTCGGTGCTCATTGCTTTCCATGATCTTGAATACATAGTGCACCAAATTGACAGTGATATCAAGGTCAACGCAACAAGGGCGATGCCGCTAAAGAACCTCAACTTCTTCATAAATGCTGCCTTTGCCTTGGGTGACCAAATCTACTTTTTCACCCACGTCAACACCCTGATCCAGGCTCGCGGAGTCATGTCCGATGGTTGTAAAACACTAACACTAGATTCATTGCGTGAAATCGACGGTATGGAGTTTGTCATGAATCGTGCTCTCTTAAGGCCAGGCGCTTCTGTTGACAGGCTACCCTTGCTCGGCTACCGCGAGTTCGAAGAGGGTGCTTCTGATACGAACCCTCCCACTGGCATGACCATCACTGTGACTTCCAATCCCATTTTTCCGACACCAGGAACTCAGAAACCTCCTACCAAAGAGCAAGCTAAAGGTAGTTTCAACATCGTTGTTGCAATCATTGGCGTCATCGTTGGCGTCTTGGTTGTCGCTGGTATAATTTACCTGCTCTGCTTGAAAGAAGAGAAGCCAACGCCAACTAGGTTGAAGTCGCATCCTAAATCGAAACGTGTGGCTACATCTAGTACCTTAGCATTGCCCACTGTTCGTAGCAAACAGTCCGACTCAGGGATCGTTTCAAAGTTTTTATCGAAAACACCGGCGCCAAAGTCAATGAAGCTACCAATGATGCGCAAGTCTAATTCGCCGAGAGTCATCTCCGTGGCATCGCCGTCATCGCGACAAAAAAGCATGAAGTCAATGGCATCCAAAATGTCCAAGTCTCCTAAATCTAGCTCTCCTAGCTCTCCTAAATCTTCCAGAACTCCAAGATCTCCCCAATCTCCTTCGACATCGCCACAAACCAAGAAATGAGGAATCACTGCTTGCGATTGGGATTGATCAACAAATTGAAGCTTTGCATTAAGTTATCTGTCCAGATGTAAGTGAAATTAAAATCGAAAGCAACAATACAGCATGCGACTGAATCGTGATTGGACAGCGCCATCTCGGCCCATCAATCTGGACAAACTCGAGACTTTGATACCTAATACTCCCTTGAGTTACTTAAATTGAGTGGATGAACGCACTTGCTTGCTCTAAGTTCCAACTCTCAGGTGTAGGTCGGGAATGAGATGAGTGGTTCAATCTCCAGAGCCAGTTCAGAGCGAGCGCCTAACTAAGAGTACTTGTTGCATGGTGGCGATTGAGAGTGACTGAGGGGTAGTAATCGGAGCGATAGGTATAAAACTGACTTGAGGCTCATTCTGCGCTCGCAAACATTGAACACCTCCTCGAGAGAGGGGCCGAGCAGCTCCATGACCATTGCATGATACATGCCGGCGCACTCGTCTATCTTGATGATGCGCGGAAAGCCCTCGACGGGTCCGATCATTTTAATAAACCTATATTCGAGCGGCAGTTGTGGAGCCTTTGTTGCTTTGTGTTCCAATTTGACGGCCACCAGTTCGTTGGTGACGAGATTTTTGCCCAAGTATACGGCGCCTGGAGGGAGAAGAATGAGAATGAGAGTGAGGAGTGGACGATGAGAGAGCAAGTTGAAATCATGTCCGGGCTACCTTATCGAGTAAGAGCCTAGCTGGCTAGGACCGTAATCACTCTAGTTTAGAGGCGTCGATATCCAAAGCGGATTTCGCCAAATCTCAGGGCACTGACGAGAACTATGGGATTCCGGATGCAAAAAGAGTGACTTTAAAGCTAAATCTACTAGAACCATGCACAATTGGGCCTTTGCCTCATCTTCAGGGATTTTTACACTGCCGCCATTTCATCACACAGCCTCATGCTCAATCCAGCAAGGGAGCTAAAATAAACTCATGCATAGCGGTAAGCCTGTGTATCTGTTCTTGGCTCAAAACAAATGACTTACCGTAGTTTCTATCTATACCTTCAAGAACTTTTTTGGACAAACTACCATTATCGTATCAGCTCAGGCTAAGCGTCCTTCTAGCAGCCGATATGGCCGTTAGATTGCCTAAGAATGCCAAGGGTGTCTACAGGGGTTACATGCCAAAGGACTTGCCACAGCATACGCCGCGTAGTCCTTACAAGCCTTGGTTTAAGGTGGTCGGCAAGCCTCGGATAACTCTCTATCCCAAGCAAGAGATCGAAGGCTTCTCGGACGAGCCCGAGTACCCGCCTTTGAACGACGGAAGCTATGCCGGACTTAAAGCTCAAGTTCGGCTTGATTGGTATGAAAAATTGAGAACTCTGCCCACCGTGGAACAGAAACTCTTTGAGATATCTACGATATGCAATCAGGAACGAATGGCCCACATATTTAACTGGCTACCAAATTATAATTCATTGCCAGTCGCACAATATATGACTCAGACACATGTGATCAATTCATTGCCTGAAAGATATAGAATACCAGCTAGTGGCCCAAATGAAGAAGGAAACACTCTCGACAGCTTGGTTGAGAGAATCAGAGAGAATGTGTTGAATCAAATTGCATTGGATAAATACGACTCGATTAAAAACGATCGAATTTTTGTATCCATATCATCGAGAGATGGTAACAAGAAGGCCTTTAGATCTAACAGCATGATTCAAAACATTGCAAATAATCTCAAAAAGACTCTCGCCCTTAACGAAAACAAAGAGTTGTTTGACTACCAATATGATCCATCAGCCTCAATTAAGTCATGGTGGTACCACTCAGGTTTCCCACCTTTCAAAAGGAGTGTGTTCTACAGGATGAGAGAGGACGAACAAGGGAAGGTTAATACCATGTTTCAAATGGAAGGAGCATCAGCCTTGAACATACGTGCTAATCACTCCATAGAGCCAATAGTGTCAGGCGAGGATCCTCTCATCACTGATACCTCGTTGGTGCAGAAGTATAGTCCAGGTCTCATTGATTTTGGTGTAACCTACAAGTTTAAGTCTCCAGTCATGCTCCCTGGTTATTGGTTCGGAACGGAAAAGGGCTTCGATTTCCCACATACCTGCTTCCTGTCTAACGATTGCCTTGATCTAAGGAACAAACCTAGAAATGTTGAGAAAGACGACGAAGAAAATTGCTTAAATAGTCAGGCCATACTGACGGCTTTCGGTTGGCTCAATGGATTGTCGATGTATCATGGGTTCACCCCTTTCCAGGAACTCGAATACCCCTTTACTTGTCAAGTTGTTACCACAGATGGCAAAAACTGGTTATTCAACGTTTATCAACTCAATTGTCACACGTTTCACCGTGATCTCGGAGGACCAATGAAAAACAATCTTTGTTGGACCTCGGGAATGCTTAATTTGTATGAAGCTTACGAAGGAGGGAACTTCAAAGGTGTGAATGACGACGTAATCAAGCTTCTGATTCGATTCATGTCACAGAAGACCGATCAAGACTACACATCCAAATTGAGCTTGTGCCCGTATTTGGGCGTCGATAACCAAACTGACGGAGAGAGGGAAGAAATAGTCGAGCAGGTTCGTTGCAGCTTTAAGCAGAAGAGACCCAATTGGGAGACTCATGACTGGCGGGTACCATTGTATGAGCACATATTCTTTAGATCAAAGTTTATGCGGCATCGAATAAGGCACATGAAGGCTAGATGGCACCACCCTGTACCAGAACGTCCTAGACAGCTCGATTAAATGTTAATGATCCACCCCGTTTACTGACTAGAGAGATAGACATGGTTCTGGTGCGATCAGAGAGAATAGAGTTTTAAAGAGTTTCATCTTCAATCCAGTCGTCCAATATTCAGTATGGGCATCGCCTCCTGGCATATCTCATCGGTCAAGAGATCAGCTGCTCTTGGTTGCTCCTTATATCGCTGGACGAGATCGATTTTATTATTTTCGTAGCGGAACACTTGGGCCTCAGTCGAGTAGGAGTATCTGAGACGTTGATTGGGATTTGGCTCGTGCCCAAACACTGGTTGACAGTCAGACCACCTGAGCGCTCGGTTAATATCGGTGCAAGTTAGCTTTGTTCTATTTGAGTGTCGCATGAATTTAATAGCCCTCGCAATGATTTGGCGCAACCGAAACGTAACGTCCTCGCTAACTGTGGTTGCCACCTCTAGCGATGGCTCCGGAATGCAAGCGGCCTCAGCTATAAGCCGTATAGAGTCGGCGGTGAAGCACGAGTGTTTCATCGATTGATATGGTAGCGAATTGATCTTTGCTTTAATAGAGGCGAGGGCTTCGACTTTCGAGCAGTAATGTTACCTGAGCTGCTAGGCCCGGATTTGGCGCTGGAATTCGCTTGTTTTTGTTGGTTTAGTACTGGTAAGTGAGCGTTAGTATAAACATCCGACGCTTGTTTTCTTCATCAGCTCGAGCTCTCGTACTCATGTCAAGTTTGGATGGATACTATGACTATGAGGATGTAACCGCGGATGAGTGATTGGAGTTTTCTGGTGTAACGTTGAGAGGATAGGGGTTGTGTTTGTTGTAGTTGGAAGATGGAATGAGCCAAGAGAAATCAAAACAAATAGCACATGGAATCGGCCGTTTATCGTTAACTTTCAAGGGATGCTTCAAGAGAGCATTGGATGCGTGTCCGCTGAGCGTACGTAGAACTTGGGCGTTGCGTTACACGACAATGGTGAATGGTCGATGGTTTGTGGCGCTTTGTGCTCGCTCAGGCCGAAAACGAACAGCTGGACTCGCACAAGCTGTGGGAACAGATTTCGTTGAACGGAATGAGCGCTCTTGTGTTTGCGAGCGAACCCGAGATGACGAACTGTTGAGTCGCTTCGTCGCCGAGTAGCCTTTTGTGCAACGGAGTTCCAAGTTAAGGTTCCGCATAACAAACTCCAAAGAGAAAGAGAACGCCGGGCGCGGATCGAGTGTCACTCTCGCATTGCCGCATCTCAGTCGATTAGTTTGCCCACAGTCAGTGAGGATACAATTCGTTGGTCCTCAATAATCGCAAGTAGCTGTTTTCTGTTGCCAGGCAAATACCTGCTGGCCAAACAAGCAGGCGCTAAAGTTAGAATAAACCAAGGGTTGAGCAAACGCGGGAAGAAAAATTGTGCATTGCCGGGCGGCCTTGTTGCATAAGCGCACAGGCTGAACCAGCGCCTCCGACTTGGCGCCCATATCGGACGGGTTGTGGGCCAGTGGAGCTTGAAGAGAACATGAGAGGGGCCAAAGCGCCGGACTGGCCACCAGCGCGGTTGCCATCGCCGAAATTATGCTCAATTCCATCATACTTGATCATACTGCCACTTCTTTTAACCACCATCCATGGTGCCCAACTGGACCAAGCAACAAGTGAGCCACCAAAACAAGAGACGGGACCGAGAATTGTCATTCAGCCAAATGAGCCAGTATTTCATATCAACACCCAAGATCCATCCAGCAGGGCACTCACTTGCTCCACGGAGGGCGACGCCCCAGGAGCCTTCTCGGAGCTCAAATGGAGCGGTCCAAACAGCAGGGACAACTGGGATGAGCTCAGCAAGAGGCACAGTATAACTGAGGAGGTTGCCGGAAATAATGTTTGGTTTCTTGAGTTCAAAAATCCAACCGTTGATGACGCAGGCACTTATTATTGCCACAGCATTTATCACTCCTCAGAAAAACTGTCCGCTGCAATCAGGGTCAAAGTGACCACCCCTATCAAGCTCGAAAACTGTCCTGATCGTCAGTTCCTGGTGCTTGGAGGCACAAGCACCAAGATCACCTGTCGTATTTCGGCCGAAACACCCAGAGTCTCTTTATACAAGAACGAGAACGCCATAGAGAGATCCAACACCAGATACAAATGGGACAACGATGACGGATTGGTCATCAATGGTGAGGTCGAATATTCCGATGCTGGCAGGTACAAGGTGGTAGTTAGGTCACAGCTAACAGGCGAACTTAAAACTCAGTATATTGACGTTGAGGTGCACTCAAAGCCACAAATTTTGGCATCCAACAATTCAAATCCGGATTTTGAGTTCTTTGGTATTGAAGGCGAGCAAGTCCAGCTAGAGTGCAAGGTCTCCGGTAATCCTCGCCCCTTTGTCTACTGGCTCGATCCAAAGCTAAGGAATCTCACTCAAGTAGGCGGTTATGTTGTCAATCCAGAGCGAGGCACCTTACAGATTAACCGTGCTAACAAGGTTGACGACCATGGTCAGTTTACCTGCGTGGCAACGAATACCGTCGGCACGGAATCTCGCAAGATTTCCATGAATGTCGATACGCGACCAACAATATTGAGCTTCGAAAATAAGACCGCAGATGAGGGTACTGAAGTGACCTTCGAATGCAGATCTACAGGTGATCCTAGACCTACGTTCTCTATCAGGAAGCACGGCATAAGCCAGCAGCCGTATAGGGTTGGAGACGGGTTATTTAAAGACGAAGTTGTCACCCCTGAGACGGGTGGATCTGATGTTCACGTCCATAGATTGACCATTGTTGCGGCTAAGTCGCACTTTGGGCTGCACTATTGCAATGCTACCAATCGCGCCGGAACAGCAGAGCGCGTTGGCCAGTTAACTGTAAACTACAAACCAGACTTGACCCAAACACCCCCCGAGCAGTATGTAAGGATGGGCAAAAGAATCACCGTCACATGCCATATTCGAGCTTATCCAGCACCGAAAATCACTTGGTGGAGCGATACAATTCAAATTGTTAACGTAGAAAGTAGCGTTAAAGTTTCAACTGATGGACAGACCCATATTGTGACCATGATGCCACCTGCCGATCAGCAAACCCCTTATAATAGATTTGTTTGCCAGGCGGAAAACACGATGGGGAGAGCTGAGCAAACCATCATCCCACGTTATACGACAAGACCGAGCGTGGTGCAAGCGTCCATGATTGAGAGATTACCAACCTCTGTCAAGTTAAACTTATTCGTACCTAGCGACGGTGGCGATCGGATCAAAGCTTTCAAGTATAGGCTTGAAGGACGGACTCTTGACATGCACAATCCTTTATATAGCTATCGTATAGACAAACAAAACGAGACGATCATCGACGCGTCTCTCAATCCTTCGTCCGTCTATACGATCAGGAATCTCCTCCCGTATTTTAGTTACAAGATAACGATACGTGCAGTCAATGATGTCGGTGATGGAGACGAATCAGATATCAGCTTCGACACACTCAAGCCCACAAAACCTGATCAACCTGTTATAATCAAGCCTACTCCTGCCCTGCTAACTAATTCAGCTTCAGGGGTTCCAAGCGAGTATCAGAATGGATATGTTCTAAAATGGAGTCCACCGGAATCGGACAATGGTGACCCTATAACTAAATACATAATCAAGTACAATAGAGTTGATACCAATTCCTTGGATATTGATGCGGACTCTGGATCTCAGAAGATAGTTGAACAAATGAACGAGAGACCGATGCATGCGAGAATCGGGCCACTACAAACCAACAGTCGGTATAGGATTGAAATCCGGGCTAGGAACAAATACGGTGACTCCGATCCCGCACAAGTGACCATCTATACCACCCCAGATCGCCCTTCAATGCCAGAATTTGAGTCTCAAACATTGGCCTGGTTGATGGAGCCTTCAACACCAACACTATTTGCCCTGTTAGCTCTAGGTATCTTGATGCTTGTGTTAATTGACCTGGTTTTTTGTTCATGTTTTCACATGGGTGTAAGCTACATGATACGAAGCTGGTGTTGCGCGTCAAAAGCCAATAGCGTAATCAGCGATAAAGCCTATGCTTAAGATTAATCAGGGGAACCTTCTGCTCAGCAGTCACCACTTCCGATTTATCATGGTGACCAACACTATGTTCATAGGATTCTCAATCAACCTCCCGACTCATTACATGCCCATTGTAATTTGAACAAAAGTAGTAGTCATCAAACCCGTGACCAGACCGATGCTTTCTCAACAACAATATAGTGTGAGGCTCAAATACCTCATCTCTCACTCTGTATTAAGTTCCTCGGCAAACAAGCGGACCCGTTGGACTCTTAGTCCTTACTTCACACATAAAGGATCTCATTAAAATAAAAAACACAAAGAAATATACACGAGTATCAGATTTGACTCCGGCAGTTGATCTCTAGCAGAACTGAATCTTGCAGCTATTGGCTCTAATGACAGATTGGCTGGAATTGCGAAATGAGTTCTAAGAATGGACCCATCACACGGAAATCTGATGCATTTCAAGTCAGTTATGACGTTTGTTTCGGTACCTCAAACGAATTTAAAACTAGACGCTCAATAATCTTATATACTCATTTTCAAGTATGATTGTCCGTAGGAAAGAACTCAAACGCTGCTGGGTAACCAGAATGCTGAGTACTAACATGGGCCTGATATTGATGAGCATTGCAAGATCTCCATGTGCACTACGGTCCCTTCGATCCATGGTTGATTCACGTGTGACCTAGGGAGTTGTTTACCTGTACATATGAGATCCTAGCATTGTTCCAACTCCTCGAGTTAGCTTTAGTTCATTGGATAGACTATCCTTGCGATAGTGGAATCTCCTGTCTCCATTACATCTGCGCACGTACGTAGAACGCATAATCACTTTTACTCGTCCAAGCACTGCGAGTGCAGTATCACCCGAAAAGCCTGAAATAATCGCGATTCTCTGGTGCACAGGCGCCGCTGTATACCATGTTTTTTCTGTGGATTTAAACTCGTGTTCCTCATGACAAAAATAAATAATTGAAGATTCGAAACCCGATACAAACTCAATATTAGATTAGATCAACCGAGATGAATTTGCGTAGAATCTCCTGAAATTATTCACCATGCTGATGCGAACTTTAACTATCCAACGGTTTTGAACCGACCACAACTTATAGAATTATTAGTGTGAATCGACTATCATAACTCGGGCGAAATTCAGCCTATTGAGATCGAAGGATGTCGATGTTTCGTGGTGTCACGAAGCTCGTGCTCGGTGTCGGATTTGCCGGCGCAGGTGCTGGTTATACTCTGGTAGGTATTCATCTCTATAAATCGCTCTAGCCTTTGACTTACGCATGATTCCTAATTAAGTTTTGTTTCATTGTAGCACATGCTAACTGGATCTCAAGACATCAAAACAGTCCAAGCTTCATCAGCAATCGGAGAAGGTAAATTGTTCGACTTTCTAGTCCGAAATCCTCATGAGTTCAACCCAAGCATATCAAAAATTGCCTGGGACTTTGACTGGGATAAGCGAGACCCGGCCTCACTAGTTCCACCGACGAAGAGTCCGTTACAAACCGAAGAGGAAATTAAAAGACAGAATAAACATTTGAGCGAGGCTAGACCTACCGCTACTCGACATTTGTTGCTTATCAGACACGGCCAATACAATCTAAAAGGAATCACCGACGAAGAGAAAGCCCTCACCACATTGGTAAGGCACCCATCTCTACATCTACCCTCTCTCCGTGTCATATGGAATTCTAACAAAATTTTTCTTATACCTTCCAATTTTTCGATAGGGCTGGGAACAAGCAGAATATACCGCTCAAAGACTCAAGGCTCTTGATATGCCATATACAAGAATTATCCAATCATCTATGACTCGAGCCAAAAATACGGCATCCATCATATCGAAGCATTTACCCGATGTTTCAGTAGAAACTTGCGATTTTCTTAGAGAGGGAGCTCCCATAAAACCAGTTCCAGAAAGTCCGAACTGGCGACCTGAGTCGCACGTAAGTATCAATTCGAGCGGACCGATGGGCTGCCATCAAAGCCACGCTAACATCAACTATTATATCGCTTATTGAACCCGTTATAGCAGTTTCACGAGGACGGTGCGAGGATCGAGGCTGCATTCAGGAGGTACTTTCACCGCGCAGATCCAAGCCAGAAAGAGGACAGTTATGAGATCTTAGCCTGCCATGCAAACGTCATCAGATACTTCGTATGTCGCGCACTTCAGTTTCCTCCAGAGGCTTGGTTGAGATTTTCTCTCCATAACTGCAGCATTACTTGGATCGCTATCAGACCGTCAGGTCGTGTAACTGTTTACTCCATCGGTGATATCGGTCACATACCACCGCATGCGCTCACAACAACATAGCAACGACAGAGACGCCGTAAGGTGGCCAAATCGGGCAAACTGAACAGAAATCGTTGAAACGAAAAAATCATGGCAAACAAATCAGGGCCGCTACTTCCACTACTTAATGTAATGCTCATCCCTACCGCCCAGGCATGCGGATCGTTAGATTAAGAGGACGGGAGGGCCAGTGTAATTGAGGCCCTGTTTTGGCGTCTCCGACGTGTCTTTGGGCTACAAATAGAGATCCTATTGGTGCCGCAAAGCAACCCAACAAATGCGGAGGGCGACTTGTACTGTGAAAACATTTTTAGATTTTTTAATAAATTCGTTCCATTAGTTGAGAATCAATCAATTATATCGTTGACGCTGTGATGGTGAAGATGGTGGTGGTGATGGTTTAGGTGGTTTTCTAGTTGGTGGGTGTGATGAGGATGGAGGTGATTGTGATGGTGGTGGTGGTGGTGGTGTAAGTGATGGTTGTCTGTCTTGAGACCGTTTGGCTGATTGTAGATGCACTTTTTCTTTCTCTTACAAGGTTTGCACCAAGAGGCCATGTTATTGAGCCCGAACCTAGCTCTACACTTTTTGTCTGATTGGTCGAGTCCGTTTAGTGAGATTGATTTTAGTTTCATTTTCTTCTTTTTCTTTTGATTGGCGTAATTATCTCTTGCGCTCCAGCCGGGATACTTTTGCGCGTGCAAAATTTTCTCTTGCTCAGCAAGCTTGTAATATGGTTCCTGCTCTTCTTTGGTTAACTTGCGCCATTGTTGGCCGAGCATCTGATTGATGGCGGCTGATTCCTTGATGATACCTTGTTTCACTATTTCTGGCCGCCGCTTTTGCATGTAAATCATAAAAGGGTTGAGGGGTTTCTTAATGTGTTGATGTTGCTTTTGTTGCGGTTGGTCTGATGAGTTGACAGTTATGGGGTTCTTGTTGCTGGCGGGATTTAGATTACCATTATGGTTATGATGAAGGTTGCTGGCTGGTGTAGTTGATGTAACAGGTGACGCAGCCGAGCTGCCAGCTAGGGAGGCCGACGAGGACGAAGAGGAGGAGGAGGAGGAGGCCGAAGAGGGAGTTATAACGGAACTCGATGAGGAACAACTTGATGAGGAGGCCAGATTGGCCGTAGAGGAGCTCGTTGATGAGGAGGAACTTGTAAGGCCAAGCGAGCTGGAGGGTGATGCGGCACGATGATGCCTGTGGTGGTGCGAGGACAGGTGGTGATGATGATGATGATGATGGCCACCATTGAGTTGCTGCTGGCTATGCAGCTGGTGCAGGTGATTGTGGTTGCTATTGTGCGAGGCTGACAAAGCTGTCGCCGGCGGCAGGTTGGCCAGCTGATGGGGCGAGCTAGGTGTTGAGATGGGTGATGTAACGCCGCCAACAGCTGCAACTGCCTGTGCCTCAACTTGACGCTGTTGCTGTTGGAGGAGCTGCTGCTGGTGCTGCTGGTGCTTTTGGGCCGCAATACCCTGCTGGTAGGCCGAATACCAATAGTATTGCATGGCCGTGTAGAGTGAGTTTGCGACCGGCGGTATCACATATTGTGGCAATGATGTGGGTATGAACGGATTTAGGGTTGGGAAGGCACTAAGGCGGCGATCCGGCGCATCGTTGGGATCATCAACGTGATAGATCCTGATTTCGTCCGTCATCTTTAACTCTTTATCGCTCGCTGCCTCTCGCGCAACAAAGGCTGGAATTGTGTTGGAACTCTTGCAGTCTTGTTGGAGGAGGGCTTCCTTTCTCTCGGGACAGCTTTCGCTAAATTGTGTTTCGCTTGCTTGTGTGCCGCATCAGCTTGGCAGAGGGAGATAGTTGAGAGTTTGAGTTGACTTGAGCCCTCTAGGTGTGAGCAAACTCGAGCGAGTGAGATCAATCAATCAATGGATGGATGGTTCAGGTTGGCCTTGGGTGCGTTACAGTTGTGAAATGAGCTGTTGCGCCTGTCACAAGGGGTTCCATCTCGTCTTCCTCTCTCTCTGTATCGCTCTCTCCCTATTGCTACTAATTTTTCAGCTGTTGCGCCAGTGGAGTTCGTTTGCACTAGCTTTCTCCTCGCTCGCGCTTGTTGTCTATCTGCCAGGCTGAGATGCTGCTGAGGCTTGAGCCGTGGATGTCGTTGCTGCTGCTGCTGCTG
>Ga0268249_1000412_pt1 | contig 21651 bp, 13 predicted proteins | sample AgamicAtPe_FD_200257 | JGI IMG/M metagenome (GOLD analysis project Ga0268249, IMG submission 200257) | Agave microbial communities from Guanajuato, Mexico - At.P.e (v2) (version 3) | ecosystem: Host-associated > Plants > Phyllosphere > Phylloplane/Leaf | place: Guanajuato, Mexico | collected... | reverse complement strand
ATTGCGATTGTTGCCGATCAAAACTGGTCTGAAATCGGTCGCTCGGTATGTCAAGGTTGGCTCCCCGTGCTATTGTGGTAACTCTGCTTGGTTCAGAGCTGGTATCAATTCGTGTCCAGCCTATGGAATAGCCTTCAGAGTCAGCCAGCTTACACTTGAGCTCGATATCATCCCCGATATTGACTATTTGATCTTTTGTTATAAATGTTATGCTCGGATTTGCTCTGACAAGTTGGCCGCGGCTGATGATAGAGGCAATCGTAATAAATGCGAAAGTGATACATGGAAGCCCATGCGAGCGTAACTTGGGTGGCAGTGCATGTTTTGGGTGTTTCATGGTATTCGCTCGGGTTGTAAAAATGTGTATATTCTCATTAAAAAGTTAAATCAAACATGTTTCTCGTGCGATTCGTTGATCCGTCCCGACAACAGATCAGTTTCAATAATTCAGTTCGACTGACGCGAATCAAATTGACGCAAATTGTGTCCGTTAGAACTTGATAAACAAATGGAATCACAAGACTAGTATTTATTTTTGGTTTTGAGTTTCGCAGACTAGACTTCGATCTCTTGAGCGCGGTTGGCTCTATCGAGCACCTGTACGATCATAGTCAGCTCGCTCTCATTGATGCCCGAGGTAGTATCAGTGTTTGTACGGGACGATCAACCAGTTCGGAGCCTAAGTGAGAGATTGGTGTGGTTTCAGCAAGGAGTCAACATGGGAATATATTCTGGAACTACGGTACGTATTTAGCTCTGAGGGTCAGCTCACGGGGTAACGGACAAACCCGATGCTTCGAACCATCCTCATCTTAATCCCTCGCTCCTCCAGGTGCTACCATGGACCAAAATAGTTATCGCTCTATTCGCGAACAACCTCGAATTTGCGACGAGCTTATTAGTGGAAAGACCTCCAATATCGAAACAAGGAACGACTACAGGAAGGAATGAGAGAAAGTCGATTACAGTCTCCATTTCTTGATATGAAGTTGTCGCCCTAAACACTTGGCGCGAATAAAACCCCCTCTTATATCCAAGATACACTGGCTCTCTGGAATCTAGGCTCCAGCGTTCGATCGCGATGCGCTTTGCAAAGCCATTATGAAGACCCATTGTAGCCGTTACTCTCAATCACCTTCGCTGCGCACCCAGAAATGTTCCAAAGAACTTGAACTTCGATGAGTTTGTTCCGTTACACAGTCCCTCCACCTCAATTTCTCCCCTCTATGCCTAGACCAGCAACAAATTTGTGCTGACAGTTAATGACATGTTTCTGATTCGAGATCATCTACTAGTCTTTGCACGCAAGCTAGGACCGACGAGAAGGGTCGGAGAAGTGAAGCACGAGCGAAACTAGTATGTTCCTCATGACAAAAACGAATATCCTCAAGCCTGCGAGCCACATCTCCTTCAAGCAGCGATTAATCTGTTCTTGGCTTCTCGGACTGGGTTCGATTCTCAGTGGCATTTTCTTTTTCCCTTTCAGTCAGCCCTCAGCTAGAATGCGAAACTCGGCATTCTAGCTCACCAAACTAACACGCACAGTCAGTTTCTAACCTCCAGACTGCCTACGTTTGCTCGCGAAGAGCTCAATCAGACTAGCCCATATCATTTACATCAGGTGTTAATATGTCAGCGCTTCATAGATGTGGGGTTGGCAACAAGATCCATTTTTATTCACAAGATGGAGAAGATGGATCGCTGTTTCATGTTTCGGGATGAATGTACATTGCAATTCCTATTAATGGCTCAACTTTGACTTTTATCTACCTATTAAATCAGGGCAAATCCTTGATGTTGTTCTCCTCGTAATATTTGTCGACAACATTGAACAAATTTTCAGTTACATTGGCCAACATTAACATCTTCTCGTTCGTGAGAGTTTCGTTCGTAGTGTGCTCCTTCCCCAGAACACTTTCTACAAGTGTCCTTTTGTGAGGCAGGGTTCTCATAGCGAAAGACGCTATAGTTCTGATTGTCCAGGGATGGTGCTTTGCTAGAGTATCTGAGTACGCCTCTCTGGCAGCTGGAGCAGTCTCGGCATCATCATCAAGCTTACTAAGGTTCAACATGAGAGCGGAGAGAAACTCTAATGCTCTATGTAATCTAAGGATGGTTCTAGCGCCCGATTGTCGTTTGGTATCTCGTAACAGATTCTCTTTGGTCTCATATTCAATCGCCGACTGGATAGTTAGATAGGCTGGATTACAGCCGCTCTTTTCCATGTTTCGATAACCTTCGAGCAAGCCAATCTTGGTTTCGAGGTCAGAGGTGACGAACAAGAATATCGTCCCCAAGCTGTGAAAGAACCTGTTGATCACAAAGAACATCGGTCAATACGTGACGATTATTGAGGGAAATTAAAAAGTCTAAATCAACTCACTTCATCAATTCCTTGAACCCATTCAGATAATGATGCAGAGATATTGCATTCTTGTCGCTCATTGATTCCTCGAATGTTCTACTTGCGTAATCGATATCAAAGTAACGAGACGTCTCATTGTTGGTACTATTTAGATTATTCCTATCTGGTGCTGGCATGGCGCAGGGATTGTCTACCGTTGCGTCTTCGTCTGAGCTAACTTTTGCTGGTCCGATTGTTGTAGTGTTTTTGTTGGCCATTTGTACACTTGCAGTAGTAGTATTGGCCATAATACCACCACCACCTGTTATCGGTGAAACACTATTCTTGATTTTCGCTATACTGACACTGTTGTTACTAATAGCATTCGACGCCAACAAGCTGACATCTGGATTCACAGTGGTTGTGCTATTCAAGGAAGGTCCAGGTGGTATAGTGCTTGAGAGTGAAGATGAGGATGAGGGGATGACTTGAGGCGAGGGCGTAGTTTTGGGGACTAAAGATGAGGCGGTGGTATTTACAGTTGCTTCAGTGAGTATGTTACAATTTAAATTAACTATTAATAAAATCAGAAGGATTATTGTAGTTATAACAAGGATCAAACTAGTCACTAGTCTTCTCCCGTTAAAACTAAAAATCACGTTGGTAGTTATTGTGTCTCGTTTTGCGTGGCAATGATGATCAAAAGGGTTGCCAGCTATACTTTGCGATATAGCGGCTATAACAGTACTGCAATATAACGCTTGTGTGCAGGTCGAGGGCTGGATTTGACGTAGGGTAGGTTGCCTTGACGAGAGCAAGCTTGCCGTTGTTGTTGCTTGGCTGAAAACGTTTCGTGAGTAGAGTTAAAATAGTAATAATAATTTGTGCGATTTGGACTCTGTTCTAGCCTGTTCATCAAGGTTCCTAGATCGGTCGTCCAGAATGGTCCGTATACCTTACCAATGGTTAGGTTAAAATGTCAACATTCGAGGCTTTCACGATCAAGGGTGGTGAGATGTCCTCCTGGCACAACCGTGGATAATTTAGAGCTCTTGTGGTTATGGAGGCTGAAAGAATTTGCATCACGTATAACGTGCACGGACACGGGCATGTAAGCTCTGGGCCAGAGGATAGTTGCATCCGATCTTCAGTAAAACTTGCAATCCTACGGAAGAGTAAGAAACTCTAATCATCTAAATAATCTTCCGCACTAGGTTCTCTTTCGGATGGTGGCGACTAACTTGCTCTTCTCCCTCTCCTAACTCGTGTATCACAGCGTCACTGTTGAGACTCGGTTCAATATCTTTCCCACTTGGCCGTTAGAAGCATGCAGTGGTAATCAATCTTACCATCTCAAGACAAAGAAGCAGGAGCAGCTCCAACAGGGAACAATCAGGAGCGCCTAAATGGCAACGGACTACAAGGTTTAGGTGGGAGAGGGGGTTCTAACAAGTTGCTGCCATTTCTTGCATCCGATAGATATCGGGAGTTGTAATCGTATTGTTGTAAGTGTTATCGCTCAAACAAATGATATTGCTGGATGATTTCTGCTGACTAGTTCAAGTGTTAGCTCAGCGTTGAACGCCTCCACCAAAGATGGTATCAAAACGAGAAGTATACGTGAATATGGACCAAAAGGAGCTTAGTTGCTGTCCATCAACTGTCCAATTATTGTCTAGTCTCCAAGAAAACCTCGCCTTCGAGCACCCAAAACTCTATTCGGCTCAATTGAGTTATCAAGAGGGCGCTCGTTTACTTGTTCTGTTCATAAATATATATATATATATATATATTATATTAGGGCAATTGGAGAACAATCCAAATTCCTACTTTGTTAACAAGTTTGAGATAATATGCTCTGCTGGATAAAGAAGCGTCGGCTGTTATCTTGATGGGTAACAAACGTTAACTGGACTTGGCATGCTTGTTGTTCTTGCTCTTGACTTATCCTCAATCGATGCTGATATTGTTGTGGCCGATGTTGCTGTTGTTGCTCTCGCTTAATCGAAATGGATAACTGCTATCATGAGGAGGAGAGAAACAAACAAGGTTTTATTGTTTGAACAAAATTGGAAAACTTTCAAGTGTTGAATCGACTCTTGCTTTGCCCATTGACAGGTATTTTGATTTTCGTAAGCAAATTTTGGAAACTAATGCTATTACCGTTTCTAAAGGATCTTTCTTCCTCGAGTTAGCATTGCTCTCTGTCCCGAGGGCTCATAGGCAACTGTGGTGGCATCGCAGAGAAGTTTCGAATCTTCTTTGAAGCGGCCAGTGCATCCGCTAGCATGCGATCGCTCATGCCCACACAACCCTTCCTTACACTTGATGTCTCTCCCTCACTCATCACGTCGGCTTGGCCAGCTACCGCAAGCTCTAAAAGGGCCAAATGCAATTGGCAAGCCGATTACACTCGGGTCCAGCTGCGGCTCCAGTGGCGAGCTGGCGAGTTGTTTGCGAGCCCTTGCCTGTGCTAAGACTTTTGACGCCCGACAAGACGCACCGATGGACTGGCGGCGACGGCAGAATCCTCTCGCTGCGTCGGTCGGCCTAGCCTGCTGGCCGCAAACTTTGGAGGGAAGAAGAGAGGGGAGGGAGGGTAGCTTGATTGCACTAACTCGATCGCTTGCTTGCCGACTGACCGACGGGCTGACGGTTGGCCGATAGCTAGCTGGCTGGCTTCCAAAAGACTCTAATGCACCAGCAACAGCATTGGTCAAACCCTGTAGTCTGGCCACTGATGGCTCTCCCACGACAGAAGGAACTATCTGCGCGTCATACAGCCAACAGTTTGAGCGTTTGCCCTAGCCAACTAAAACCAAGTTATCATCCAACCAGACTGGCTTTGTAAGATTGAGCTGCACTCTTGGATAGGACAATGGAAGACGGATAGTTTATTCACGGTTCCCAATTTTGAACTCGTACACACCAAACAGCCTCCCCCTCCTCCTGGATACTCAGTTTATCTTTCAATCCGGCTGATTCTCAGCTCTAACTTGTGCCGTCCACTTCCAATCATCGAACGGAACCATAGGAGACCAGACTCGATAGTTTGTGTCAAGATCTCTTGGGCCATTAGATTCACCGCTTCATCAGGCAAGCCAACACAAGACCCCTTCCTGTTCGAGCCATCAGAGCGCACAGACGATAACCGGAGAGACTAGCTCATTCATCAAACCAAATTGAACTCGGACAGTTTCGCTCATACATCGTCCGAGTTTTGATGAGTTCAACTATCGATCAGTTGACAGGAATGATTGTCATCCCTCTTCTTGTTTGTGCGTGTTCCGTTTAGACGGCCCTTACCGCTATCGATGAATCTTGTTTGATCGTTAGCCTCATGCTCATTATGCCAAGACAAGTTTATCTTTTGGTGCAAGTAGCTGGACGATTTGTGCGATAGATTACCAGTTTTAGCGCAATCTTTTCGCAGGTTGATCGTCCAGACTGGACTAAGTGAGCTCTATTCCAATGAGGAACTCTCTCATTGTCCGAGTTTAAGGCCAACGAGGTTCTTTCTGTCCTGAAGATCTCTTGACTTCGGGCGGTAAGAAGTGCACTGGCTGCAACTATACTCGAAGCCAAATGAAATGGCACACCATGGTTCCAGCCGTTAGACTTAAGCCTTGAACTTAAATCAGAATCATGGACGGATTCATGTCTTGCGCCAATTTATGAAAATTCGTATGATATTTTGTGCAAAACATCGATTTCGCTGCTTTACAATGCAATCGAATGAAATCGCTCGGTTGATTTGGGCTCCATTCAAATGGATCTTATTAGGCGAGTTTCGGTTGTGCTTCAGCTCATTTGAATCTGTACGCAACCTAACCACCTGATAACTCAACTAATTAAGCTATCTGAGCCAACTGTTGATATCAAAGATTTGATTGACTCTAATCAGAGAGTGGCGGCACTAAATCTGAATGAGCGTGCAAATTATCTTGGTCGATTGAACATTTCCGCTCCTCAATAATTCTCAAATCTGTTTTATCCGCCAGCACCAGACCATCTTGCAATCTTTCACAGAGAGATGTTGGAGAAATCAACATTCTAAGGGCACCTATCGTACAAGAATTAAGTTTGAGACCCAACCAACCCGTACAATTTTGTCCGGCGCCTCGATAGAGCCTCGGATATTAGAGTATAATTTTCTAGTTGTTGGCCAAGAGTTTGGATAGACAAACTCTCAAGCAGAGAAGTTCTCGCTACAAGCTCAAGTTTGGTCTCCACCTAATAAGCTCGCTCCTTTACCCCATGAGAATCTAAAATCCAGCCCAGAAACCAAATTGGCAACGAGAGAGAAGGCTCGATGATATCGCCCGCTCATATTGATTGGCGCTCAGGTGGAGCTGACACGCAATCTGGATTGCATTGCCCAAGACAGAACGTGAACACGAAATTACTTGGCCAAAGGATAGAAAGAGAGCTACTATAATCGGAAGAGCGATTCAAAGGTTAATGACATTGTTTGAGTCAACGGCCTCCCAAAATAAACAAGCCCGCGCGAGACCATCCATCATGCTAACAACAGGCTCCCAATTGGCCAGCTTTATTCTTAATTGTGCTCATCACTAAGTTCAAATTACCCAATCAGGCTTGCATCGTGCGATTGTTTCACCAAGTTTTGGTATCAGAGTTTGCGTTAATTTGCACAGGACCGTTGTAAATTTGTTCCCAGTTCCGTTGTAACCACAGCCCTAAATAAAATCTCCAATCTAGCCCAACTAACCGTCTTGATATTTCGAGAGCACGAGACTGACCAAGCCAATCTCGAACTCTCTTGACCTGCCGACAATTCTGGTGTCTCTATTTCTTGGGATTGGCCACCAGCTCCTGATTCACAAGTGGATCAATTTGGCTTGAAACTCAGTTTACTAAACCAAACTCGCTTCTCAGTAAGAATGGCGCGGCTAGTACGACTACCATCAAACCACCTTTGTGACCCTGGAACTGGAACCTCGTCTGGCAGTCTCCTCTCAATTGATTTCCTTTCTGTGGAGATAGAGCTGGGGCTCCATTTTCTGCCAAGTTCAGTTAAAAATCAAAGGGCGTCGGCAGTGACCGGTGGTAAAGTTTTGTTATACAACATGAATCTTTGGCCAGAAACGATCGAGGTTGGATCAATCGAAGGAGGGTAGTATTTTGCAGTACTTTTCGGCGAATCAACTAATCATGGTTCCTATGATAACGTACGAATTATATCAATCAAGTCGACGATCGCCCTCCTCCATCGTTACACTTGCCTCTTGCCATTGGACAAGCCCTCCGGTGTTGATAGGATTCCTCATGATCGTAGATGCTTGAAGCTGTTTCACACAAAGCAGCACATTGACGATACTTGCGGCCAACAGAGTGTGACGAACGTTCGTTCAATGGGCTTGGGTAAACATCGCTCTCGTCGTGTTGTTGTCTAAATTCGAGAGCTAAAACATTGCTGAACAATATCGGGATTTTTAATAAGGGTAAATCAATATATATGGATATTTGCTCTAGTTTTGGGAGGAATAAAGAGGGCAATATTTAATGAGCAACTAAATTCGACTTAGATATGCGAGCATACACTTATTTGTTCCTCTTCATAGAATAAAAGCGACTCTGTCCGGGCCAACATCTTGCCAGACAGAATGGAGGGGCTAAGTATTTATGGTGAGCTTAGTATCCTCGGATACAATGGTTACATTCCCTCTGTTGAACGTAACGGGCGCAAAAATAGAAGCAAGTTTTTGTTGTGCAAGAGGCCAGAGCCAAATGGTATTAAGAAATCTCGCCACTATATCGTGAAACAGCAACCTCAAGCAACTAAGGCCATACAAGACAAGGAAACCCATTCCATATCATACACTTTCTCACGTTCACAGACGATAATAGTTGAGTATAGATTGGACGAGAATACCGACATGTTCCAGATTGGTCGCTCGACAGAGGACCCGATCGATTTTGTTGTCATGGACACCTTGGGGCCCAATATCGAGCCCAATGGACAGAATGGAGATCGCCAGCTCCACAATGAGAACAATTCATCCAGTCAGCAGCGTGTATCCAATAATGAGGTGATTGACTTAAACAGACTTCATCGAAATCTCGCCAAAGTTGGTGAAGATTTGCTTCATTATGGAGCCTCTGCACTTGCCCATGACCCGAGGGGTCGGTCACATTACCATCGACATCAAGCCCAGGCTGTTCTTCTAAACTATCCTCAGCCTAATATTTCTAATCTACCACCACTCATGGCCAACCATTTTCGTAATCAAGATGCATCAATATTTCACCACAATCAAGTCCATCATCAAAGTCATCACCATAATCATGGACATTCTAGTGGGTCGCATCAACAGCACCAGCTAGTACAATCGATTCGACCAAATGTGAATATTAACCTAAATGACCAACACGAACACTGCTCCAGCAACCATAATTTAGCCTGCAAACGTTCCCACGCAACCCAAAGCACGATCTCAAGATTTGCCTGCCGTATACTTGTCGATAGGTCGCCTCCATATACAGCCCGTATTTATGCTGCCGGATTTGATTCCTCAAAAAATATATTCCTTGGTGAGAAAGCAACAAAATGGGAACAAAATAGCTCAATAGACGGGCTGACAACTAATGGAGTCCTCTTAATGCACCCAAAAAAAGGACAGTTTTATGAAAAATCAAACATTGAGCTCAATCAAACTCGCCATACTAAACATAATGAACAAAATTTGAAAAGTAATAATTATAATCCGGGTGATATTAACGATGTAGATACTCCAAAGTTAGATTATTCTAATCAAGAGTATGGTTATAACAAAACTAAATCTTGTAACGAAGGATATAAGGATGAAAATAGTGAGCAATCTAAAAAAGATTCATCCTCGAACAATATCAGCATTAGTGACATTAACCTGAACTCTTCAGGTCAGCTTGAATTAGGAGCTCCAAAGCACAATGACTCAAACAATAATAGCGATGATCAATCTGATAGGAAGACGGAAACTGGTGGAGTATGGAGGGAGGTTTCGGTTGATGGTGGTATATACGCAATCAGGGAGAGCCGATCAGCTCCCCAGAAGGGCACTAGAATCGAAAGTGAATCGAACGTTCTACAAGATGGAACACTTATAGATCTCTGTGGGGCCACCTTACTATGGAGATCGGTCGATGGATTCAGGGCTTCACCCACGAAAAAGTCCTTGGAGGAGAAGTTGGATATCCTCAACGCTAGCAGACCCCAGTGTCCCGTTGGTTTGAACACTCTAGTTATACCTCGGAAACCCGTGTTACCGATGAATCATCAACACATCCTGCGTAATAATCACAAAGACCATCATCAGCACGGTAAGGATATTGACAAGCATGGCCACCAGCCGTATGTATATCTCAAATGTGGCCACGTTCAAGGCTATCATGATTGGGGAACAACTGATAAGTCGAATCAACGCACTTGCCCCATTTGTCTGTCAGTGGGTACCGTCGCTAAGTTAAGCATGGGCCTAGAGCCCAGTTTTTATGTCGACTCAGGTCCACTGACACATGTATTCAACCCCTGTGGTCATATGGCAAGCGAAAGAACTGTCAACTACTGGTGCTCAATCAAGATACCTCACGGAACCCACTTCTTTCATTCAGTGTGCCCCTTCTGTGCGACGCCGGTGGCAACCGCTGAGCCGCCCTCGACTAAACTCATATTTCAGGACGATCTAGACTAAACTAATCACAACGAACTGCACGACTTCAGATAAAAGTATCCAATTGACGAAACCGACGTCAGGAGTTTAGTCAACTTCTTTGTCCACCATTCTTTACATCGTTTTGCGTTCTACCCAGACCTTCGCCATATATTTTCAAATGTTTTGAGTTTGCTTATCAAATCTATCATGTCGGCTAAATCGCAATTGATTGTTAGGGTTTCACTGTGATCAAATTCAAGATCGATCTTGTAAACAGGTAGGTGAAAGATTGGGGTTTTCCTCGAAACCTGTCCATCCTTTCCCGGCACTGGAGTCGTTATGGCAACAACTTTGTCATCCTTCGACACTTGATAACTAGTTACAACTTTCACACTCGCTTGGTTTGACATGCTCACAGATGAGGAGCGAATACCAGGTGAATTTCTCAACTAACCTATCATTGGTTTTAGCCTCCCTCCTCTGTTGTTTTGGTCTATGGCCAAATAAAAAAAAATAATAACTACAACTAATATGGAATCCGCCAAGACAGCTACCGTCACCCGGCAACAGTTTATCTTGTAGTGTTTATTTCTCGTATACGACTCGTAATATTATCGATTAGCTTAGTATTCATCTTTGTTACGAGTCTGGGTTTTGGTTGGCGGCTCGACGAGCGGGCGATAACCCACAGCAAGCTTCAATTTAGCTCTTTGTATTGACACCAATCCTGGTTTACGCTCTGTCGTCTCTTCTTGTATCAGACGCGTCGGATCTTGGGCATCAACCCAACCTAAACCCGCGCAGAATTAGTAATTGTCGATGTCAGATGAGGGGTTTGTTGTTTCGTCACGATCGAATTTTGCTCAGGTTACATATCCATGCATTGTAGATGGGAAGTACAGTACATGTTGCTGACTGTGAAATTCAGCGCGCTCCAAAAATTCACCTACCTGATGGACCAACTCGGGCAATCAAGTCGTCTGTTATCGGCTTCTCATTCTCTGTGACCGACTCTCGCAAGATGTAACTGTATCAATCCGTTTTGTTCCCCTTTCCGGTTGTGTTTCATCTGGGATCTGGACCAAATCTTTACCCCGGAACAACAAAAAGCTTGGCAGAAAGTGGGCAAAAGTGGGTCTCGTTGAGGGGCGCCAATCCTATAAGTTTGCCGCTCTCGAGGCAGCATCTCCATAGACCCCTTGACTGATCATGGACAAAGTCAGAAGTGCAACTTTTGAGCGCTAATAGCTGATCACCAATTTTAAGGCTTCTGTCAGGGTGATGATTGAAGCTGAGAGCCACAATTTTCCAGGCAGAAACAGCTCAAGGACATAACATGGTGGCGATCCATTTGTTCACTCGAGTTGGGAAAACAACATAGCCTTCATCTCAGAACCTTGGATCGCCCGTCCATCAAATACAGCTCTAAACAAACTGGTGGCGCGTGAACGGTTGTAGCATGTCATTTTGCAGATCAGAATGTAAATAGCTTCCTCCACTTCAGTCCGGCTCCCACATGGCACCAATTATTGCCTTGTGCATCAAAACGAACCATTGACAAACCATAACTCTTGACCTGAATGTATCCAGCGTAGGGCGAATGAATTCGGCAAGCCAAGTTTGGAGGGCGCCCAACTTTGTCCGCGCCCAACTGGCTACCCCTCAGCTCGCAAGGGACTAGTGGCAGCACAACCACGGATGGAGAAACTTGTGGCCTCTCACTCTGTTTGTTCCTGGCCGAACAGAGTGCGGTAAACACAGCTGTATCCGGTTTAAAATGCCAGCCGGAAGTGGGACTTGCACTCGCCGAGGCTAGAAGCTTCGAGGCTCAATTTTCGCTCTCTACGTCGTTGCGCCATATCCATTGGAACTAATCCTATGCCATCGCGCCACTGCTGGTGCTACTATAGCGTTTTCATCAAAAGTGAGTTTAATATGGCCTGCGCCCACCATATTGAACTTACACAGATCGATCTTGTTGCAAATCGTATCTGCACTGTCTGGTGGTCGATAAAAACGGTGGATGGCTCCTAGTCAAGCGGTGATTTCCACAAGGAGCGAAATCGAGACGAACATAGACGCCGCCATCATGGATGGGTCGCATCCATTGGTAATTAGCTCCACTGGCACGATTGGTGGATCAGCGTGAACAGGCTCAACAATCAGGGAAGTAGAATAACGATAGAGGAGCCAATTGGAAAGATAATAAATTTTGGACTGTCAGAAATATGGTGGTCGCCAACAATTTTGAGGACGAACCATGCCTCGTGTGGTGACAAAGATCCAAAGCACGGATTCATGGTTATGATAACGCCGACATGGTGGCCCTCACTTGAAGATCATTCAATATGCCTTTGGCTTATATGAAACAACTGAACTTTAAGCATGCTTGAATTCTACCAGCTGGACTTTCTCTGGTCCACCCACGCATCATGAGCTTGCTTTTGGTCAAGAAACTTGCCAGGCGTCGAGACGCCAACTTACTTGCTCGACGAGAAGGAGGTATGACTCGGTCCAAAACGAGTCTCTCATGATTGAGAATATGCGAATCCTTTGGCGTCTGTCTCAGCTCCAACGAGCTGCTTCTACGTGCAACCCAAACCGAAAGGCACTCACACGAGGAGTCAACCTCCAAACAGACCCCAACCAGAGTCTAACTCGAACTTCGCCTCCTGCTGTCACCCTCACACTTTTGCTCTCAATTTTAGCGAGCATAGTGAAACGATTCGGGAGTAAAATCGTCGCTCTGCAGCCCATACAGCTGCTGAATCAAATCAGCCCTTTACTGGCTCACAGAGGACAGTGTTTGCCCCGACAAGCCTGTGTGACAGGTGCGCTCCCCACGATTACCTCCAGCTAATTAAACAAGCTAATCAAACAACTGAGATTGCGTTAGCGTTGCTAAAGAGAATCCGACTGAATAATTATGGCTCCTTGTTGCTGATTAGTTCGAGCAAAATTGGAGAGAAAGTTACAGCTCAACCATCGGCCATCAATCATGAGTCTCATTTCTCCTTTCGTAATGCAAATCTCACGATCGAGAAAGTTTGCTCTCTCGTGGCAAACGTAAGTAGTTTGCTGATCTCTTCTTCGACCAGGAAGGCAACAGAATGCTGGCCAAACATGGAGCCGAGAAAATCAGAGCTAACGTGAATCGAAACTGCATTGTTGGAGGCGAATTTTCGCTCTATTCTCAATCGTGAAATCGGATCAATTCTGCTTGTGCACCAACTGACACATTCTAAAGCAAAAAGTATGCGGGATCAAGACCAGATCCGCCCGCAAATGGCGGCTTTAACAGATACAAGAGGTCTTTTCTATGGGCTAATCCCACCCCCTGAACCTGGAAAAGTTTGGGTCTATGTAAAGAATCTAACTTCTAAAGTTCGAGCTGCTAGATGGCTCTGATCAGTGCTCAACCATCTCAATGCAGGCTGGACCCATTCAGTGCATCAAGGCTGGACGGAAGCTGCTGAATTTGAGGCTGAGTTTGAACGGAAATTTTAAAATGTATTCAGCATCTATAATCTCCATTCTGAGTTGACATAAATCATGAGATTGTCCTCCTCGGATCAGGAGAAATGATGATTTATCCTGAAGAGGGAGCTGTTTTGTTTGAAACTGGCCCATTCATTCCGACATCCATTTATCTAGCAAAACAAGCTTTAGCTCAGTGCGGGTTGAAGCAGGTAAAACCATCCAGTTTGAGCGATTGCAAGGGAAGCCTCGGTGATTGAGCAAGGACCTTCTTACTGCTCTGCTTGAAACGAAAAGAAACGACTTTGGAATTCCACTTACAAAAACCAAACTCTCCTTGAAGCCTGCAATCGAACTAGCGTGCCAGTCTCACCTGGCTCAAATTTCTTGTAATCAATGTTCCGAGTTTAACTTACAAAAATCGATTTATTTTTCCTGTGGGACAGTGGACAGGTGTGAATGAGAAGCCTGCCCCCTGAGAGATATTAAATTCAAGTTTGAGTTTCCGATTGACATAAGTCCATGAATCAAAGAGAATTTTGGATCTTCTCTCTCTCTCTGCCTGTCAGCCCACGACGAGCGCACGATTTACAGGTACGAATGTATATCTGAGAGCTGTTCAAAGTGTCAGTCTAATTCCTCGCGAGCAGTCCACTGAAAGATAGCCCGCTGACCGGCCGCTGCAGAGTTACACCTGCCAGTACAACTTGATGATATGATTCTCTCCTCCTGAAGCAGCTGGCGAGAACTCAGCCAAGGCCAGAGTGCGTTTGAAGTGTCGAATGAATGTAGCGTTGAAACGTGACGCAGGTAAATCAGATTCTGTCATCTGTCTTGCTGGAATCCTCCCTCTTGACTGCAAACAACCCGTTAGGTCAGTAGATTCATGCGCCCGATTCTCGCGGCCCAAGATGATCCATGAGAGATTTGGTGATAGAGATCTTGTTTATCTATCTGTTTATTTTGCCTCGTACTGAATCAGTATCAGTGATACCAGATAAAAAAAACGACTATCGCTTGCCGGACCGACATCGATCCCCTGAAGCTGGGGTGTTGGTTTTGCGGTTGAAGAGCGGCGAGTCATTTGGATGTGTATAAATGAGTGTAAGCAAGCTAGAGATGCTTATCTAACTGAACCTTGCTTGCACGATGGCGGAAAGTTTTTCCTCCAACTTGCCCGCTTTCAGTGGTCCCTATTTAGTGACGATAAGCCTCTAACCAGACTTCATCATTTCCAGCTCAAAGGAAATGCGAGCGAGTTCGAACCAAATGGAACTATTAGAGGTTTGTCCGCATTAAAGCTTCGATTTGGTTGCCTCCTCTACATTAGAATACAATCGGAAAATGTTTAACAGACTTGACCAGTGTAGTTTTGTGTCTCAATTAGATAATACGAGAACTGTTCACACTTTTAAGGCAATCGCAAGCCAATTGGGACTCTTTGGCATTGGATTTGTATCACATTTGCGAACTCCCTAGTCCCTCTATTAATCGTCTCTGTTGCTGCAGATACAAATCAGTCGAGAATTGGATCTGTGGCTGAATCTAGTTTCAATTTGGATAGATAAATTGGATGATCAGTTGGGATCAATCGAGAGCGCTGCAAGCTAGAAGAGGAGCGAGTCTGCCAATTTAGAATGGAGTTTAGGAAGGACAAAGTAAGTGGTCAGCTCATCTTGAGCTCGAACATGGACGCCTCCTTGCTCGGCCTGTCGAGCCAAAACGGCTCAAGCCAAAAGGAGCAATTGAACAACAGGACGACGGACGCGCAAACTATGATGCACATCCTAAAAGCAAACATTGGCACTGGCATCCTCGCAATGCCAAACGCCTTCAAGAACATTGGCCTCTGGCTTGGCTTCATCATGGTTCCGATCGTCGGCGCTGTTTGTATTCACTGTATGAACATATTGATCGCAAGCCACAACCAACTCTGCGACCGTTTCAATTACGAATCGCTCGATTACGACCAGGTGGCCGCCTTGGCGCTTGCCTGCGGACCAAGATGGGCGCGTAGACTGGCAAAACGAGCCAACATCGTGGTGACCACCCTTCTAACCTTCACCCAAGTTGGCTTCTGTTGCGTGTACACGCTGTTTGTCGTTGAAAACATTCAGCTTTTGATGCTGAACCTGTTCCAGTTAGAATACTCAACAAGCACTTATTTGATGCTAGTGTTTCCAATCATTGGATTGACCAGCTGCACGAGCAACCTAAAACACTTGGCGCGCATATCAACGCTAGCAAACCTACTCCAACTAACCGGCCTCGGCTTGATCCTCTTCGACCTCCTCCAATTCCACACCTACAGCTCAAACTTTTTGGCCGCCTCCTCCGGCCTCGAGGCCCAGCAAGCTGCCAATGTGACCGCCGGTGCGCCGCTCGCCCAGGTCAGCAATGCAAGCAGCCAGCTGAATATACGAGTGAGCCAGTTTGTTAGCGATGACATTTTGGCCGGTTTGCCGCTCTTCTTTGCAACCTCCGTGTATGCGTTCGAGGGAATCGGAGTTGTGTTGCCTGTTATAAAGGAGATGCAACACCCTGAACGAATCACAGGCTTGAATGGGGTTTTGAACAGCTCGATGAGCTTGGTTGCGATCCTCTACATGGCTGTCGGCTTCTTCGGCTACGCAAAGTATGGCCAATTCGTGCAGGCCTCGATAACGTTGAACCTGCCTGAGACTAAACTGAACGAGCTTGTTCGACTAATATTTGCGCTTGCAATCGGACTCTCGTACAGTCTCCAATTTTACGTTCCCTGGACCATAATGTGGCCGCACATCGACGAGAGTCTATTCTACTCGTACAGGCCGCGCGAGCCGCGCGACAAGCTCGACATCCTGAACAAGCTGTCGGCCGAGAACGAGTGGGCGCTCGAGCAGTCGGCCGCCCGCTCGAGCAGCCAGCGCCATCAGCAGGAGGAGGAGGAGGCTGACAATGGCGAGCAAGAGCAGCAACTGGACTACAACTCGACCGCCTCCACCTTTGCCACCTCCTACTCGGTCTCCACCTGCCTGGTCGGCCAGCCGGCCAAGTTGCGCCGGCAAGCAGCCGCGAGCTGCCAGTACGGATCGATGAGCATTGGCGAGAGGGACTCGCTGAGGCTTGGGCCGGCGGGCAAGCAGAGGCGCCGCAACAGGCTCGAGGATGTTGCCGAGCAGGAGACAGACGAGGACTGCATGCCCGAGGTCGAGTGGCGGCCGCCGCCGAGGTCCATGCGCGGCAAGAGGAAGTTGGTCAGGTACACGGTGATCCTGCTCACCGTGTCCTTCACATGTAAGTTTAGCGGCGAGAGAGGTGGAAGCGAGTGCATGAAATGAAATGAAATGAGACGGGACGAGACGAGACGAGACGAGACGAGTGGGAACGAAACGAGCCGAGACAAGTCGCCTATTGAGCTCGCGCAATGGACGGCCGACCGGCCCGCTGGCGATATTAATCCATAAATCAATGGCCCATTGTTTGGCCTCCCCCCTCGCAGCCAGCATCGCCCTCGTAATCCGCTCACACGGCCGCCTGCCTTTTAATTTCGCCACGATGATCATTGCGTCGCTCGTGCCCACTTTTGGACCTGGCGGCAAGCGTCAAGCTGGGCCGCCAGCAAGTGGCGCATCCGCTCGCATGATTGACAGCTGAATCGGGCCGGCCGACTTGTATTGGCGCCGCTGAAGCCGCAACTGCAGCTTGGTGACAATGGGCGCCGCTTGGCCGGCGACCTTGAGCCTGCAGGAGAGTCCATTTGCGCGCATTTCGCTGATGAGCGCCTACCTGGCGCCGTGTTCACTTGACTGTGACTTATGGCGTTTTGCACAGTCTCGCCGGTGGCGCCGCTGAGGCCAGATTGCGGCCAGATATGCGCGCTCGGCCGGCGAGCGAGCTGGCCCATTTGCATTTGGCGCCGCAGCCGCCGCTTGTGCGCGCGCGCGCAGGCCACTTGTTGCCGCCGCCCAAGCGCCATTGTTGGCCGGCCGCCGCTCCTGCTGCTGCTGCTGCTGCTGCCACTAAAGCCGCCGCTGCCGCCGCCGCCGACGAAGCCAGCCCAAAGCGCGCATTGTTTGCCCGCTGCGGCCAAACGAGCGGCCAGCCCTCCCCCGGCCGAATCTATCGGCGGCCGACAGGTGAAAGCAGCGTCAGCATCGGCAGCAAAACGTCATGCAATTGCGCCGAGCAAATTGAGCCTCCTGTAGCTGCAGTTGGAGCAGCGAGAGAGATCGCATTACGTCGCTTTGTTTCCTCTCGCTCGAGCTCCAACCTTCGAGTGGCTTTTGTGTGTCACCCGCGAGCCGTCCATAATTGAACTATCTCGGCGGTGGCAACGGCGGTGGCGGCGGCGGCGGCGACAAGCGGCCGGCCGGCCGATGATGAACGGCTTCCTGTTTGAGGGCCGCACTCTTTGTTGGCTGGGTGTTGGCCTGCTCTCTATGGGCAAAAGTGGAGGCAGTCCGTCATGATCTCCTCCTGTCTCCGTCCTCTCCTCCCTGCGAGCCGCCACCGAAGACGCACCTGGCCGCCGAGCACAACAATGTGCCGAGCGGCCACGCTGAGCCGGAAACGACGCCGGCCGGCTCGGCTCGGCTCGACCCTGAGAGCCGCAGACTCTCTCTCTCTCTCTCGCTCGCTCGCTCGCTCACGTTTCATGGGATTCAGTCCAATTTCGGCGCACGTCACCCGATTGCAGGCCGGCAGAGCCAAGAGGCTGGCTAGCCGGCCGGCCGGCCGGCCAATTGGCGTGCGGCCGCAGCAGTCCGCTCCCATGGCTTTGTCGGCCTGTTTGTAGTCGCGAGTCTGCGCTGCGAGCTGGCCGACTGAGCGCCGACAAGCCGGCTCCAGCTGGCCAGCAAATGGAGGCATGAAATGCCAAGACTGCGAGACTGGGGGCAGTTTGATCCGCTCGGCTCAGCTCGGCTCAGCTCGGCTCTGCTTTGCTCTGCCGGCTGGCCGGCCGCTTGGCTTCGCTCGCAGGACTTTGCGCCATTACGATCACCTGTTGCGCAACAACAATGGCCAACTCGCGCCGGCGAGAAATTCTCAGCCCGAATGAGCCGACGAGTCTGAGTTTTGCTCGCTTCAAACTGCGCGCTGGGCTGCCGAGATTGAACAGGTGGAGCGCCGGCCACTCCGAAGCCTCTTGAGCGGCCCTCTATCTGCATGGCTCTCGAGCGCCGGCCATTCCCCGTCCATCCATCCATCCCACTTTATTTCCCCGCCGCCGCCTGCAACAACAACAGCAGCAGCAACAGGCTCCAAGTGCCCGGCTAAACTCTCGTGTTTGTCGGCCGCCTGCGAAAGTTGACTTAGCCGAGTGGAGCGCCAACCAACAGCTTGCCAACCTCCTCCTCTTCCTCCTCCTCCTCCTCCTTCTCCTATCCAAACTTGGAATGATGTAAACGACAAACAGCAGCGAGCGGCCTCTTGTTGTTGCTGCCGTTGTTGTCCCTTAATTTTTGCTAAAAACACTCGCCTTCATCCCTTCCTGGCTGGCAAAGTTTGCCCCATTCCTCGAGGCTGCAAGATGGCTCCCACTGGCCTCCAGTCTGCGCCAACAATTGCGAGCGAGAGGCTTGCGATCACGGGGAGAATTTTCTCGTTTTATTATTATTATTATTATTGCCCATTCCAACAAGAGCAGTTAACCTCAATCAATCAGCCATGGCCGCCGCTGTTGCAGCGCCGGCCGCTCGGCCAGGTGAACTCCGGCCTCTCCAAATTGGACGGCTTGCTTGTTGGCCGGCCGGCCGAGCGAGCGAGCGGCAACACTTGCGCTTTCGCGCTCCCTCCCTCCCTCGGCCAGAGCAGTTCTGCCGGCCGGCCGGCCGGCCGACCACGCGCACCTGTTGGCGGCCGGCCCTCCGCCGCCAGGGGGCGCGCCGCGCGCAAGCCTTTCCGCGTAGAGGCGGCCGCGGCCACAACTCGACGATAAGGAGGGGAAGGCCAGCAAATGGCCGCTAAGTGCGCCCGGCTCGCTCGTTAGCGGGCCCATTCCGGCGCTGACCTTGGCGCCCGGCCTCGTTAGCGGTGGAGCTCGCCGAGGGGCGCAGAGGGCGAGCTCACACCAAACTAACCAAAACACAACCATCTGCCCGCTCGACCGAAACCACCAACAACACAAGCCGGCTCTCATGCGCTAACTTACCTTTACCTTCACCCCCTACCTTTACCCTCAACCCTCACCGCTCGCCGCTCACCGCCCAACACTCGACACTCGGCTGCTCGCTGCCGGCCGAGCAGTCGTTGCGGCCGCGCTCATTCCGCGCCTCGACCTCTGCATCTCGCTCATCGGCGCGCTCGCCTCCACCTGTCTGGCAATCATCTTTCCCGCAATCATTCAGACGTGCACCTTTTGGTCGGCGAGCAGCGCAAGCGAGGAGCGCGAACAGGACGACGACGAGGAAGCGGCCGGGCTTGCTGGCAGAGGGCCGCACTGGGATGGCGCCACTGCGGCCGCGGATGCAAACAAAACAGGAGCTGCAGCTGGAGCTCAATCGGCGGCCAAGCGCCCGCTGAGCGCAAAACAACGAAGACGCCGCCTCCTCTGGTGGCTGTTCATTTGCAAAAACCTACTCCTCATCCTATTCGGAATTCTCGGCCTCATTACAGGTAGCTGGATTTCAATTGCGCAATTGGGCGCCGCTTACATGGGCATCGAGTAGTTGAGTCTCTTGCGGCGCTTCTATGGAGCGCGAGCGCAAACCAAGAGAAGAGGCAAGCAATAAATAAGGAGGCCATCGCCGCCAAGGCCGGCGCGAGACAGGTGCGGTCGAATTTGTAATCATCTCGATACACCTGAAACTTTGCTCACCTACTTAAAAGCTCAGTCTGACCTAGCGACCGCTCGCAACAAAAGCGCCAAGACCCGAGTTGCGCCTGCCGGTCTGGCTTCTGCTGCCCGCGGTTGCCTGTCGGCGCCGAGGTAGAGACAAGGTTTCAAGCCGAGCGAATGAATACTGCCCGCTCCTCTCGTCTCAGTTGGCTTCCGTTTCCGGCTCCACTTTCGCCTCTTCGCTCTTCCCTCTTCTTGGCCTGGAACTCGAGCGCTCGCCGCCTCAGAGCCTCTCTCTCTCTCTCGCCTCGGCCGTTCCAGGGCCGGCCGGCCCCCGAGCGCTCGCAGCGCCGCCGCCGCCGCCGCCGCCGCCACTGAAGCCGCAAAGGCAGCTGCAACTGCAACCGCGCTCGGCCCAGAGCCACGCCATCGACGCGTTGGTGCGCAAGATTGCCTGTGACGCAGGTAGCTGCTGACGCGCAAACAACTGGGCGCCGCCGTTGCAGAAACAATGCAAATTTCCCACTTGTCACGCTCACCATCCATCCATCCATCCATCCATCGGCCTCCTTCCTCCTCCTCCTCTCTCTCTCTCTCTCTTTCTCTCTCCTCTCGGCTCCAATCCCTCGCCTGCGCCCCTCCATCCCTCAACCGGATGGCTGGCAAGTCCGGCCAGCGAGTCGCCCAAAACTGGCCCTCGCGCCTCTTCGCCGGCCCATTGCCTTGCTCGGCCGGCAGCTCTTGCTGTCTTGCAGTTCATGTTGCCCTTGACGCTGTCGCTTGCGGCCGCTTCGGCCAGTTTGCTTGCTGATCTTGGCCACTCTTGGCTCCATCGCTGGGGCGAAGTCGGCGGCGAGTGGCTTGGCCGCTCGAAGCCAGAGACAATTGTGTTGCTTTGGCCGCGGGTTGCAGCTCAACTGGAGGCTGCAATATGTTGTGTTTGCCTGCGTTGTGTTGCGTAGTGTTGTGTCTGGCCGACCTGGCCGCTTGTGTCAAGCCGAGCCGAGTTGAGCTGAGCTGAGCTGAGCTGGGCCGAGCTGGGCTGAGTTCAGCCGGGCTGAGCCGAGCTGAGCGGCGCCAAGCGGCGCGCTCCACTCGGCCGCCGTGGGCCGGCCGGCGAGCTCGCTGCCTCCCCCGATTGCGCCGGCCGCCGGCGCACTGGGCCACTGGCGCCATTGCAGCCGCCGCAGCCGCCGCGCTAACTTCTGAGCGAGCGCACCTGAGGGGCGGGCGCACTTGCGCAATGGAGGCGGCGCGCGGGGGCCGCCCGCCGGCTCCCCCTCGTTTGTCTTGCGCCCGCCGGCCACATGATGAATCTGCGCCCAATTAAATCTGCGTGCGCATTAATCAGCGCCCCCTCTGCCAGACAAAACAAACCAACCACAGGCTGAGGCCGGCCAGCTTCCGCCCGCCGC
>Ga0268249_1000411_pt1 | contig 21686 bp, 12 predicted proteins | sample AgamicAtPe_FD_200257 | JGI IMG/M metagenome (GOLD analysis project Ga0268249, IMG submission 200257) | Agave microbial communities from Guanajuato, Mexico - At.P.e (v2) (version 3) | ecosystem: Host-associated > Plants > Phyllosphere > Phylloplane/Leaf | place: Guanajuato, Mexico | collected... | reverse complement strand
GGTGAGTAGATAGCATGTAGTGGATGTTCAAGAAGGAGGAGAAGAGATGAGAGGAGAGGAGAGGGGGTATGAGTCAGCGGTGAGGAGGCAGTAGCTATGGAGAGAGTGTTTTGCCGCAAGGGCTTGATAGAGGAGTGTAGGCGGCCTGGGCGCCGGCCGTCATTGTCACGGAACGCCTAGCGTCAAAATTCAGAGGCGCGCGCAACAATTAGGAGCTACGGGGCTATTGTGTAGCTAATTTGAGATGGAGCTATGTCGTATGTGGAGCGCAATTTTGGCCATGGATAAACGACTGCGAGATGGAAGCTCTCAGAGGCAACCTTTCCGCTCTATGTCCCGAAGGTTTGCACAGAGGCCGATACGAATTAAGTCCTGTGCGCGAAGAAGCTGTTGAGCGACATTCCCTCGTCAGTATGGTGTAGCTGGTTCTCAAACGGAGGGCTGACTACTGACTAGAATATGCAACAACAAACCTGATGTGACCATATTGTCTGATTTGTTGAGCGTTCAGGGAGATCTTGGGCCGAAACTGAGGATAGCGGGCCGAACAAAGTTGCAGCAGCTGTCTATCTCAGCGGACTTCCCAACTATGAAGGCACAGTATGCGCAGCGTGCAGTGTCGGCAGTTGATGGCACTGTTGCTGACGGATCGCCAAGAGCAAAGAGTGGCGCGTACCACTCTTAGGGGACCTTTATTGCCGACAAGAAGCAATTATCTTGTTGGATTGTTATTATCTCGACACTAAGTTACTATTTTACGACAAAAACTCAAAATTGGCCGATAAACAGGAGATTTTACCTATTGTACCTGTTCAAACCAACGACCAAGAGAACTTCAAATAATGTTCCACAGAACGTGACAGTTCAAAATGAGCTTATGTGATGTTTCTTTCGTGAATTGATTTACCGATCAATCCAGCAACTAAATCAATTCAAGTAACCTGTAGCAATGCTGGATCATCTAGATTGATTGACCCTTTATCCTCGAGCATTTGATCTGTGAGCAAAATTAACGTCAAGATGGAGGTAATTGAACTCGCAAATAGAGTACTCAAGTTGGAAATGTTTCCATACTTCGAGATTAGTCACGTTATCATGTGCTGCTTACATATTAAGTCAGATTTTGGACATGGTATAAACGAGAAAGGTGCCATCGTTTTTTCAAGGAAACATCCGCTTGCTTGTTGGCTGTCATGTATGTTCTCAGTATTTTCTGGGACAATATTGGCAAACTTTTTGCTCAATGAGCCGGTTGTTGGTGCATTTAAAAACACACAGAAGGTCTTGATGGCCACCGCTGTCTGGTACCTTCTGTTCTACTCACCGTTCGATCTAGCATATAAGCTGTGCAATTTCCTCCCAATCAAATTAGTCATTTCGTGTATGAAGGAAATCAACAGATGTCATAAAATACATCACGGAGTCTTGTACGCCAGCAAGATTTACCCAAGTAGTTACTTTATTATCGTACTTATAGGCACAGTCAAAGGAAATGGGTCTGGTTTTTTGAAGGTTATGGAGCGGATGTTCAGGGGTATTTGGCAACCAGGCGCTATCGAGTTCTTACAACCGACCTTCGCCACGAAGGCCAGTATCGCTGCCTCAGTTTTGTTCATAGTAGACAAGAAGACAGATCTAATATCAGCTCCTCACGCCTTAGTCTACTTGGGTGTTGTTATATTTTTAGTCTATTTTAAGCTCTCGTCAATCCTCTTGGGGATCAATGACCCATTCGGACCGTTCGAAAATCTACTTTGTGCCATCTTTTTCGGCGGCATATGGGACGCTCTAGAGCAAACCATCAAATCGTCAACTCAAAGCTCCAGAGCAAGCAACAAAGACCTTCACCACAAGATAACTGACACTAGGAATGGCAAAGATAAAGGCACTAAAACAAAACAAGACTAGTCAGACTAATTGACATATTTAACGTTAATTTGCCCATTTTAGTGCTGCAGCTAGAGGATAATGAGTATCTAGTGAGGGCAGCAGAATCAACCGAATGAATAATAAAGATAGCTCTGATTCTAATCCTTGTTTCTTACTTCCCACAGAATTGTTCAAGCGTCAAATAGTATTTTATGTAAGTTTATTTTTTTTTCTTAAATTAGCTCATAACTATGCGACATTCAGAACTTGAGCTTGTGAGGATACATGTGATTCCTAAGGTAGAAGAATGAACCTAGATAGGCGAGAATCGTCTTCTTATCACCCATCCTTTCCCTGATGGCTTTCAAGACTTGTTTGTCAACTGTCACCTGATCCTCGCCCCTGATTCTGTTAGGCTTGGTGCTGGCGCTCTTCTTGCCCTTGGCAAATATGTTTCCTCCTTGCTTCGTCTTCTTACCTTTCATTGAAGTAACCTTCTTGGCCTTGAAGTATTTATCATTTATATGCTTTGGGACTTTAACGTCCGCGAAAGGAATTTTAGTTCTAGTGACAATCACAAATTTCTGATGCATCCTCTTCAAGGGGCAGCCGTTGATTTTGAATGGACCATTAACAAGCAATAGCCCAGATTTGAGGGTCTTCAACAAAACAACACGCTTACCGCGATGCTTGCCAGCCAATATGATGAGTACCCTACCGGGCTCGAGACCTTTCTTGAATCTTCTCGGGTGATTCTTGTGGATCACGCGACCGGTCTTGCTCTTTTTGGGTCTTGTTTCAGTTGGATAAAATCGGGGACCTTTCTTCACGAGAACCCTACGCTTTCCGCCGTTCTGCTGACCATTGACCTTTTTTGTGATGTAACTCTTGCGCTTTTTGAGCACATCATCGACCGTAACACCACGCTTTCTGGCCAAAGCCTTAAGTTTGACATACAATGGTTTTGTTCTCTTATGAACGATGATCTTCTTCAAGGCTGCGGAAACTTGCTTTGGTCTCTTAGCGGGTTTTACTTCGGCCCTCTTCTTCTTATATTCCTCAAACTTTGCCCTCTTGGCTTTGCGAGCCTGCTTCAGAAGGGAAGTAACGGATTTCTTGTCCGCCCTCTTAGCTGATGGTTTAGGCGGAACTTTAGGTTTTGTGGCTACCGTCTTGCCTGACATTGCGCTTCTTGTAGTGGTGAGTTGATTCAATTGTAATCAAATTAGGATGCAAGCAGTAGTGGAAGAAGCACACTACTGGTTGGGCCAAAGTTCAATAGTTATCCTTGTACCAGTAGGTGACTTGAGATGTGGAAAAACAATACAAGTGTCGCTGGTAAGCGTAGGGGCCTGGATTATCAGCTAGAGATGGAGGATTCACAACCTTATCGGCGAGAGACCATGCTTATCGCACACGGCAAATTCTTGCCCAGAGCACTGCATTGCTAAAGCACCGGATGAGCAAGAGCACTTTTTCGGGCGCTGCGCAAGCGTGGTGACCGGCGGCATAATTTGAAATTTTTCGCCCCCTCGATACTGATCCGAGATTGAGAAGGTCAGCGATTGTTTTGCATTTGTGTGTAGCTGTTTCGGCAAGAGTCACATGTTCATCAATTGAGTTCGGATTGCAGCCGAGTATTTTCAAAAACACTCAATATGTCTAGGATCTTAGCTCAACTAATCTTAGCTGGAACCCAGGTCCTTGGAAGGGCCATATCAAGAGCCATCAGACAGGAGCTTGAGTCTGCAAAACATGCCGCCAATAAGAGGCCTCAAAACGTTCCACCCCCTATTCAGACTGAGATGCCTCTAGATGAGGCGATGAAGATATTAAATGTCGATAATTTAGATCCAGAAACAATTGAAAGGAACTATAAACACCTATTTGAGGCAAACGATAGGAAGAACGGCGGCTCATTTTACATTCAGTCTAAAGTGTATCGTGCTAAAGAGCGGCTTGATCAAGAGTTGATTCGGAGGTAGTATTGTCCCTTATTGGTACATTGGAGGAGATATGTTTATATGATAGACCTAGAGGACCCAAAAGTACAACACGAAACACAGAGCGATCACGCTGCCGGCTACAACCTTGGCGTAAGTGGCTCGGGTGTTCAGTAGGCGAGCACCCTTCTTATAATTCTGCGACATCAAAGACAGATTGCTCGCCTTGGAATCAAGATCACTTATTGCAACTCCCCGCTGTAGGACATCTCCAATGTTCTGAACCATTATTCTCTGAACATCCTGCAAGTCATTGCTAAGCATGTTTATATTTCTCCTCGAGCGCGCGGCGTTGAGTTTCTTCCTCGCGGACTGTATATACGTGTCTGAGCTCATTGAAAGTGTGATAATGTTACAAAAGGGTTCCGACAAAGAGAGGGAGAGAGAGAGATTGTTGTTTGTTAGTTAATACTCCTGTAGTTGTTTGTGCCGATCCCAGTAAAATTCTAAGTCAAACCCATCAAACAGAACAAGTGGATTCTTTCAAGCTAAATTCAACAAGATCAACTTACCGAACTCAATGAAGGAATATGGTCTGTTCACAGTATATAGCCTCTGGCCGTATTGTTGCTGGAATTCTGTTGCTAGGTCTTCTAAATAGGAAAAGGCCAAACGTTTCGAGAAGGTTTTCTCGCACAAACACAGGTAACATATTCTGTTTTCGAGAAGATAATGGAACACATATGGTCCAGTTTCAATTGTCATCTGGGGAGGCGAATCCATCCTGAGGGTCTTGAACAGTTGCTTGGCTTGGTTCTGATACTCAACCGAGCTATTTCCGCTGAAATCGTTATCGTTGATACCAGAGGCACTTAACAGGAGGCCGTCTTCCGAGCGGCCGATCATAGTCAGAAGAACCATATTGAAAGATCTACAGGATTCGCATTTGCTGTGAATTAGTTTGTTGTGATCTAAATTTTATAAACCATCAGTATCAATGACGAAAGCCTTGAGCGGACATCGACGATTTCTGGCAGCTAACTTTTGTTGTTTTATGGTGGACGAGACAAGCAAAATAGCTTTTTATTTGGATAGCCAAGGAGGGACAACCTTTCTTATGAAACGTCGACTTATGAGACTTAAATCCTATCGGAACATTATTTGGTGTAACAACACATCGATATCTTTCCTTTCAACGACGGGGTTGAACCCCCATCGGTGCAAATATTTTTTCCAGCTCGCCGTCTCTAACTCCTCGGTGCGGCGAGCCTACAATCCGCCTTCATGCGCCTCACCCAAGGCGTGTCTACAATTACTCACGAAAGTCTTGTCAAAGCATGATTTCGAATGTCCTTTTTTATGCAGTGGAGCCTTGTAAGAGAGTATGTGAAACAAATTCGTCAAAATCGACGACCTACAAGGCACCAAAGTATGGTGCCAGATCTCTATAACCAAAACCTGGATCAATCATAAACGAACATCCTGGGTTATATAAGATCGACATCAAGTTAGACCCGCGCGGGGTTAGGCCAATGCGATATCCCGCTCTAGCGCTCTGGCACGATTCGTTTGTCCGGATCGACCCTATGTGAGCGCTCAGACCTGACGAGCTGAGTGTATCTAAGACTCGAACTGAATAAAATCTTCTCACTCGTCAGCAAGAGTAGGCATGGCGATTTCCCGAAGCTAATCGCCAGGTCTGCCTCGCACGTTGGCTATCCTTATGTACATTTATCACAAATGGGACCGTATCCAACGATCAATCCAACCATACCAAACTGAATACGCCTCATCTATCTCGGATTGTTTGATGGTATTAGCTTTTCAATTGTAATAAAACGGTCTTTCATATTGGGTACCGCACAAATCGAGGACATTTCTTTTCTCGAAATAAGAACCGGCGCCAGAATGCCAATTTGTCGCACCCGAAACCCAAAAAATACGTAGCCTATTTCCCAATGTTGAGTTCTGCACCATAGTCGGTACATTCATTTACTATAACCCAACTCGCCTGATAAACTCAGTAAAGTGATCCCCGAGCAGAATTTGGGCTTGAGATTAAGCAGTGTCTATGTGCATAGCTACCGGTGTCAAGTATAACAATACGCTTGATCTGGTCACATCTCTGGAGTAATCGTTATCCATCGACTGTGTTGCATGTGCCCGAAGATAAATCTCAATCATAGAGCTAGAAAAATGAGTTGACTTGACTAGTGGGAAAATTTTGTGATCGAAACCTGTTTATGCTCAAAACTTTATGTCGCCAGACTCGGTCAAGTCATTGACATAACAGCATCATTTGATAATTATATCCCAAAAGGATCACCCTCAAGACATCAGTATACATATTTAAATTGACAAGAAATCTTAGTCAGTATTAGCAATGATCTTCAAGATTCACTACGGACTTTGGTATGGAGCTTTGGTTGGCATTATACCTTTTATGTTCAATTATGCAGTGGAATATGCGGGCGCTACAGGGACCCAACAAGGAATCCTATACACAGTACTACCATTCGTCGCTCTCCTTGCGAAGCCAGCCATCTGTTCAGTCGCCGACAAGTATGCTGCCCATCACCATTGTTTGTTATTTTTTATATCTACAACTATCTTAGGATACGGATCTCTAGCCATCTACCCCTTCTTCCCCAAGTTGATTGAGGGAAACAAGGACTTAGTATGGATCCTGTATTGTTTGGCCGCTCTCATCGGTAACACCTCAATGTGCATAGTCAACTCAATTGGAGACTCTCTAGCCATAAATTCTTGTCAGAGAAAGGATGTGAGCTACGGGCAATATCGTCTTTGGGGTCCAGTCGGGTTCGGGATCTTTGGCGCCATTTGGGGTATTGCCAACGAGATTCCCTCGATGCCAAAATATACCCCTGGGATACTGACAATGGTTGCTATTTTAATCGCCAATAGCTTACTAATTGCTTTCTGGTATGACAAAGAGGAGTTCAAGGTTTTGGATCGTGTAGAAACTCAAGACTCAGGTCCATTACCGAGCGCTAATTACGGTGCAACTACCGACCAAAGATTAGTCGGAAGTGGCGATGGTGCATCCGCAGAGTCACCTAAGGTCGAACGATTTTCCCTCCTCTGGAAGTTAAGCAGCCAGCATAAGTCCATATTTGCTTACATCTTTTTATTTACATTTTGCGGAATCATGACAGGAATCCACTGGCAGTTCTTCTTCAGATATCTCGAACAATTAGCGTCCAAAGATCAACAGAATTTTTCAACAATTGCAACCTTAGCACTTCCTGTTCAAGCTCTAGGAGGAGAGCTTGTATTTTTCATTCTTGCTGGAAGGATTCTCAAGAAACTGGGCTGCTCCTTCACCTTGGTCTGCTGCCTGCTAAGTTTTGCTGCCCGCTACTTACTGTACTCTTATGTCATACCAAATGTCAGCATTTATTGGATATTACTGGTTGAGCTCCTTCAAGGGCCAGCCTTCGGTTTAATGTATTGCGTTCTGACGCACCAGGCCAACTACTACAGCCAAAAGATTGATGAAATTGTCGCAAGTAGCTCGGATCCGGGTGATGTACAGCTCAAAAACTCCTTGCACGCAACTTTACAAGGAGTCTTGGGGGCATCCTTTGAGGTAACTATCATATATTCGAATACGTACGCAATATCAATCAATATATCCTCTCTAACCTCTCGCGCTCTGCTCAATCATAAACAGGGTCTAGGACTTGGCCTCGGCGCCATCGTTGGTGGACGTTCCTATGATATAGCGCCAGTTCTCATGTGGCGCATTGCCGGATATAGCGCACTTTCAGTTGCAATTCTTTGCATAATCGTGACGATTTTCTCACTGGTTTCGCGCTCAGTTAGAAAACCGCCAGCGGATGTAGAACTTTAAAAGCACAATATCGTGACTTCGTAGCCGATGACGAAAATCTTTTTTACATCATTGATTTGCAGCGTTTTGTAGCTGTATTAGTTTATCCTGATCTACCGTCTGGAATAAATGTGGTGCTGCTAGAAATATGTAAAGAGTGCCAAAAGTTGTGCCGAGTGAGAAGAGGTAAAGTTGCAAGCGATCAATCGTCATCGCAACATATTTCCAATCCTCCCTAATTTGGACATACTCATCCTCACATTTGAGATGCTCGGCAACAAACTCGATAGCTTCGGTTGCTCTCGCTGCCGCTGGACTGAGCTGGCTGGCCAAGCCGCTATGAGCAAACGTGCTGTCTAGAGTTTGATCCCGCTGGCCAGCCAGATTGGGTTCAATGGGAACATGCTCACAAGGCGGGCTCGATCCATGCATATCCATCATCCACCTCAGTCTGGTTTTCTTTGGCCTCTTCATTCGTAAAACGATTGGTAAATATTCCAGGAATAAGATTCGAATCCAATTTGGCATAGTGTGCGTCCTTGGTCCACGAAAGTTGAAATTGATTATAACCACTGTGACGAGAACTGACAAAAAGTTCATTACGAACGTAAATAGTAGGTATTTTGCTATCAAGGGTATAACCAGTGAAGTTGGTGGTAGGATCTTCGATACGAGCAGTAGAAATACGACCAATGATAGGAGAATAGAGATGCCTAGGGTAACTTTTTCGCCTGCTTCCGCCGGTAGATAGAAAACCAGAATACACAGGAACGAGATGAGAACTGTTGGTAGAATTAAGTTCACGGTATAGAATAAAGTTTTCCTCCTGATTGTTATGTAGAAGGTGATCTGACTTTCTGTCGTAACACCCCATTTTGAGCCATTGAATGATTGTAGGCACCCCGGAACTTCAACTATATCCCACGTTCCACTCTTCCAATAATCGGACAACTCAACGTAGTCTCGATCTTTGTAAAATTTGAGAGTCACTGCGTTGCCTGTATAGGTCCAGCTTCCGAAGATCATCTCGCATCGTTGTTGGTCAAAGGGGAAATAAGTGACGTCAATCCGACAAGTGCTCTGAAATATTGCAGGTGGAATCCATTCAACCTTGCTATCGTGATATATGAGAACGTTTGATTTGTATCTGGCCTCATAGTTTCCATCAGCATTGTTGAATAAAACAATATCTGGGCGCCAAACTTTATCCGGCGGAAGTCGGAGAACATCGATTCCTCCATAATGAGCTGGCTCCCATTTTAACTGATAGTCTTTCCAGTGGAATTGTTGCCACACATTCGAGGTCATGACTTGATTTTTCTCATTGACATTGATCAACTGGATAAACGAGAGTCCCATCTCAACCTCAACTGTATCGTTGGAATTCTCGACTGGCCTTATGAGCTTGTTGTAGTCTCGAAACAAATCCCTCACCAACCGCTCCTCATCCTCCGAGGCTGCGGCCTGATTGTTTCTGTGGACATTTATTGGCACTAGCAAGGTTACAGTGATTGGTAAAAACCAATAAATAGTTAAAGCTGAGGACAACATGGCTAAATTTGTTTATTAGGGTTATGGAACTCTCACTCATATTGTGCTATATACAACTCGATCACAGTTTCAAATGGGCGCATCCTTTCTCTCGCATAGCTTCGCGGGCAAGTCAGTGAAGCGCGCAAACGGGCGCTTCTATTATGAATAATCCTCGAGTATATCTTTCATATGTTCATTATGGGCCTTGAAATTCTTGTTTTGTCTTCGAATAATTTTTCGCCTCTTTTGAATTGGTTCCATCTTCTTGGATGCCAAATCCTGGATTGATTGGATGCCATGTTTTTCGAGGTACTCCTCTATCTTATCATCCGCAACTCCATCCACAGATATAGATCGCCACAATTTAATGAACTCGTCATCAACCTTTATGTCCTGCTTGCCTTCATTGTAAAAGATTACTTTCTTCTTATCCATCGGCCGTGTGACTACTACAATGTATTCATTGTCTACTAACCATTTTATGGCTTTGTTTGCGTTGGGCAGAGATTCCATTATGTCATCCATCCATATTGCGCCCTCGCCAGATTGGTATCTATCCATGAGATACTTTCGCAAGGTTTTTCTGTCCTTGACATCAATGACAGGTTTGAACTGATATTTGGTTGGCTCTTTGCTGTCCTCGGGCTTTATCACGCGGACTCTAGGATTCTGTTCCAACACTTCATTCTCGAGCCAAGTTCGAGTTCGTGTACTTATGTCCATCTGTTCCGTTTCATCAAGAATGTCGTCTAGAGTCAAAGGTTCACTATCACCGCTCAAATGCCTCTCTTTTAGCCATTTAACAATTTTCGCTATGATACTAAAGTTCGTCTGCGACCATGAGGTCATGGTTTTATACGAAGGCTGGCCATCGAGAGTTCTGCCAAACGCGGCCGCCAGTGTCTCGGCGACATTCGACTCTCCCGATTTGTTAAATGACATCTTTGATCGTGGAAATTGTGCAGCGAGAATAGTTGTCAAATAATTCCTAAAATTAGTTTGGTCTAGAATGATTGTTTCACTTGAGAATTTGAGGAAGCATTTCTGAAATGCGTGCAACTTGGTTGCCGGTGAAAGAAATCACTGGTTACTTCAGTCCGTTATATTGGTGACCAAGATATGATATGACTACCTCAATGAGACTAAGCTAATCAGGCTGGATTCTGGTCGTAGCAAAAAGCATACCGGTAGATATGTATCATCGATATTCGGAGGGAGATATGGGACTGACGATCTGACGTTTTCAATAATTATATTTTCTTTGGCGATGCGTTGCTGCATTTACGGCCTTTACCCAGCTGCAGGCTTGTTGCCCTGCAGTGCGAAAAATTCAAGCCTTGAATTTCGGGACCCATCACGTAGAAAATATACTACTTTGACTTAAGGTGAGGCCCAGTGGGCAAATCCACACATCTTCGACGACAATGCTGATAGGACGATCGAATTCCACGATGGTCCAATTTACCTTACAAATAGCCGATCGATAAGATCGAGAATTGACTGTTCTGGCACGAGAATCCAAGAGTAAATGTCTAAAATAACAGTCTCCTATCCGATCTGACCGTTCGAAGACACATGCAGAAAGAGCACACCTCCCTAGCTTGAACTGTGGGAGACAACAGAGAAATAAACTAGAATTTCCACCTCCAACGATCTCACAGATCACCTTAGGTCCCATGGGCGTCAATTCGACGACCGTGGACGAATCGGTGAATCCATGGGGAGTTTCCTAATTCGTTGGCTTCGATTGAGCATGAACTGTGATGTTTGCGAACTAGACTATGGTTTTGTCGCAGTCGCCTCCGTTGATTCTGTTTCACTTGGGCAGCAACAGGAAAGAATCTTTCGCACACCGGATATACTGAGTTTCTGCAAAGCATGATAGGTGGAGCTTTGAAGGGGAGAGAGAAGCGTCCTCAAGTGCAGGCTGGTCTGCTTTTACTTTAGAACTGGGGATGAATTTTGCGTGCTAGCGGATTATGTAACAGCGCCTAATTTAGGAACCCTCGTCGCTGACCTGCCGATCCCCGGCGGCAATAAGTTGCGTCGCGCGCCCTCGATGACTTCCAGCTATATTGCGCCAGATATGCATAGGGCTGAGCCAGAGTGGAGGATCGAAATCGTGAGAGCCACGCGAGGATTTTCCCGTTCACAAGTCTGGACGACGCCTGCGTTCTTAATTAAGTCGCCAAACTTTCAATGTCTGGCCAGGCGCTCACCTGATCTAGCGAGTTGAATGCCATTAGAGTTGCCAGTGAAACTCGGCCTCAACTTACACTCGCTTCGTCACCAAACAAAGCAAATCACAATCTCGCACCAAGAGATCAATCAAAGTTAGCTGATAGGTTGGCAGTTTGTGGGTTGGTTCGAGAGCAAAGGCTGCATTTGTTGGGTTAGAGCGAGTTCATTAGATGGCGAAAGCTTGCATTAGCGCAAATCAAAATAATGAATTTACTGTTCGCAATTTATATCTTGGCATGAGTTGTAGTCCAAATTATGGGCTAAAGTTGCTAAGCTTGAATTAAGCCCATTCGAGAGGAGCTTTGATGCCGTTGTTTTGGGCTAAATGTCAGCCCGATATACAGACTTGATTTGGCAAATTGTTCTCCCACCATCGCCGAGAGTAACAAGCAACGGCGGCGACGACAACAATGCAAAAGCATCAGATTCGTGCCATTCAGATATGAGCTCCACCTGTCCAGGTTAACGCCAACGGCAAAGCTTAGAGCTGGTTAACGAAAATCAACGAAGCGAGCTGCTGGTGAAAACGCTGCCTCTCACTCGATTTTGTCGCCCAAACTGCCCCTGCCAGCTTGCGCAGCCGCCCCACTGCCTTGGCCCATGGCAGGCCAGACAACAAAATGGCGACACTCGTGAATGCACTGAGATTTCGCCTCTCTCTCTCACTTTAACTTTCAGATTCGAGCGAAATAGATCCGTCCGTTTTGCCGCTTGCTGTGGAGCCTGTGCGTCCATCCGTATTCCCGCTAGCTCGCCGCCTCGAGCTCGTCCATTCCAACATCAAACGGCCACTCGGATCTCGGCCAAGCGTCGGCGCAAACAGGCCGCTTGGGCAATAATAAATTTGCCATCTAACTGGCCCGGCCAGAGTACACACTCGCTGTGAGCATATGCAAATTCAAGCTGATGGATATCATTTGCCTGTCCATCGTTGGAACCGGCTTATTGTTCGCTTTGGGGTAGGCGTTCGAATGTAGAGTTGCCGAGTATCCACCTGTTGTCCATAGATGCCCTGAGCCGCGCCAGAGAGCTCCAGTCACTCGCAGATCGCCTTTCGGATCAAGTGCGGTCGGCGGGCAGGACATGTAGACTCGCAGGCAGGCAGGCAGGCAGGCTGGCTGGCTGGCTGGCCGGCCCGGCCGACGGGCGGGCCCTCCAAAAGAAACAGGGAAGAGCACCTGCCTCCCCCTCCCACCTAAGCTTGTTTGCAGTGACTCTAATTTGTTGCGTCCGCTTTATTCAAACACTCGTTGTTGATGTTGTTGCAGTCACCATTTGTTGGCCAGAGAGTCCAAGTATCCTGCCAGTTTCAGGCTGGATTCAGTTACAGCAACGTCGGCTCACGGACAAGCGCGGCGCATAAGTTACCGAGTGGTCAGTTGAAAAATTTGCAAAACAAATGCCAAACACTTCCAATTGATTCACCTGCCCGCTCAGGTAGAGGGCTCATTCCGGTCAAGCACAAACGGTGGGAGGTTCATTGCTTGGCTTGCTTGCTGGCGACCGATTGGAAGAGAACGAGAGAGTCAACAGGTGAGCGTCGGGTTGGCTATTGAAAAAGTGGCGAGCTGAGAGAGTTGGCAACGAGGATCCTGCGAGAGCGATAATTTGTAACGGACTATCAAGGTGCATGGCGCACGCAAGCGCCCAAGTCAACAGGCAACACTCATCCCTCTAAAAGGCCATTGTGTTTGAGCCCGCCAAGCTAGAGCACTGGCGATCTGGCCACCGCCGCTTAACTAGCTATCAATCGATTGTGCAAGCTATCATCATCAATCTTGAGCCAATCAAGGAGCTGTCTCTCTGAGCGTTCAGGTGGGAATTTGTCTACGAAAGTTGGTTGCCACTTGGACGGTTAGGCCGCCGCCGTTGCTGTCTACGCGCATTGGCCTATAGGCTACTCCTGCGTCCGCGCTCGAGGAGCCCAACCAAAGTGTCCCTGAGTCAACGAGAAATTGGAGCTTGATGTGAGAGAAGTGATGTGAGAGTGTCCAAACGAGAGCATCCATTCGAGAACAGCCATCAGTGTCAGAGTGCCAGAGGGAGGGTGAAACATCATGTTGAGTTCAATGGGCGACCAGATGTCGGCTCACAAAAGTGGACAGTTATTGGGCCGATCTTATGGGCGCGATATCTACAAGCACCGTAGGTCCAACGGTGGCAGTCATGATGGTTCCAACGCTAACAGCTATTACTTCCACCAGAACAAATCTGCTGCCAAGAATGGCGAAAGTATCAACACTTCGAGCGTCTCTTCAGGTAGCGGCAATAGCGGGCGCGGATTCCAACAAAATTCGAGTAGCTACGATTCCCAGCAGTTTAACAAGCAGCCACCGCAATCCTACTACAGGCAGCAAAACTTCGTGGGCACCGATGCCTCCCCAGGAGGTGATGAGATTGAGAGTCTACGTCCGCTGCCAAGCGACTTCGCTGACCATCTCGAGGTGCGCCAACATCAACTGACCGGCGCCATGAGAGCGCCGCCGATGATGATGGACTGCGAGCTTGACGTTGATGGTGCCGACTTGATTGATGGTGATGCTATCGATGATGAGGATAATAATAACATTAGCAGCTTCAGCGTCCGCCAGCATCAGTCATTGCAGCACCTGCGTCAGCTCGATTGCGCCGACTCGGCCGAAATGGATGTCTATCGAGAGCATCACCGTCACAATATGAGTTTACTCGACCAAAATCAGATGGATGCAATTTCAACTGACAGATACTCGCAGGTGACGCTGCAACAAAGGTTCGCGAGCAGCGACACTAGAGAGGACTACACGAACCGTCGGTTACCTTGGGCCGGTCAGCAGCAACAGCGCCATGTGGTGCCGATTACAAGACCCGACGACCAATTGGATCAAACGTTTGCTCGCTACAAGAGCCCCGAAATTGCCCATGCCAACGAAGCAGACCGAGCGACATTTTATGGTAAGACCAACTTGAACTCCGCTCAAGACAGACAAGCTGCAAGTATTTACAACCAGCCAAATTTAAGCCACCACCACCACCAATATCATACCTTCTCGTACCAACAACCCACGTTCAAGGTCAAAGCAAACGAATTTTCAAATTATTCTCTGGCCTGTCCTCCTAGTGAGATCAAAAGTCAACAGTTGCAATTGCAAAACAGAGAACGCAAAATTGCCACAGTTGAGAAATCAAGCCAAAGTAGCGGTAGTGGAGCAAGCGGTCCTTTGATCAAAGTCACTAAAGTCAAGGGCAGAGGCAAAAAGATGCAGGGTAGTAAGCAGCATCTGGCCACCTCAGAGCCTTACCGCCACCATCGTTCCTCGCCGGGCGGCTCTCGCAAGCCGGTCGGCCCGATAGGGGCCAGAAATTATGTACCCAACAGAGCAAATATGGCGATCAGAAAGCCAAATCTTGGGTGCTGCGGAAAATTAGCCAAGTTCTCATTATTTATTACCAATGTTTTGTTTTGGGTAAGAGTTTTGTCATTGAGAAACGAAAACCTGCCTCCACCTGGCGACTTGTTAACCTGTTTCCATCCGCCGCCATCACCAACACCAAGTCGGCCGGTATAGCCTTAGGTGCTTGGGGTATCCTATCGCTTGTTGAGGACCACAAGTACAACCTGTCTCAGCTGTTTGTGTTCGAGCCGAACAGTAGGATGTCGCTATTTCAATTACTGTCATGGTCTTATATAACCTTGGGCTGCGCAACAGCCCTTGTCGGGTTGTGCGGATGTTCGGCCATTTTCAAGAACAACAGATGGATCCTGGGTCTGGTTAGTGCTCCTGATCTTGGTCATTTCAATCAACCCCAATCGAGGCTTAATTAGCACTAAATTAACCCAACACTCGTTCTCATGTCAAACAACAGTACATATTTCTTATACTGGCCATATTCGCTCTCGATCTCGCAACCGGCCTGCTTGCAATCATATTCCAAGAGCGTCTAGTTGCAAACGTCCGCTTAAGGTTAGGCAACAAGCTGCGCTCTGAGTATGGAGTTCAGGCTTCATTCACTGCCGCCATTGACTATGTAAGTTTCTGACTAAAAACGAAACCAACTCTATGCTTATGAATAGGAAACGCTGACCAATCTAATCGTTGCCATAGATCCAAACAAAATACGAGTGTTGCGGCTTAGAAGGTCACTTTGACTATGATCAATCACTGTGGCGCCTGCAGCGGTTGGGTGGCTTTGAGGCGACGGTTGCGCGCACTTGCTGCCACCTTCGCAACACTCTCGACGACCAATCTCACATAAACCCTCGTCCAGTTAACGAAAGTATGTGCCAGTCGACGGATGTTAGGTTTCACCAAAGTTACAGGTATCGCAAGGTGAGCGCCATCTCTATTAGCAAGAAATTAAGCTAGCTTGAGCTAATCTAACCGATTGAATTGTTGCACTGCTACCAAACAGGGCTGTCTCGATGATTTGGAGCGCTTGGTTAGACAGAAGATATGGAATTTTGCTCTGGGATGTGGCGCAGTTGGAGCCGTGATCCTGATCAGTTTGTTCTTTGCAACCTGCTTCTGTCGCTCCATTCCGACCAACAACTCGCGTAAGAACTCTGACTCGAGTCAGGGCCAGCAACAGCTTAAGGCTGTTGAAAAGGCTCAGGTGGTTGCGCAACCTGGACAGACTAAGAGTCATATGATCAGTGCGCAGACAAGACCGTATCGTTAGTATGTGGAAATTGTTTTCTCAAAGGGTGATATTCAAGCATGGTGACTGGGCCAGTCTTCCTAGGGGTTTCTTCGCCGTTTACAGCGGATAAGTTCGGTTCCCTCTATCATTCGCGTGGGTTGCATTACATAAGTGTCATTCTAGTCTAAATCGGGCGTTCGAATCTCGAAACTCAACCCGAAACCTCAAGCTCATGGCACAAGTTTGACTGACCACATTATTGGAAAAACGACATGGAGACGAGAAGTTGCGCCAACTTGAGCGCACGCAAAACACAGGTAAAAGGATTCCGATGGTCAGTCAGCTCGCTTTTTGTTGTTGTCGAGAGAATTAAATTCCTCCTCCGAGAGAATGATTTTGATCGGCTTCTGATTGTCTAGCGTTCGCATTTAGTTTCTAGGAGCCGACAACTCGGCATCTTCGAACAAAGAATCGATCTCATCCAACTAGTCTCGGCCTGGATAATATATCGATTATATATATATAATTTAACGGGACCGCATGACTTTTCAGATATCGCCCAATTTTGCCTGTGGCTACACGACACTCCTCTAATAGGTAAGGCCGGTTTGCAGGACTAGACAATCGGGCTTAAATTTCAGAGTTGCGTGCTTAGGTCATTCTGAACCGATAAAACAACTGCATGGTAGTGACATTCAGAGTAGTTTGATGGGGATACTTTCGGGTTAGTTGTCTATGTCTAGCTTGAGCGTTTTTGTGTTGGCTCTCTATGGCTACGCTGCAGCCATTCGCTGATCCTATTCATACTGGCCGATTCGCCCCTCCAACACGCTGCGATGAAACAACGGGAGTAGATCGTCCTGTTGATAGGAGACACTTGCCTCCGAACAGACTGCAGTGGGCTCGTTGCTTCAGTAGCTCTGTTCACCTTAACATCCTCAAAATCGGCCAGCACAATCCGAGTCAGAGCACGAGCCTGAGCTGAGGTTTCCATGCCAATCCATATGTTCGAAAGTCAAACAGCCTACTACGTTATGCTCGAATTCAGCCTTCATGTGAATCGACCTCCCCACCGAGGAGCCGATTGGAACAAGTAGGGACGATTCGTGTTGGACCCTCGATTGTGCAAATCGACTCCCCTGACTGCAGCTGCCAATCTGCTCACACGATTGTCGCTCAGTTCGCGTCAAAAACTGAGCCAGATTCTAGCGTCCACCTTTCCTGTAGCGAAGAAAGCGCAACTAGTTCGAGTAACCGGCAGATGAAGTCGGGCAAGATTTTCGCATTGGTGCTCTGCGGGTTCGCTCCGCGAAACTTTGACTGGCGCAACCAACCTGGTGTCGTAACTTCCGCGAAAGATCGAGGTTGGTCCATCGGAAGCTCATTTCAGACCAAGTTGAATATCAAACAAACAATAACACCTCCAGGTTCTTCGTGCAACGCGGGGTGGGCTTTTGCTGCCGTAAGTTCCTCCTAATTGAAGCATATTTTCACAAAGACATATTCAACCAATTGGCCGCCAAATAACCCTCAAAAATTGATGCTATTGAAGGGGCTTCAAAGCGAGCGTTTTGCACAGATCTTCAGGATTTAAGCGCCCAGAATCTGATTGACTGCTCGAAGTATAGTGGAGGTTGCTCTGGGGGAACTCCGATCTTAGGCATCAATACCTTGCCGGGTGTTGAGTCCAAAAGCGACTACCCTTATGAAGGAGTCACAGTTAAGTGTCAGTACGATGTGAGCAAGGCCGCGTTATACATAACTCTATCAAATTTTAAAGGTGTGATAGAAACGCAAAACGTTGAGATTGGCGGGATATTGCTGCTGATGGGCGTGCTCGCCTTGCATTGCTAGGTAGCGGACCAGAGAATCTGTTCTGTGCGTTTCTGTTCTTGGCCTCTCGGACTGGATTTGGTTCCCAGTTGCGTTCCTCTTTCTTCTTTCAATCAGGCTCAGGTTAAGCCGCTCAACCACAGGGCGAACGAGAGGGTACGATACAGTAGCTTGCACGATGGAACACATGTTTAATGAACAAATAGACCAAACAGTCGTATCGAGACTCAATCGCATCAGCACTGGAGCCTCTCAAACTGCATTCAGAAATAGGTCGTTGTCTGGTTTCTCATAGATGAGCTGAATGGAAGTCGTCGACTGCAGCTCGACCCTCCCACCAGACCGAGAAGTGCTCGAGCTAATGCGCAAAAATACGTGCAAGAAATGGGCAAACCTCACCACGATTCTCTACGAAACGACCTCGCACTTGGACTCCAGTCCAGCCGCAACTTGCTCGCTTGCGGCATGAATTCTGCTTGAATTTCTTTCGGTCTTGAGGTAGCTAACTACGAGCCGAGTAGTTTAGAAAACACAGCTGGCGAGCCACAAGCCGCAAAACGAGATCGAGCTCCTCCTGATAGTGGAAGAAATAGAGGAGCAATTCTTCAAAGAGCGACGCGACGACCTGCTTTCCATGGTGTAGTCGATCTCCTATAGGCAAAGTTGTGAGACGAGTGAGAGTGTTCGAAAGAGAATACGACAATAGAAGCAAGATGTTTTGGTCAAGATTGTTCGTTAGAGGAATCATCGAGTTCCGGCCAAAGAGCGTTCCTTTTAATGCTAGCTCGTGTGGGAGGAGAAGTTGATGATTGCTGTCGCTGGGGGGACTTTGAATCTGGATCCCGTTTTGTTGATTGCTCATCTCCTTCGGTAATGGAATCTGGCCGTAATCTCTTGTTCGAACTCTCCTGACTATTGGTGTCGTGTTGCCGTTTTTTTAAATTAATGATTACTCCGTCCAAAGCCGCCTCTATTATATCATTCAATTCTAACCACCTTCGATTGTACTCATGGTCGCCACGAGCTCCTGAATTGATTTACTAGTTCTGGATTCTTCAGTTTTCTTCTTCAGCTTCTCTCGCTTCCTTCTTTTAAGCTCCTCTTGAAGTTGAAGCAAACTTCAAGATCAAGAAAACCGCAGAGAGATGGAAGAAGAATCTGGGAAATAGTAAAACGACCAGCAGCGAGCGGCTCAGCCTAAGCTGGCCCCAGACATGAGAGCAGCGCTGGTGGAGCGTCGGGTGGCTGGCCAGCAGCAATCACAATCGCGCACTCAGACTGACGAGTGAGGCTCCATTAGCGCGCCAACAGGTAGACAGGACAACGCATCTGGAGTTATAGACGACCACTACGAGCCCAATGAACTCAAGCAGCGCCCCTAGAACTCCAGAGGTCTATGGCGATCGGTCCCGTTCCCCAGAAATAAACAAACTTTGTTCCTTGTGGTCGGAGAGTGCAGTTAATGGCTGAAGTTTCTGAATATCTGTTGTCTGCAATTGCTTTGTTTGGATTTAATAGCTGACGCGATTTTTCCCAATCCACTCAGAGAGGATTTGACCGAGAGGTGGCTCGTCTTTTTAACAGTTAAAACTAATCAATTTTAATATGGTAAAAGTCACGGAGGCTTCCCGTTACAAATTGTTTCGGACGATTATGTGCTTGGCTGCTGCAGTATCACTCCCAAGACTCGTCCTGATCCGCTACACGAAGAGCGGAGAGAACATCTGAAAATTGTTAGAACTGGAGCATGCTACTAGCTGGCCGAGTCAGCAAAATCTTGTATCGCCCGATCTCAAGGCAATCGCAAATTTCAGCGGCTAACTCTCCTATCTGACTGGACCAGACAAGGTGGATCCTTTTGCGAGGTATCTGCTCTTAACGCTGCCACGAGCGAGGGTTCGACAGACCGAGAGTGGGTTGCGGTTGGATTTGGGTGCAAATTGTGCGAAAATTTCTCTCTACTTGGTCTTGAAATCGAACCAGACTCAAGTGACGACAGCAGACATTCAGCTGGACCTGAAGGTGGCAACACAAGAATAAACAAAAGAATAAGCTTTTACTACATCCGGTACCCGTCGATTACGCGCACAGTAGATAGACATTACGCCTGTTCACTGTCTAAGAGTTACGGTTGTTAAACAGAGGATAAGAATCACTATCTGATCTAGGACTTGGAACTTGGAACTTGTTGTTAACGTAATCGAATTTGGGATGAATGGAAATCCGGAGCTCTCAGCACGGGGACTTTTCAGTATTCCATCCTCCTACTGCTAGCTGGAAGGAATAACATTCACCTGACAGTTGAGCTTATTTTGCTTTCAATCCACATGAGTGGTGATTCTGACCACATTTGTGTTAGTGACAAACTTTTGTGAATCAAACGGAGGATCGAACTTCATGAGCAGATGCCCGTTACTGTTTATTTATTTTAGTCGTGGAAACATACTCACGACCAAAACAAATAAAAATATAAAGCCAAAACATTTTTAACAGGACGGGAGAGACATGCAATTGACCTCGAGTTAATGACACTCGACGCCCCAGGATTGGATCTTGCAAAGTGTGCATCTCATTTGCTAGCAACAGATACGCAAGAATGAAATGGGCTGATGTCTGGTTGTGCGGCGCGAGTATATATAGTTTATATATATATGGCGTTCGTATTCTAGTCCCTGTAAGTCTTCGATACAGCGCAAACCTCTCAATCTTTGCTCCACATTCGAGCACAAACCAAGTTGAGTTAATCATAACAAGCTGAAATGGGGTCGATGAGTGTCTTCCAAGGACTGGATCTGTTCGGTGGAAATCTGTTCACCGAGCAGAGCGCGCGGTTAAGGTTAAAGGTCCTGGCAATGAGCGGAAATGGTCGCATCGTCTTATTGATACTTGTTCTTTTGTTAGCACCGATTACGCTCGTAGTTTTGGCCAAATTGCTGTCAACAAGCGAACAAGCGAGCGAAGAGACTCCCGAAAAAATGGCAAGAACGAAATGCGCAGCCTTGCGGCTCAGGCCAGACGAATACACTCTCACCAATAAAGAGGTATTGAATATACACTCAAAACACGAGGTAGGACCAAGCAGTTATGCAAGTCCAATCGCAGAACTATCTTCAGCTCCAATTCAGAGATATGAACAACCAATTATTCCTACCTATACAATGTATAGTAATTACTCTGTACCTGAAATTTATATAATGCCACCTTTAACATCCAAACATATAGATGCCAGTGCAAGGCTCGTCGGCTACATCAAAATCGACGCAGTGTCAACGCCAACTTTGGGGCTGTACGCTCCATTAGAGGCGGACGCACTAGTTTCGAATAGGACGGGCGATATGATGTTTCTCGAGCTGAGCTCAGCGTGCAGCTTAACCCAGATTTGGTTCAATTCTGGCGCCAAGGAGCTGGCAGCAAAGGTTAAGACGCGCGTGCAGGTAGAAGGTATGAGATGGGATGTGCATTGTGCCACTAATGTTTCTTTGGTCAAGCTTAGCGGGCACTACAGGCCGACGGTCTATGTTGGTCAAGCTCCCTATTCTTACTGCGATCAGGAGGAATTTGGCAACAAGTTTCACAAAAACCCGAGCATACTCACCATCAACTTCCTGCAACTGAGGATTTATGATTAGTATAGCGGGCCGGAGTCTTATTTCCAACCAATATGGACGAGAGGGTGAATTAAGCACGAGTTTAGAGTGGGCTTTCGCTCGAACTTCCGTTTATGTTGGCGTTCAAGCTGAATAAACTTGTTTTGCTCGATTGCTGCCGCATTTCTGTTTGTTGTGGTGCTCTCGATA
>Ga0268249_1000407_pt1 | contig 22115 bp, 9 predicted proteins | sample AgamicAtPe_FD_200257 | JGI IMG/M metagenome (GOLD analysis project Ga0268249, IMG submission 200257) | Agave microbial communities from Guanajuato, Mexico - At.P.e (v2) (version 3) | ecosystem: Host-associated > Plants > Phyllosphere > Phylloplane/Leaf | place: Guanajuato, Mexico | collected... | reverse complement strand
GAAAGGGATAGGCTTGCATTTGATCAGTCGGCCGGTATGAGCTCGTCGCACTCGCTCATCGATGCCCAGGTTCCCTCGCCGCCGCCGATCAATATTCCCTCTGTTGAGGAGATCCTAAGAATGACAAACAATAATGCAAACAATCCGTACAATATGGATCCGAATTCCTCCATACCCCCGCCCCCTCCCATCGAAGTTCCGTTCAATGAAATATTGGGATATCCGGGCTCAACAAGTGCAAGCGGAACAAGTGATGGTTTGCCCAAGGCCAAAGTAGGTGGTCGCTACGGAAGAGTATTCAATTCTAGATCTGGCAGCTCAATCCAATAAGATGTGCCTTTCTTAAGCCTTATTATATATTAGATAACAAATATAACATAATTTATAGGTTTATTCATTCAGATAGTCCGCTCAATCAGCTGCAGATGTTTTGTTTATATCGCTGTTGGTTGTCTGGCCGCCAGTCGTTTGTTCCTCTTTAACCGAGCTTAGCTTATTGATCGAGCGTCTAAGAGAGCGACGGAATGAAGCCGATCGGCTGAGCGATTGGCCCAAACCCGAGACGCCAGTTGGCACTTGCGAATCCAACTGAAGGCTACAATCAATTGGATACAAATCGTTTCCGTGTAATTGACTAGTTGAACTACTAGCTACAGATGAGGCACACGATATTGTGTCATCCATAAAGGTGTCATCTGTATCTAGTGAAGTATTGTCCCGGACTAGCTTGGCCGTTGAGGAGGCCACTGAGCCAGCTGATTGGCGTCTCTGCAACCGGGATGAGTGTTCTAGGATGCCTGGATTGGAAATATCGCAAGTTGGGCGCTGCTTTGATTGGCTTTTCTTATTGCCATCTCGCTCGTTGATATTGGCTGAGCCTCCGAAGAAAAGACTGGGCGCAACCTTACCTCGTTTCTTCGACCGCTTCTCTACGTTCTGAGTGCCAAAGGTAAAGTTTGGCTCACCTGAATGGGGATGCTGTTGCTGTTTACCGGCATAAGGCGCTCTAGATCCGTGGCTTTGGTTTCCGTGCGAGAAGGTTGATGCGATTGCGTGCAATGAAAGTGGATTTGTGGATGTGCTAGTAAGGCAGTTTTCTTCTTCGTGACCACTTGTTGCTGAATAGGTTCCATAGGTGTTGAATTGTTGCAATTTTAATCTCTCCTCCCGGCTGCCTCGTGAAGTTGAAAATTGAATGCCTGCAAAGATAGAGTCTCCGGTTCTGGTCTCATGCGATCCTCCAATGTCGGCCGCACTGCCAAGCCACTTGTTCAGTCCAACCTCATGATTCTGATTGTACCTTAGTATATCTCTTTGAGTTCCATTTGTTAAGGCGAACGTTGACGCGGACGAGCTAGAAAGTGAGTTAGAGACGAAACTTGCCCGTGATCTTGACTTGAATCTTATGGGATAACCAATCGAGTTGAAGCAGCTGAATAAATTCAGCCGATATATGAACGAGAACGCAAATATGATGGCGCCAGAGATTACATTGGCATAGACTAGAGTTAGATCGTCCGTTTTAGTTGATTCCGATTGACTTATTGAGTAGACAGAGTGTTGGGAGTTGAAGTTGATTGTAGGCAAAAAGTTGTGACTAGATGAGATCGTTTTGAGCGTTAATATGGACCAACATAGCACAAGCAAGGTTAAGGTAATGACTAGTGACTTGGCTTCCCTCAATCTGTCATCAAGTTGGTACTGGTTAGTCTTTAGCTGCCAGTTGGCGCGAGGTTCGCTTGCAGCTAGGGCTTGTCCAGTGGCTCTGAAGTTTTCCTCATTCTTTGATGCTATCCTGAAGCTAACGATGGACCAAAGCCAGGCAAAGACTAGAATTAATGCCGGACATGTGAGACTTATGAGGGGCTCATAGAGGAACAAGACGGGCGATCTGATTGGAGACGAGCAATGCCAACAGGAGAGAAACAGTGTCGGCTCAGGTGGTTGGCGGATGAGCCAAACGAGGGCTACAACTATCTGGCCAATGATGAGTACGATTGAGATTGTTAGGAGGTTCGAGAGTTTGCAATAGTTTGCAAACCTACTTAGCTTTGAGCTTTTGGTGAGACGATTCTCTTGCTCGTTTGAGGAATTATCGGCAACCTGGTATCCGTTTTGTGTACTCTCAATGGTTGAGCAGGTTGTTTGTTGTCGTTGACAGTCAGCGTTCATCAAGCTGTGATCGTGGGGCAAACTCTCGAAGGTAACCTCAACGTTTTCCTCGCTTGAGTCCAATTGCTGCTGGCTCTTTTCAAACTGACTCCCTTGCAAAACATTGTTATCTTTAAGAGTGGTAATAGACTTCTTTTGGCGGAAGGATTGGCTGAAGTTTGTTAAAACTTTGACTAGAATTGAACTAAATATAACTGTATAGCTGGTGGCTAAACCGATGCGCCTAAACCAGCAAACGCCCGGGGTTGCAGGCAATAAGAAGGCTAAGTTAATGGAGTTGAGCATTAGGAGGCCAGTCAAGAGGAAATAATCGTTTAAGTTTGCAAGCGAAGAGTAAGCCTCTTGATGGGTTAGCTGAGAGCCTGTTGTTGGTTTGAAACTTTCGCGGGCACTTAGTGTGGCTTCAAGTGGTCGGTTTAAGGCACTCAAATTGGAACAATCTACGCCCTTCTCCTTTCTCTCCAGCATATTCGGGTACAGGTAAGTCATGCTCACTACCATGCAAACTATGCCCAGGAGGGATACAACGGACATTAGAAGACCTGAAATTTGGCGCAAGTTCAGCGTTATGGGAGGTTGTAAGCGGCCATGCAAGTGCATCATGTGTCCGTATGCCCGGCGGATATCATTTTGCTGCTCTTTCTCAACTAGTTTACTCGTTTCTGAATTGAATAGCGAGGATGCAGCCGCTTGAATATAATCCCTTGCTGGAGACGATAATTTTGATTGTTTGCCATCCAGCTCTTGACCTGAGACTAGCCCACGATCGTTTTGGGCCAATTTGGACAGACCGCCAGCTGGCCGACCTCCAATCTCATCACCTTCATTATCGTCCTCATTATCCTCGTCGGCGTCGTCGTCGAATGGCGAGCTAAGGACCGGATGTAGGATTGATGCAGCAGGTTGGTGAAGTAAGGATGACCAAATGGAGCTTACAGCTTGGGGCTCGTTTGCAGACAAGCTCTGTAATGCTCTCGCCTCCTCCTGCTTAACGAGCGCGTTTGTCAGCTCTACCTGTTGCCTACAGAGCATGCAAGTTTCGTGAGAGACACAACGCGACCTTATTGCGCCAAGTTTGTTTAGCGATCTTGCAACCCTCTCAACGGTTTCCCTATCGGCCGAATCTGCATTTAGCGCCTGATTGAGCCACAACATTGAGCTCTCATTTAGATTCTTGCGCGCTAAAATCAACTGTCCGTCTCGCCAGAGTCCAACTTTGAGCAATTGGCCCTGCTCATCCCAAATCGCTAGATCGCGACTATTCTGGCGCCTTGAATCAACTTGCTCGCCCGCTCCATCTGGCAGCAATCGGTGTATTATGTTGAAGCCATAAGGGAGCTGGTTTAGGGGTAGCGATTGGTTTGTCGGGCCGAGTTGGAGTCGCAACCGTTCGAAGGCTTCCCTGAAATTGGCCGCAAATTGTTTGCTTGGAAAGGGCATTTCATCAGTAATATTCTGGCCCGTCGCATGGAGAGCCATGTGAATTGCCTCTATCGCTTGCACAATGTAGCTAACCCTGTCCTCCTCAACAATCTCATGCAATTCTAAGCGCTGCTTCGAGCTACAAACGGGCGCCTTTGCCATGGCTGGGCCGGATGCAGTCGAGCCCGAGATTGGCAATCGGCAATGAAATTTTTGCTGCCAAAACTCGTCGAACCAGCCAGTTGGAATGGGGGCGTGAATGGATGGACTTAAATTGGAAAAGTAATGCCTAAATCCGTGACTCTCGAAGGTTTCCAAGCGAGTTGAAACAAAGAAGCGCGGCAAGTTCACCTTACCACCAGCTTGCTGGCCACCATCTAGTGAGGCCTGCCTTTCAGCTGCCAATTCAACACTGTTTAACCATTCATGCGATGTTATCCAGACATAATCATCTAGCATTGACTTGCTCGAAGCCTCCAAAATCATCCGGTTTGTTGAATGGTCAGAGCTTGCTAAAATTACAAGCACTCTTGTTGAATTTAAACCCTGCGAGCCTGTTTCTTTTCTGTCTACAATTGAAATACTTGAGGAATAATCATGCAACTCTTGAGCGAAAATTCTCTTTGTCTTCTCAAATTGCTCACTTCTCTCAGGTGATAGAAACTGCCCATTTGTTTGGCCCTTGTTTCCGTTGTTACCTGTTCCCATTGAGTAGCTTTCATTGTTTGAGCTTCCAATTGGTGATGGAATCCAAATCAACTTTGACACGCAAATGTTTGCCTCGTTTGCCAAGCGAACAAACTCATCACGGTAGTGATGATGATCTGTATAGATGAGGTGCACTAGTTTCCATTGGCCCATCGAGCTAACCAGCTTAACAAGCGCCTGAATTTCATTAATTTTCGACGGCAACAAGCTAATGCGAAGGTGATTCTTTGATGGGCCAACTTCCTTTTGAGATGAGAAAGACATGGGAGACTTATGAGCCTGTCTACTTTGGGCTCCAATCAAACTCGAGCCAACAGTTAAATGGAGCAAATTGTGTTCACTTGAAATCTTGTCAATCTGTTCACTTATTCGCCCATCAAAATCAATAACCGCAACAGTTTTAACCTTTCTATCACCTTCTGTAGGCGATGATGTAGTTCCAGTTGAATTGCTCTGCTCGCTTAATTTGGCCATCAGTTTCTGTTGAGCCAATTCAAGTGAATCGCAATAATCAATCACCGTAGTTGTCAATTCAATTTGTTGCTGTTGCTCGCCCATTTCGAGCAGCTTTGGCGTTAAAATTGGCTCTCGGTTGTTGCCAATGCTGTTGACTAGATTTTGCGCATAGGCTATGGCAACCAAGTGTTGGAACGAGCTCTCCAAGTTGAGACTCTCGGAGCATCTCACCTGGCTCGGCTGGAACGCCGACCAGGATGATTGATATCCTTTATGGAGCGGCAAGAGAACAATCGTGTTGAAAGTTGCCCGCCTCTCGTAGGCTGGATAGACGGCGCCTGTAGCGGTGGTGGACCAGTTGAATTGGCCGCCCATTGCTGGCGGCGAGCGGATCGTGTGAATGTGAGAATCCTCAACTACCTGGCGGCCAATTGTTTGAGCGCTCTGCCTCCTATCCAGCTCCTCTCCTCCTCCAGTCCGCTGCCTCCCTTGATCCCCACCGGACAGTCCAAATCCGTTCAATTGAGTTGCTAACCCGGAATTTGCTTGTGAATTGCCAATGGTGTTCAATGGGAAGCCTTGGCCAGGCGACGAAATCAGTGGATGGTCGAGCTTGAACAAACTGTTCACGCCAACTGCCAGCTCCTCCTCGCTCATTGCTTGTTTATTCAGCAAGCCGGCGTAGGAGCTCAGCATAAGACATTTGCTCTCATCTTGACAGCTAGACTTCACTTGACCAATAGTCACCTGGTCCGAGTTAGCCGGCGAGCTTGGATAGTGGCGAGCCTTGCTTGAGTTCAAGCTAAGCCCATCTTGCTGATCGAAGGTTCCAAATTTGACAAATCCAATTGAGTTTGGCTGCAAATAGCGCAGGTTGTACAACTTTAGCTTTCCCTCCACTTGGCCGCCTTGTGAATTAAAATCCTCCAAGTTGAACATTCGACCATCAGCTAACTGAAAAGTTGATCTAAGCATCTCATTATACATCAGCTCGCTCAGCGTCGGTAACTCTCGATTTGGGTTTACTTGGTCAAGACCAAGTGTGCCAGCTTGAACGCCATTGGATTGGCCAGGTGAAATTAATTCGCGCATTCTATCGCACAAGCCAACTTGAGTTCCAGGACAAAGCACCTGTCTGGTTGACTCAAGCGAGTTTGCAACGGCTAACACTGAGTTGATGACATCTATCCCGTTGTGTTCCCAGCCGCCAGCAAGGTACTTGGAAAGCTTGGAGGCAGTAAATTGTCTTGCGGCTAAGTTGCCACCTACAGTTGTTGCAACATTTGCCCCTTGTTGAGTTCTGTTAACCTCGCTTTGCTTCCCAATTTGAACTAACGAACTGAGAGAGAGCGACTTGCACTTATCTTGCAATGGACTCCTATTTGGCTCCTGCCACTTTGCGCACTCGCTTGAGACTAGCTCAATATTTCTACGATGTTTTATCAAAATGGTTCGCATGTATTCTGGCCACCATTTGTTTGTCAAACCGTGTTGCTCGTTTGCAAGTTTATCGTAGTAATTCTTGAATTCGGCTGGCAGAGACACGGAGCTCGAGATAGCAATTGTGCCTAAGGCGTCGGTTGCAAACGAATAGTATGGCTCTCGGTCGGTCACAGTTATCCAGAGCAACGAGTTCACCTGGCGCACTCGCTCCTTGTTTGGGTTTGGTGAATTCCTCAGATGTCTGAGACTATCTAAAAGGAAACGCGAGCTACCAGTTCCGAGCAATGTGATCACAACTCGAGCCCCGATCAGCGTTTTCTGGGCTAAACTTTGGAGCAACCTGTCGTAGGCCTCTGTTGGAGAGCCAACGTTGATCTGGTGATCGAGCGCAAGTTGGCTGTTTCGCGAAAAGAGCTGCCTTACAAGCTCGTCATGCAAATCAACCATGTCCAGCTCGTCATCGTAAACTATACTTATTAGGTCCCAATTCATATACTGAACCAGAGAGGCTAGCGCATCTGCGAGCATTTCGTTTCCAAGCAACATTTTAACAAGGTAGAGTTTCTGCGGTTGCAAGTGTTCCTCTATTGGCAGTGTAAGGTTATCGACTGGCACTGGTGCTGGCCGACTATCATCGGCTTGTAAGGGCGAGGCTGTCATCTTTCCAACGCCCAAAAGCTCGCCAAGTAAGCTATCAAAATGGTGCTGCGTTTGCAGGTCGCCGAGCGAACGGCGTTGCAAATCTTGACTGTAGTCGACGTTCAGGGAGCTGGCCAGTGGTGGGCCCATTTGAGTTTGAGGGTTCAGTCGGATTGGGCTCGCGTTTTGCTCTAGCTGGTTGCTGGTTGGCCTGTATTTACGCGCAAAATCAATCAACTTTGTCGACTTGCTTTGGGTGACGAAGGTGGTGAGACTGAGCGCGCTAGCCATGCTAACAACTGCCTCAACTGACTGCCAATCAGCATTGTCGGCCACGACGGCCATTATTTGGCGCGCGCTTGGCGTGGAAGCCTTGCCCGCCTGCTGGGGGCCTTGCGACGCTTGATGGCCGTGGAGCAAATTTGCAAACTGTTGACTCGTTCGAAGGAAACTGGAACAAGTGTCCATTATGAGCGAGCCAAGTTTAATACCTGGCAGGAGGCTCTTGTCTTCGTTAACCTGCTCAATGGCCCACAAGAAGGCCTCCATATTTTGCATTGGCCTTCGCGAGTGCCATTCGCCGGCGTCGGCGTCAATTTGGCCGCACTTGAATGGAACTCGCGGATTTGATTGGTGAATGTCAAATAGACCAACCAAATAGAGTCCATTCTCGTCGCCTTCAATCACATTTAATCGTTCGTTTTTGCTCCTGTTTATTTGTTGTTGCTGATTCTTTGAATCATTGAGCTGCTTGCATTGCGCTAGCTTGACTAGAATTTGGACTAAAATCAGACAGATGAACAGTGGACGAGCTTTCAGCGGGTTAGATTGAAATTTTGTTTTCAACTTCATCGCAACTTCCTGCTTGTCTCGCTAACTCCTTCATTCGAACTCACTGTCCACAATTCAATTGCAGCTCGTGCAAGCGACTAAAATTTTGCCGACCGCAAGCCACAGACATGAGCTTGTTTTCAGGTGATCTTAAGGTTTTTCTAGTTGCGGGCAGATGACAAATTGAATACAATGCGCCCAATTAGCAGCGGCAGGTTGCCGTCAAGTCGGGTTCGACAAGCGCGCACTCAGACCACTTTTTCCTCTTCTTTCTCTCTCCCTCCCCCCTTCTTCTTTACCTGCTCTAGCTGTCCCACTGTCGCTCCTATCTATCACTCAGACGCTTAGACTGATCACTCGCTGGCCAGGTAAGAATGGACGAGCATTGCTTGCGGCCTGAAAGCTCGGAGGGTGGGAGTTTGAAAGAGGAGCGTCGTATTCAAAATCTCCTCCATTGATCTAAACTAGAACTGAAAGCTACGAGTCGTTTAGGATGACTAAAGGCTCTCTTGTTGCCGCCGCCACCACCGCCACCGCTTGCTGTTCTTGCTCCCTGTCCCTCTCTTTCTATCTCTTGCGCCCGCTAGCATTGCATTGGCTCGCTTGCCGCAACCGCTTACGGTGATGCCTTACATCTAACCACAACGCGAATCAACTTTGAGATCGCGAGAGCTGAATCCTCAGGCCGGCGGTGCGACTGGTCTCGGCAGCTATCGGCCGGCTCTTGAGGCTGCATATAATTTAGCGCTTCTGCTTCGGTTGCCTCCGATGGTGATGTCGACGGCGCAGCGGCAGCAACACCATCAGCAAATGGCCAGCCAAGTGGCGGCAACGGCCCGACGCAACTTCCATTGGGCAGCCTTGCTTAGCTTGGTCCGAAGTGCGACCGAATTAGGTTAGCCATCCATCGGCGGATTGAACATTGAACTCGGAATGGGAGGAAGCGGCTGCGGCGGCTGCGGCGCAAGTTGCGCAAGCAGAAGCGAGTGGTGGCCGGCCATTTATCCACCTGGAACCTGCTCGGGCCTTTTTTGTGCCTGGCCCTGTTGTATATTGTTCTGGCTTAGCCGGCGAGTCTCTATGTTGATCACCATCTGATGATCATCATCATCAGGCGAGTCGAGATCCAAATTCGAGTCAGAGTTCGAATTCGAATTCGAAACCGAATCTGAATCCAAATCTGAATCTAAATCAAGGAGGCAAGATTGCGAGCGAGGGATATAAAGTTTATCTAGCTGCCTGTTAGCTCGCCCTCCACCTGAACGTCGATGCAGGTGCAGACTGTTCGTCGCCGCCAACTGGCCGCCAGACTCGATAGTCTTTGGAGCGCGAGCTCGCCAGGCCGAACCCATCGGATTCCCGGCGGGAGGAGAGGATGCAAAGCCGCTCAGATCTGATGCAGTTAATATTTCCCTCTCTCGCTGCTCCTTTGCTCGGCTCAAGTGCCTGGCCACTCGAGTCGAGTCGAGTCGAGTCTCTAAACTTGCCCGAACACACAACAGGCTCCTCTCGTGCCCAAATGCACCTGGTTCAAGACAGACCCAGCAAACGCTTTCCTCTCTCGCCTACAGAGATCGCCAACCCTCAGCCTGTGTGTAGCCATTGGTCTCTCAGTGGAAGCATCAACAATCATTCGATTTGCCAACACAATGACTCTCGCTTAACATTATCTGATTGAATGCAGCTCGAGAGAGATCCTTTGATTCGCGCATGTATAATGAGCAGCACAAGCGGCCAGCAATATGGACTCAAGAGACGCATCTAAGGCTGAGCTTTGGTTGGTTGGTTAGTTTCGGTCCATCGGCATATCTGTCTGCCACTATCTCTCTGACAAACAATCGGTGGCATATGGACTTTGATCGAGCCAAGCGAGGCGAGCCTCGCTATGCTCGCATGCACCATTTGAGAGCTCCGTCCGAGCTCTGCGAACCATCCCTGCTTGCTTGCTCGCCTGCCTGTGGTGAGCGTAAGCAGCTAGTGCTCAAAATCCGTAGTCGTCTCTCACATGTTTTCCCTAAAAAATAACATTGGCCAAGAAAATGCCCTTCATTTTCAATGGAATACCCTCTCAAACCCCTCCAGTGATAAAATCCCGGTCTATTGAACTCCCTTCTCCCCTCCCACTCGGCTCTAACCCAGCGAGATAATAAAGTTTTACCGGGAGCAACAAGAACTAAATACACATCCCAATTTCAAGCCCGAGAGCCTCGAACCTAAAGTTCAATCTCCAATTATTATGATAAAATTTTTGCTCACTTTCGGAACAGGCGTTTACTGTGGAATTTACGTGGCTCAAAGTCACCCTAACGAGGTGCCAGTGGTTGCCAATCCACAAGAGCTTGCCACACGAGTGCGCCAATGGTTTGATGAAATAACTAAACCGAAAAATTGATCCTCACATTCCCGATCCTAACTATTTGTGAGAACTTTCACTAGAGGTTTATTTTTATTACCTATGAGCTCAACGGTAAACAGGAGCGCATCTAGCACCAAGATCGGCGATGAGCTCATCAACAAGATCCAGGAGCCCCAACAACCCACCGTTTCGAGCATCATCTGTCGCTCGATCACGGTTAAATCTAGTCCGACAACTATGCGCATGAGTCCACCTGCAACTCTGAGAAATTGGAAATTCCATAAACCACTACTGGCTGTCGGAAATGCAAGCGGGATCATCCAAATATTCAACTTGACTTCGGGCAAACTCTATCGAGAGCTAAGCGTTCATTCGTATTCCGTCAAGGGTATCGAATGGATTGGTTTGAATGCGTTCATATCATATGCAGAGTCGGAATCGTTTCAAGGCAATGATACCAATTGGGAGTTGCACGTCGCAGAATTGGATACTGGTAGAACTGTGCAACTTAAGGGTGGCCGAAGTAGTGAGACATCAGTTATTCAGTCAGTCAAGGCCTCACACTTACGCCAGTATTTCATTGTCATATTCAAGAGTCAGCCTTTTGAGATTTGGGATCTCGACTCCTTGTCGTTGCTGAAACGAGTGCCGAGAAAGTTCTCCGGAATAGTTGCTGCTGAGTGGAGCCCTCTCTATAGTAAGAAAATTGGAACCAGCCAGACGATTCCGGCAACTGAAGAACAATCATCAAACAGGGCCGCAGGACCTCTTAGAGAAAACTTTGTTGTAACCAATCGTCTTGGCGAACTAATTCACTTCTCTATCGCGGGTAGTGTTGTAAAAGAAATATCAAAAATACCGCCCGAAGCCAATGTCAACAAGGCAGTGACAGCCATCGCTTGGAAAAGTGACCATGTAGTCTTGGGAAGAAATGACGGCAACTTTAGTGTCTGGGACCTAGGCCAGAAGGAGTCACGTACCATATCCACAATGAGAGGTCCAATAAAGAAAATCCGCTTCGCTCCAGGACGTGGTAACATGAAGATCATGATACTCTTCGAAGATAGAGTAGACGTGTGGGATGCTAAACGTCTACGACTCTTCAGCAATGTTGCATCCCGGAGCCAGTTCTTCAAAATTGAAGACGCAGATTGGGCCGCCAGTGATCGGCCGGTGATACTGACCTCAAACGGAACTGTGGTGGTCACCGATCTCGAATTCAAACACTTTTCGACCTCAAATCAGGAAGTTGGACCTTATAGGACGGCAGAGAATGCCACAGAAAGAAACGGAGAGCCGTGTTATCTGCAATAGACAGCCAATAAGCAACGGAACTATTTAAGGTATATTTATGATGTGACATTCAAATTTGATCCCCAAATTTTTGAGTTGTTGCTGTGTCTTGAGAATCTTTCTATGGTGCTCTTTCATTCTTTTTCTATCTCGTCTCGTGGCGTTGTGCTGCCTCTTGTTCGATTCAATGGAAGTGGGTCCTCGATATTTTTTCTTGAACAGATCCCTTGGCAGATCGTCCTTATTCATTTGTCTACACTTCAGCACTTGATCGAAGAATAAGTAATTATGCATTGCCTCTGCAGCGGATTTTGCAACCTGAGGGAGGATGAACTCAACAAAACCGAACCCTCGGCTTTTGTGTGTCTTCTTGGATCGGATTAGAACAACATTTCTGACCTTTCCGAACTGAGAAAAATATTTCTTCATCTGATCTTCATAGAACCCGTGAGGGATGTTATTCAGCTTTATCACCGTCTTGCTGGCCATTTTCGGTTCAATAGCGGATTCTGTCGACCCAAATGTAAATTAAGGGATCGGTGGCATTGATCGATCAGATGTGTAAGCGTCCTGGATGGAATTACACGTGGTTCAATTGACAGCGCGCTTTGTGGAGTTTCGCGCGAGTAATTTGTTGACTTCTATACAGAATCTGATGCACATGCGAACCCGGCCGGAGAAGCCAAGAGCAGATGAATGGCTAGCCCTCTCAGAGCTTCTCTTGGTCGAATTTCACTCCGCCACCTGTCTGCTAACGAGGTTGATACACTAGACCATGATGAAACAAAACCATGATGGTTTCATGAACTTGTTTTGAGTGGCCGATGAGTCAACATTTGGATAATTGTAACTGCAGTATCTAAGCTTCGATTCGTAGCGCAACCAAAAGAGCACGAGGAAATAGGCGAGGAAACGCAATCGTCTGGGATTTAAAACGGAAACATGTAATGGTCTGATTTTACTAGCTTTAGTCAAGATAATCGCAGCATCGAATTAAAATTGGAGCACCCGCAATTAGAATGCTAGTTTTCTCTTCGTCGCGCGAGACCTTGTCACCCGAACGTTGGTAGGAATTGGGGATAGATCAGCCTCCAAGTCGGTATTTTTCAACTTTCTCTTCTTTCCGCTCAACATGATAGATTCATTTATCTGCCTCTTCCTTTGACAGACAGCTACTATACCCTTACGGGCCTTTTTGGTTGATAACTGGGCGATTTCATCGCCCCCATCGAAGGTCATATTTGCATACTCGCCACATTCTTCAAGGACAGGGGCTGCCTTGCCACGAACTCGTGTGGCCTTCTTGACGTCTGCTCCTCGATCCTCCAACTTTTCTCTTAGTTCTATGTTCTCCTCCCTCAAGTTCTTCAGTTCCAGTTCCCTCTCCTTCAGTTTATCCTCGAGTTCAGCTGCCAGTTGGGCGCGATATTCGGCTAACTGTTCCATGACTTTCATGCTATGCTTCTTCTCGTCGATAACCTTCCGCGAATTTTCCTCACGCTCCTTATACTCGCGAACTTGCTCTTGCAGCTTATTTAGAGTTTGATCGATTGCTTTTGCATGCTCCAGATCGTCCTCGAGTTGCTTGAGTTTTGATTTATATTCTGCTTCGCGTCGGTCCTGGTCATCAAAGGCCTTTTTAAGTTCTGTTTCAAGCCGATCACGCTGCTCAAGAGCTTCCTTGAGTTGCAATTCGTATCTATCTCTCGTCTGCATAATATCTTGAATATCCGACGAGAGTTTATCTCTTTGCTCAATAGCTCTCTTTAGATCGAGCTCATAGGTTGCCTTCAGGTTAGCTCTGTCAGATTCGTATTGTTCGTCAAAATCGCGTTTCATCTTTTCAATTTCTCGCTTAAACTCTTGGGCAACTTCGTTGCGTACCTTGAACTCAAGCTCACTTAATTCACAGGAATGCTTTTCAATCAGTGTTTGGACATAGCGATGATGTTCAGCGAAAGTGTCCTGCTGAATCAACCGTTGATTTGATTCTGGTCGGTTGACTATGTTACGTGCGCGCGATGCGTAATCTAGTGTGCTTACTGTATTTGCAAGATCACTTTCGGCAGGCGATATCGTAGCTATAATAGATGTTCTCGTTGGACCCCCAAGTGAGTCCTTGAGGATTCGAGTTAATTTAGATTCTCGGTAGGGCGTGTGTGGTCTATTTTCGACTAGCGCGGTTATAACTCTTCCTAACGTCAGTAGAGATTGATTAATATTACCAGCTTCACGTGCTCGTTTGTCTTGAGCTCCAGATCTTCCTATATTCTCACTACCAGCTAGATCGACCATATTGAGCTTGCCTGTTTTGATTAATTCGGCGCCATCAATTGACGATTCTTTAATACAAACAGTTATGTTGAAAATGGTGTGGGATCTGGATGAGCATGCATTGATTAAGGTGGTGGCGGTTTGACGTTTTAACGAACCACGTTTGAGTATATCATAAATCTCATCCTTTGATTGGACGCAAATCTCCTGCAGGCCACCAACGATGACTGAGCCCTGCGCGTCTTCAAATATTCTGAGCTTTGTAGTATCGTCGATTGAGCTCAACAGGTCATAGGTGTCCTCGTTGTATAGCTCCAGGAAAGAAACTCGCACTGTGAATTCGTTGTCATGAGCATTCAGGCTATCGAATAGTTGACTTATAGCGCGCGGTATGATTCCACTATGTGGATCATCCTCCCAGCTGAGATCTTCGTCGGAGCGATCACCCTCCATTGTGTAGGTCTTACCAGTTCCAGTTTGCCCGTAAGCAAAAACAGTGCAATTGAAGCCCAACAGCACCTGATCAACTAGCGGCCTTACTACAGTCTTGTGGACGTCAGTCTGCCTAGCATCAGGCGAGAACACTTGGTCGAAGTAAAAGTTTTTTGTCTCATAGGTTGTGCTTGCATTGCGATCCAGGACCTTGATCTCGCGCCTCTCTGGTAAAACTTCCACCACGGACCGTTTTTCGTTGCTATTTAATGGGCGGCATCTTACAAATACTTGTATATTCTGTCCCTGGTACATATCTTTCATTGCAGTTGATGTCGATTTAACATTAATATTCGGTCACCAAAAGGTTTAGTTGATAAGTACAAGAAATTTGGACATGATCTGGTTGTCACCATTCATCGAAACCCGTGCAATGACCAGCTGGACTAAAGTGGGTGCACGAGATCTAACGTGCGTTGGTTTTCAAACTGCTATTCTTTGTTCGCGATCCGCGAGTGAATAACAGAAAACAGAATTTTGGGTTCTGGGGTACACCAAACGGAGTATGTAGCGGTGATAACAGAATGATAGCATTCACCCTAGCAGCCTCTCCGCGTCTCCCGGTGTTTGTCCGTGGATTGCTCGAAAAATTTGCCGCCAACGGTCGCAACCCATCTGTTTGCTAGTAAACCATATTATCCTTGTCCATTTTCAATTTCTTATCCTCCAGGAACACCTCCGGGAGACCAAAACAAACACGAGCTGGTTCCTACCTAGAAAATGGAGCTACTGGGAGAGTCTAAACAACGTAAACCTAATCTTATCGACATATTCAATAGCTCTCAGCATGTTACAACATCAGATGTTGCTTTGACCCAACTGAAAAAGCTTTACAAAAATACCGAATATCATCGTTTCGAAGGACCATTCAAAGATTGCGTGAAGAAGCTTCTTCAGTCAAAGCAGACAATCTATTTCAAAACCTCTTGCGAATTTTTATGCAAATTCCTACAGCATGTCTCAAAACTTTCGGACGAGTTTAAAGCCAAAGAACGCAATGATCTCACTTTTGAAAACACTGACCCTGCCACCAAGAATTCAAAGGCCATGAGAGCTGCGACCAAAACTGCCAGAGCCAAACGCGGCCGCCAAACTAGACGAGGAACCAAGAGGAAAGCAGATTTCACCGACGATGAGCTTGTACTTGATTTCATCCCCCATGAGACCACCGGACAAAATGATTCTACCACCGACGATGATTCATTGGTACTCGAGCAGTCCAAGAGAAGAAGGATAACAGGTCCGTCGCGCGAGAGCGCACTAACTGCACCAATCATCACTAATCATGATCGTATTATCAGTGCCTGTATAGATGTAGCCGACCACTACATGCAAGTTGCCGATGAAGAGTGTCGTCTGAATGCTGTCTTCTTTGTTTGCAAGTTTCTGGCTCACGTTGAAAGTTTGGACGAGGAAATCTGTGATGCGTTGAAATCGACTCTACCTAAACGAATTCGAGATCGAAAGCCCGCGATCAGGGCTCAAGCAGTTCTAGCCTCTCGAACATTTCAGGACAATAAGATGACTCAAGAGGGATTCTTACACCATTTTTATCGAGATCCAGAGCTTGTAGTTCGCAAGGCTCTCTTACAAATAATGGATACCAAAATATTTGGTTACGATTTCATCGTGGATTCCACCCAAGACACTCACGAGTCAATGCGAAAAGCTGCATTCCAACGACTAGGCAAATTGTCCCCTCGTGAATTAAGTCTTGAGCAGCTCCACCGTGGCTTGCACAACGGCTTAAATGAGCGCGAACGTCAGGCTTCATATGCATTCAAAACCCATTCTCTTCAACCCTGGCTATCCTGTCTCTACGATGGCTTAGACTTGTGTAAGCTACTCGAGTCGTTCGATGTCCTGCATTACCATGATGATGTGTCTCGTCTTCTAAGGTTGATATGCGAACGAGACTTAGAAAGACTACAGAACAACGGCACAACTACACAGTTACATCATGTGGTCGAGTCTTTCAGGGAAAGCTGGTTGAATGCGGACAACACCTGCTTGCCACCAGTAAGTCAAATCAATATTCGCATTGTAACGGTGTGGCTGACTCTGGTTAGATTTTGTCGGACGAATCAGAGTATCATAAAACCTGTCAAAGTCAGGAATGTTGAACAACAAACAAACAACCCCAACGAAAGCATTGAAAGGATACTAAATTCTCAGGAGAGAAACGATGAGTTAGTGGAATTATATGAAAGATTGACTCCTGATTTGGTTAATCTTGTGGGATTTTTAAGACGATTCGTGCAACACTCCTATCGAGCGATCAAGGCAAAAGAGGTTGAAGTCGAAGAATTAGAGTTCATATATCAGGAGCTCATGAAGTTTGTCGCCTCGTACGAAGTTGGTGACGAACTTGAACGCAAAACGGTACAGGAAGTGTTTGGTAATATCCTTAAAGAGAATCTCCTAACAGGAATTTTTTCAGACTTCATAACTCCCATTGTTAGATGCTTGTTTAATCTCATATACTCGTCTAGTTCAAACCTTATGATCAACTATATATCTGAATTGATCAACAATGTTAGATCACACCTGGATGACTTGATGGCATCGACTCAGTCACAGTGTGAAACTGTATTGCATTCCGCGATTGAGGCGCCTAGCCAACCTGCACTGTCAAGCAAGAAAGCAACCAAATCCAAGAAAGTCTCATATGCTCCTGATCTTGACCAGCAAAGTTTGGAGTTCAAAATTGCGACTATGCGTGTCAAAATTGAAGAGTTGAAAGATGAACTCGAAATTTGTATTAAGGAAAAAGATTTTGACCAAGCGAAGACAATCAACAATCGGTTGGAGGATTTGCAGGCAGAATTGACTCTTTTGCACACCCGCCGTTGTAGCATTGCGTCTGACGTGAGCCATATGAGTATGATTGTAGAAAATGACCCAGGCAACGATGGTAAACTTTCTTCAACTATGATTGGCGATAATCTATTGGACTGCAGTCAGTCATCTTCTCAAAATAAGGATGAGGTCAAGTATATCTTCAAGCACCACTCTAACGAACTCATCAAATGCTTGCAAATGTATTTCGGTTGCCTACAAAGTGTCAAGATATCTGAAGTCCCCCAGACCATGTTGAACCATCTGAATTACCTTTCATATGAGTGTCTCGCTGAATGGTTCAAAAGTGATCGTCAGATTAGAAGTCTCATGGTTGATTGCAACGGTTTAACAGCACTGGTCGATAAACAATTTGCGAGTGAACCTACAACCTTAATGCTGTTATCATCTGCTTGTTATGATCCGATCTCAATTGAAGTCAGGACCAGCGGGTTGAGGTGTCTGGTTGATATTATATGCCAACATGAAGAGCTCAATTTATCTACCAGTAGTTTGGAAAAATTCCTCAAGAGCTCTCTACGTGACTACGGCAAATATAATCCCAACGATATTAAGAAATCAGAGTTAGATTTTATTACTTCCGTTGTGACGGGCGCCACGAAGCTCTTTTATTTCAAGAAGCTTTCGTCACCGGAAATATTATCTCACCTCATTCTTTGGTGGTACCACCCGCGTACTCACTCAAGACTGAAACAATACATTGGCATTTTCCTCCCAACCTTTGTTAATGAGGCTAATCAGAGCCAACCAGTTGGGGATACTTGGCTTCAAGATCTATTGGAGGAAACTTTCATCATAAGCATCGAGTATTTACATGACTATATCCTTGGACCGGGATTCAATATTATGGCAGCAAGCGATATGCACAGCTTGATCAACTTTCTCTGTACGCTAATCCCTTTCTCGCTCCACAAAGGAATCGCTGATAAGGTGGATATTAGGATGGAAGAACTATCGGATTCGTGTCCAGATTTGCACAAGTACCTGAAACTTTCGAGAAATGTTCTCTCGACTCAAGGTGCCCACACACTCTCTCCGCAGCCTGTGCCAACCCCAGAATGACCTCCTACGCGGTAATAATAAGGTTGGGAGCGTGATTTGTTGTATCAACTCATCTATATCTCTATTCAACCTAAGTTTTGTCCGGCGATTCTGATGCTTTTCTTTTTTTGCTGGTGCCCTTCTCTCCGTTTGTATCAATATCCAGCTTTGTGAGACTGCAGTCTGATTCGATACCAGTGTCAGCAAAGCGACCCCTCGGCCTTGGTTTGGGTCCCCAATCTCTTGTTGGGTTCGTTTGGAATCTAAGGAGTGAACGTTTTTGAGATTCAGCCTCGATGGCTGGATTGTATTCAAAACTGTAGTAAGTACTTCTAGGACGGGCCATGATTCTCGTTGCCAAGGGATCGCTGGTTTTCTGGCCGCGCTGATCTGCAATTTGGCAAAAGATGTCCCAGACTGTGGATTTTGGAGCGTTTGTCTTTAGTCCACCTTGCCTGGTATGTGTCAGCGAAACTTTATAGCCTTCATTTGCTAAAGCAGACATGATTTCGCTGGCTCGAGGCATCTTGATGCGGAGAACTGATGTGATATTATCAATACTATGGAACAATGGGACATCTAACTCCTCGCAGCACATATGCACTATACCTTGAAGGCGTCTGAAAGTGACAAAGTCGTTCTCAATCTCCGGCAAATCAAGCTCCTGTTTCAGCAAACTGAGAAAGCTAGCATCGTGCATAGGATGTGACCATATGGGTCCTCCTAAGCTATAGCTGCCTCCACAGATTTCGCACTTGTTGCCTACAAGCAATTTGCTCGGCTTATAGAGAAACTTTTTGAGATCTGTGGGTCCCTGTTGACTCGGATCTTTGATCTCGCAGGTTCCTAGAGTGTTGAGCTCAGGTGTTTTACACTCTCGACAAAGAAAGACTTGGCTCAGCTTGCTAGCACTCTTTTGTGTCTCTGCTCGGCTCGTGAAAACCTGGAGGAAGAGTCTAACATAGAAGTCAACACTAACAGACAATAGAGGCTTGATATGCCTACCATATACCCCGGCGTGCTGTTCCAAGGATCGCAAGATTATCCTTAACGCGGCTTCATGACAAAAGTCAGCCCTCAGAGACATGGAGCCGTATCTTGCGAAACATGTATCACCAGCGTTTCCACACAAAACTGCAGTGTCAGTGCAAGTGACCATAAGTAAGCCGGCTTCTCCAATACTACGAACCGCGGCATCGAAAAACTGTGCACCCGAGCCAAATGGGTCTAGATCGATTACATGAAATCTGTCATCAAATGTTCGCGACGACAAGTGCAGCAAATCTATCGCGTCCGAATGAGAACACTCGACTTTATCTTGAACTCCATTCGCCTCAACATTTCGCTTGATAAGATTCACCGCCGCACTCGATAGGTCGTTAGCAACTATCGTCTTGACTACTTTTGCACAAGGTCCCAGTTCTTTTGCGTATCTAATTGACCTGAGTCCACTGGCAGATAAGGCATCCAATACTTTCATACCCCCTCTGCCTAGAACGTGTCTCTCCTCTTTCTTATGATGCCAAACATTGTGCTTCAAAAATGTTCTGAGGACTAATACACTCAAATCTCTATTAAATTCCTGCACTGGGTTATAGAAGACTGTTTTAGGGATCTGTATTTGAGCCTGGCCCTCTTTTACGATTTTCAATAGATTGCTGCCAGCATTCATCGCTGCGGTGGCGAGTGTTGCGATATATTCCGGCGGTGTGCTTTTGTCTGTTCCGATGCCAAGACTGTTGGTGGTATCGCGATTCTGGCTAGATGCAAATCCGGGACCGATTTGCCAGACTGTGCTTACCAACAACCACGTGTGCGTCAGTGCTCAAAGCCCGAATCGAAAATCCAATGGACCAATTATCGGAGAGAGTTGGACAAAAACTAGAGCAAAATTATGTCAAGAAAACTTATGACGATATTGCGGAGGATTTCAGCTCAACTCGCTACAAGAAATGGCCCAGGGTGGAATTGTTTCTCCGCGATTTACCCGGACAGTCGCTGGTATTGGACGTAGGATGTGGTAACGGCAAATATCTAGACAATCCATCGACTTTCAACATCGGTTGTGATCTAAGCCGCAACCTCTTGATGATTTGCAAAAGTAGAGGGCACGATGTGGTTCGATGTGACATGCTCCATCTCCCGTTCAGGCGCCGCATATTCGACGCAATCATATGTATTGCCGCGTTGCATCACGTCGCTACAAAACAGAGGCGCCATCAATGTCTCGAGGGGATGACGAATCTGCTCTCCAGTAGGTCGAGTAAGCTCTTGATTCAGGTTTGGTCTTACGAGCAAGAAACTTGCGATGGTAATCCCTATCTCAAGACTGGACAGGGTGATGCAGATGTTGACCATCCGAGAGAGATAGCCATCGATGATACAGTCAGTATCGCCTTACATCGAAATCGAACTCCCTTCAGGAATCAAGACGTGTTAGTGCCCTTTCAAGTCAGGAGAGACCATGTATCAACGCCGGCAGAGAAGCAGCACCTGCGCTACTACCACGTTTTTCGAGAAAACGAACTAAACGATTTGATAAAACAAATTCTAGATGTAAAAATCGTCGAATCTTACTATGATAAAGGAAACTGGTGCTCTGTGATCTCGCCCGCACAGATTTGAAATCAAATACAGTGCCTCGCAAGTAGTGGGAGGATTTTTCTGCGAAAATTTTCTCTGAATCTGCGCAGAATTTAGTGCATTTTGACTGCATTTTCTGCTCGGCCCGCAGAAAACCCCCGATAAGCTCTCGAGCTGAATATTTCTGCCATTTTTGCAGACCTTTTTGGAGGCACCTGCCGAGTCCAGCGGCCTGGGGCTTGAGGCGATGACTTGCCTTCGGCGCGCCCCCACCCACCCGCCCAAGTGCCGCCTCCACCCCCACCCGCCCACAGCAATGGCAAGCCATTGCCTCCCAGGTGGTGCGCGGCACAAATGGACCAACAGTTGGAATTAGAGAGACGAGCGGAAATGGAATGATGAGGGATATTTATTGATCCACAAAGCTGTTATAATAAACAATCGCATAATGGAGGAAATTAGTCTCGTTGAAACTTTGACGTCTGTCAGTTAGGATACACTTGAGCTGAGAGAAGCATCGTTCAACATCCACACTCGCGAGAGGCGATTGTAAATACCTGATAGAGTGATTCAAATCTTCTAATTTGAACAACCTCTCAAAATCAGGGTTCTTTGCTAGGCACGAGTCCAGTTTTCTGGCGAACGCGGACGGTAATCGAGTTCTTGCGCTGTCGATCAGCTCCTTTTGCTCTCTAATAATCAATCCTCGCTCTTCTAAACTCTTAATCGTACTTATTAGTGATCGGATCTCATAGATAGAGAGCAGCTCCGATCTCCTTTGGCTTGAGTTTAAGTTCTCAATAAGAGGCTCAATCGCGCAACAATCCTCACCCGCAAGGCCGCTGACGTAACCTTTGATGTCTTCAAAATTCTCTGCCAAGAACACACAGAAACTTAGCCAAGTCCCCCATCGTGTGTTCACGGGAAAAGACGGGAGACTGCACTCAACTGCTTGCTCCAAGCCTGCGACTCTTCTAGTCGATTTAGCGAAGGTAATCTTGAAGTTGTTGACCAAAGAGTCCGCAGCTGGATGCTTGATACGAATTTCCTCGCAGACACGATGTAGAGCATGGCAAACGCAGGTAATATGCAGCATGTCCGGATGCAAACTCATTTTCATCTGCGAGGATGCAGCAATCATATAGCTCGCTTGGTCTGTAACTAACAGTCTGACATTCTCGTAACGAATTCTATCTGGCCACAATATTGTGAGGGAATCAGTGATGGCTTGCTGAAGAGAAGTGTTGTTGATCGCAGATTTGAGCTGGACTAGATTCAAGCAATATGATTTGGGCCGCTCGCCATTTAGTACGCCGACTACTACACTCACTAAGATTCGCCGTGCAACAACAGCTTCATCAACTTGTAGATATATCCAATTATTCCCAATTTCGCTACGAATGGTGTCGATGCTCTTACGATAAAGAGGTTTGAGATAGCTTTTGCGTAAAGTGCTCTCGTCTGGACATGAGCGACCACAGAAATCGCGAATGAACTCTTTAAATGCTTTCTTGTTAACTTTTATCCATGGAATATTTGTTAAATA
>Ga0268249_1000403_pt1 | contig 22171 bp, 21 predicted proteins | sample AgamicAtPe_FD_200257 | JGI IMG/M metagenome (GOLD analysis project Ga0268249, IMG submission 200257) | Agave microbial communities from Guanajuato, Mexico - At.P.e (v2) (version 3) | ecosystem: Host-associated > Plants > Phyllosphere > Phylloplane/Leaf | place: Guanajuato, Mexico | collected... | reverse complement strand
CTCTCTCTCTCTCTCTCTCTCTCTCTCTCTCTCTTCAGGCTGATTCTTGCCCGCGAGGAGAGAGAGAAGGGGGCTGTCTTGCAATGTAAATAAGCTCGCCGGCTCAGCGGACAAAAATGGCTACACTCGCAAGCCAGCGCGGCGTAACTCGCGCCTCGAACGCGAGCGGCCGGCCGCCAGAGTCTTGGCGGCTGCTTTGGGCCGGATTAGGGGCGGGCGGCGGCTCAGCCGGATGGAGTGCAGTTTGATCGGACAGGTCCCTCGGCCGCCCGCTGATCGCGCGCATTCTCAATTAACCGCGCAAAGCCAGCCGCCGGGTCCCAAGGGCGAGCACGTCCGCTTGCCTCCAAGGAGGAGGGCAGCAACAAGTCCGGCCAACAAGGTGGGGGGGGCGAGAGGGGTTGCTCCTCGGCTCCCTCTGGATTGCGCGCGTCTGGCTGCGACGCAAAGCTGGCGCCCGAAGCGAGCGGGCTGCGTTGGACGGGCGGCTGGACGGGCCACGCCCGAGTTGGGGGCCTCGGCCAGCCATCCCCTTCAGGCTGATTGGATTCATTAAGCGGCTCTGGCTGGCGGCCGGCTAGGAGCGCTCCTATCTGGCGCTGGATCTTGCGGGCCAAGAGGCCAAGATTGACGGCCGGCGTGGGTGTCGCTGGCGCGAATGTCGCCCGATTGCCCCCCCCCCAATCGAGCCGCTCGCTCGCAGTCGGCGCAAACTCAACCCCCGAGTGGCGGAAGCGGCAGCCTGTCAGACGCGAGGCCGCCCTTTGCGCCCCCCGAGCGGCCATATGTTGTTGGCTCGCTCCAACTCTCGCCCAAGCAAACTGGACAACCTGCGTCGTTGCTTTGAATATTTTGCCAATCGGCTTGGATCGCCGGCCAGAAGCGAGCGCATCAAATCGAATTAGTCTGTCCACTTTGGCAAAACTCTCCACTGGCCCCACTATCAGTGGCCGAGCTGGTTGCTTGGCGCAATTTGCGCAATCCGCCGCCAAGCTGGACGCGAATGGGCAAACAAATCGGACTCGTTAGCCGGAAGCGGCCGGCGAGCGAGCTTGGCCGCCAAGCATTGGCAAGCACACACACACACGGACCATCTAATTAAAAGCCATTTCGTCAATCAGTCCCATTTGCACGGGCTGTTTGGCCGGCCGGCTGGCTGGCCGCCGCTGCTCGTGGCCGCCGGCCGCGCGCTCAGCCGCCCGAGAGGGGAGGCTGCGGCCGGGCAAGCTTGTCGTCGGCCTGTTGGCGCCAAATTGGATTGCGGATCTGGGCCTTTTATAAACAGAGTTGGCGGCCGCAAGAGTGGCGCCCCCAGCGCTCGGCTCGCCCACAAAACCCGGCCGGCCAAACTGGACCTCACAATCTGGCCGCCAGAGGCTCGCAAACCGAATGTTACACACCATTCAGGCCAGCGGCGGCCGGATTGTGTCAGGGGGCGCGCGTTTGCCTGCAACGCCTGAAAACGAGCCCAATTTGCTCCCCCCCCCCATGAGCGCGGCTCACCTGCTCGAGCTAGCCAAATTTCGCCCGGCCAAATCGCGCCCATCAAAGATGCCAAAAATGGGCCCCCTCCTCGCTGGCCGCTCAAATCTCTTGACCCAAACTCACCTGCCAAACCAGCTGGCGCCTCAAGTGGGCGCCGGCGAAATCTGTTAAAAATGTTTCAGTTTGAATGTCGCTCAGCCACACCCTTGGGCCTGGTTTTGCGCTGGTCAAGCCGAGATAAAATTTGCTCCTCGGTGCAAGTGGCAGCGTCGCAAACATCGCCAACATCTGCCTCTCAACTCGGCCCACCCTCCGCCCTCCCTAAGACATTTGATCTGATTTAATCTCCGCTGATCCTCTGCGAGCTGCCTGTCAGGCGCCGCGCTCGCCGCCGCCGCCGGCTGTGAGCCAAAAGCCCTCTCATCCTGCCGAGACTGAGCCAAGTCTGGCAGACGGAGCTTTGCCGGCCAGATCTCCGCCGCCGAGCATCAATCGTCTGGTGGCAAGAGAGAGAGAGAGAGAGAGAGAGGGCGACTCAACGGGCGCCTAGGGTTGCAGGGGCACGCAGGCCGCGCTTATTGTGAAAGGGAAGGGTTGCTGGCCCTCTGACTAAGATAGATAGGTAGATAGACTTGGCCTGATAGGTCAACTTTACGAGACGGCGGCTATTGAGCGCTCGGGCCAGCGGAAGCGGAAAAGGCGCCCAAAAGCGAGGCACAATAGTGATTGGCAACACTCTGGAAGTTTGGCCTTGGAGCTTCGTCCCTCTACCCTGTTGCCTCCTTGGCGCCAACCAAACGCCAAAAGTGTGACCATCTTTGTCGTAAAACAAAATTAAACCTCCGCCCAGACCTGCGAGTCCACAAAGACTCGCAGGTTGGCTCGCGGCCACCTGACTCGAGCCTTATCTGCTTCCGATCCGAACCAAAGTGAAGGAGCGAGGGGAGAGATCAATTAGGTGGCCAAGGCTGCAGAGCGGCGCCCTGTGGTTGGCCCAGCCGAGGGGCCCTCGCTTTAATCAATCAACCGGCCGCCTCTTATCGCCCCGTCTGCTCCATTGGCGAGCTTATAGGCGCGCACCTCCTCTTGCGGTCGCTCACATCCCTTTGGTGGAGCGTCACCAAGATGACGACACTAAATCGAGCTTGACCGTACACCCGATCGCCGGCTTGAAAGCGGCCAACGAGCAAAGCCTGGCCAAACTCGCAAAGTCGTCCATCATTAGCGGCAGGTAGTTGGCCCTTGAGCGGAACAGTTTGGCATCTTAAATCGATTATTCGATGCTCTCGTTTGGGTCCGTTTTTTGCCTCGGCGCAAGTTTAAACTTGGCGCCGGTTTAAATTTGAACGAACCCCTGGCCAAGCCAGCATCCTGCGCCCGCCTCTTGCGCCAGGAGCGCGCTGGACGAACGGGCACCGAGTTGCGCGACGAGTGCGCCCAACTCAATGCTAAGGCCCGTTGAACTGGCGCACAAAAAGTGAATTATGCGCGCCACACTCAACACAATGACATCCAACTTCTCGGCTCATTTCACCTAGAAGGGAGCGCGACTTTGCAACCGCTAGATGCCCAAAAGCCGCCATGTCCGCCCCTCGATCCATGGGCTTAAAAGGGAAGCCAGGCGCTGGTGTCACTTTGCGTCAGCTCCTCCGAACTCGGCAAGACCAAATTGCCTATCAGTCCATTATTATTCCCCGCCGAGGCCTCTCCCCTCTGCCGGCCGCTCGTTGCTTCATTTGAACTTTGCCTCCCCGTTGCTCGACCTCCCGTTTGCTGGTCCCCTTGGCCGAGCCCAAATTGCCGCCAGCTGATTGTCAATTGAATGAGGCAAATCGTTGGTTAAATGGCTGATTTCGTCGGCCTTAGCCCCTCGAGCTCGTTTAAAAGTCATCGATTCTTGTAAAATAAACTGCACGAAACCTGGCCAACTCGGCGCCGGTTAACCTTGAGCCTGGAGGGCTGGGCGTTGAGAGACGATGGCCGGCGAGTTGGCGCCAGTTTGCGATGCCGCTAGCTAGTTGGGCCGCTTCTAGCGCCAGACTAGACTAGACTAGACTAGACTTGACTGGGCCAGACTAAGCGGGGCCGCAGCATCGGTGGCCGCCGATCAGAGTTTGTCCGAGCGTCTTGTGGGAATAAAATTAGATCAGCAGCCGAGTAGAAGATAGAGAGATTTAGCCTCTGTGGCTTGAAATGGGGCGCCGCTTGCCAGCGACAAGAGGCAATGTGGGAGGACTTGAAGTGGGCGTTTAATTTGCACCCTTGCGCCAGCTCAGAGGAGGCTGGATCGAGATGCGCTGAGGGGCTCAGTCGGCCGGCTCAAGGGGCGTGGGCGTGGAGGGGCGAATGCATTGGAGAGGGTGGGGCAGTTTTAAATATCAAGGGCCCCACGATGATCGAGACCAGAGGGTCGCCGCTGCCTCTCTCTCAACGGGCCATCGCCGAAAGGAGCGGCCATCCGGGCTGCTCGTTGGTCGCCCGGCCAGTCTCATGGAACAAGAGCGGTCTGGCCAACGTCTGCTCTGGCCGCCAATCGCATCATTAGTGTCGCGAGCCAGTCGGTTGGGCCGCCGATAGCTGATTGCATCCGCGGACTTTGTTTACGCTCTCCAGCGGCCCCAATAAGCAATCGGCCAATGCTGCTGCTGCTGGGGGCCAACCGGCGTGGAGTGGAATGAACTGGACTCGACTGGACTTGACTCGACCCTCGCCGAGCGGACCAATCTGGGCCAAAGCCAATGGGACGAAACGAGGCCAAGCAAGATGGGCAGTGCTGGCGCGCGCCGCTCACGGGACCTAGCGGCGTTTGTTAGCATCAATAAATCAACTCGCCGACTAATTCTTTTGTCGCCAGCCTGAGCCAAAGCCGGCGAAAGGCCATCATGGTCATCATCATCATCATCCAGCCTGCAAGCCGACTGGCCGGCCAGTTGACTCGTTTCGGACAGAAACATTTATAATTCCGCTCGATGGGCCACTCTCGGTGGGCGGCCAGTCAGCCAGGCAGTCGGTGGCTCCAGTTCGCGTTTTGGTTGGCCCAAATTGGCCTTTGTTTGGCTCCACTGGCCTCTAAAAACAACTTGGCGCCTCTGGGCCTAAACGCGCAAGCCCGATAATGATTAGCGTGGCTCTATTTTGCGCTATTGATTGTGTCAACCGGCAAACATTTGGCCAGTGCGGCCAAGCCAACTGGCTGGCTTGCTGGCCAGACCAACTTGACTGCCCATAGGCTGCCTTCGAGCGAGCTGCTCAATTGAATTTAGAAGCGAGGAGATTTATAACCATTTATAACCGGTTACAGCCAAATAACGGCCGGCCCAATGGTGCAAGTGGGCTCTGCAATATAACTGATAAAAAGCAATAGCCCGGCCACTCGAGCTGGCTAGCCAGTGGCGGGCCACTTCTGAGCCAGAGCAACGTTCAGCACGACGACAAACGTCTACACTGATTTCCGACACCAACAGGCCCAATGAAGATTCAGGGCCTCTCTTGTTTTGTCTCTCGGTCGGCTCGGTCGAGGGCGGGGCGGGCCTTTGAAGGACTCGCGGGCAGTGGGGGCGGGGCCAGTGGGGACCGAGGGCCGCTCTGGCCGAGCCGGGTTCGCGCGGCCACAGCTGACTGGCTCGCCGGCTCCCGCTGCTGCCCGTGAGCGGCGCCCCGAGCAAGCGGCTGACATGGAGCCGATAAGATAATGTGCCAACAAAGGCTCACCTCCGCTGATACCAATCAAAACTGGCGTTGCGCCAATAAGCCAGCGTGAAGTGGCGCCCCACTTGGTTGGTCCGCGCGCGCAGCCTGCAAATGGACTCGGGGCCCCAAAAGTGTCGCAGTAGTCGGCGCTAGTGCTACATCCACTGCCGCTCATGCAGCCTCAGTTGCTACTGCTGCTGCCGCTGCCGCCGCTGCAACCGCTGCAACCGCCGACGATGAGAGATTTCGCGCAGACTGTTCCAGTTGATATTTCGCCACCTAAACTCGCCATCATCATCATCTGTCTTTGGACTCGGAGGGAGAGAGAGAGAGAGCGGAACTGGCGCCCGCTAAACTTGGCCCCAAACTCGGCTAACTCGGCCGAGCTAATGCGACTCTGTCACACAGTCGTCTTGCTGGCCGACTTTGGCCCGGCAAACGCGCGCCAGAGGCCAATAAATTATCCGCCCCACTGTTGGGCCAGATCGGAGCCGGATTCAGCCCGCTCGCTGGCCTGCCTCTAGCGCCACTCCTCGGGCCAGGTGAACTCCATCTGGATCGGCGCCAGTTTTGGATTGGTCTCCATTTCGCCTGTTACTGGGCCAGCCGAGTGTCGCGCGCCAAGGCAGGCCGGCGGCCGCCACTGCTCGACTTGATCCTCGTCCTGGGGTCAATCGATTTTGGGCCGCCGATTTGTTGCTTCCGCCCCGCGATCACAGGAGGGCCCCTGGATGAGTTTGCCGGCGAGAGCGGCCGCCTCAAGTGTTTGCGCACTGGGCCGGCCTATGCGAGGCCCTTGAGGCTTGCTGAGCCGGCTTGGGTTTGGAGGAAAAAGGGAAAGGGGGGGGGAGAGGAATTATGCCAGCTAGGCAAGTTGGATTGGGCGCAAAAATGCAACTCCACTAGATTGATGGCAAGTCGGACCAAGCGGCAAACTGGAGCTCGGGGCAAAAGCGGGCGAGCGCACGAGACAATCGGCCTGGATCGGCTTGAATTAAATTCAATACACTGGCTGCTGGCTGCTTGATGCGGGAGCCCAAACTCAAGTTGCGCAGGGCGCAGTTTTGCACCTACCGATGATCGATCACCTTTGCGCTCGATTCTCAACTCTTGTGGTTTGGCTAGCAGCCGGCGAGCTCGGCTCGCTTGATAGATTTGCCCTCCTCGAAGCAGCCCAATGCGAACTCGGCGCCCACCTTAGATTTGGGCGCCTCCAATGCTGGCGCCGTGCGACGATCGTTATTTCATTGACACTTGACTGGCCAGCAGAGGGCCCATCAAGTGGTCGCCACCCTCGAGGGTTAGTCTCAAACCCTCGAGAGCCTCGCTGCTGGCGGAACTTGACGGGGGAATTGCTGGCAACACTTATTATCTAGCCGTCTCGCGTAATGAGGAAGCGCGACAAGTGCCTCCCCGTCCGCCAGCAGCACTGGCCAGTGCATTGGCGGGTAAATTTGCATCGCAATGAGCGAGCTGGAGAGAACAGCCAAGGGCTGGGCCAAACATATTGAAGTTGAATCCGGCGGAAACTTTGCAATGTTCCACTTGAGAGTGGCGAATCCGGCTTGTTTGCGCTCGGCCTTCCCCCTTCTCGGGCCGTCTCCATGTGGGCCAACTTCCGCAAGCCTTGTCTCGGCCGCCTCCCTCCCCTCCAACTAGCGAGCAGTCGGACCACTGAGGGCCGCGTACACTGGACGGCCTCTGAAGTGACGAGTATGGCAGTAAGCTTGTCCCTTTCGCTCCAGGCGAAGGGGATGAGGAAGCACGAAACAGCCCCCCCCCCTCTAGTGCAACCCCATAATGCTGTTCAACCTCCAAACTCCGGCCACCAACCTCCAGGTTGTGACAAAAAGCTGGCCGAGTGAAACAAAAGGCCCACTCCGGGCGCAACTTGCTGCGATGGCCAGCCAATCAAGCGGATCCACAAGCTGGCGGCGGCGGCTGCTCGTTTTGGCGGGCACGTCGCGCGACTCGGCCGCCTGGCTGGCTTATGCGAGCTGACACGAGAGGATCCCTGTTGTTTATTCAACAAATCGCAATCGGCTGCCTTGACGAGAGTCTGGCCGACAACAAAGGCCTCGCTGATTCCGATGGTGCGCCCGCAGCAAAGAGGCAAACTTGATTTGCCAGGGTGAGTGAGTGGTAGTGTTGTCGGCTGACAGTTGGACCCCCATGCTGGCTCGGCCATGTTTACCAATGCGGCAACGGTACCACCAGAGTGGCCTGATTGGGGGCCTCGCTCTCCATCTCTCTCTCTGGCTCGGGCTTTCAATAGAAGGGGAGAGAGCTTTTGCTTTTGCTCAGAGGCTGCCGTAACCTGTATTGCACGATTCTTGAAACCTAATGCTTGTCGCGCTCTGGCAGAAGTTGGCCGGCGCACATGTGCGCTAGAGGCTCGCCGAGCTGAGCGCGCCATTTTTGAACTCGTCGTCTCCATTTCTGGCCTCGGCTCTAGCGGCCGTGTTTGGCTTTCAGGTCAAAGCCAGATGGAGACCTTTCGAGACTTGAAGCTCAATTGGGTCACAGATAGAGAGGGGACGCTTTGAGCAAGCCGACTCAGGTCGCACGATGTTTCCAAACGTCTCTCTTCGTTGACTTTCCCTGCGAGACTTCTGGGATCCGGACATGGCGGCGAAGGGAGGAGGATAGCGGAACAGGGAGAGCAATAAAATTGATTGTTGGAATAATGAGGGATGTAAACATGCGAGCTATTCGATTGGAAACCCAGTCATGTGTATTCTTCCTCCTCCTCCTCCTCCTCGTGTCCGCCGAGCTGGCAGCCGAATTCCTCTGCCAGTTGGCCCAACGTCGTCCAGTCTGGCGCGCTGGCTAGCCCCAATTGAGCGGCCACCGCAAAGCTCCTGGCTGCCAGCTTGGCCGGCCCCATATAAGGCCCAATAGGTTGGCTGGCCTGCTGTTTATGCAGCCGGCAAGGAAAGCACAGTGGGCCTGTTTGCTCACAGTGGGCGCCCCTTTGGGCTTGCGCTGGCCCACAGCAATCTTCTCGCTCCGCTCCTTCGGGCTCGGATGCGACTGCCGACGAGGCCAGGAGGCCGCTGGGATGGGCGCCAAACTGGAGCCTCCGCCTGCAAGAGCCCATTTATCGCTCTTGGGATCGGAAGCGGCCACTTGGCTGGCGCTTCCAGTCCCAAAGCAAAGGCAGAAGGAGAGGCAGAAGCAGAGTTAGAAGAAGCGACGGCGGCAGTAACAAGAGCGAGCGATTAGGCCCACCGGCCAGCCTTGTCATTATTGATGCGTCCCGGAAGCCAGGCCGCCGCTCCGGACAAGCTCGCCGGCCACTTCCGATTGGCTGGCTGACGGCGGGGCGGAGGGCTTAAGGTGTGATTAGCTGTCGGGCGGGCTTATGCTTTTTGGGCCCCAGCTCGGCTCGGCTCGGCTCCGTTCGGGCGGCCGCCTGCGGAGGGGCGTGGCCGCTTGCACCTGGAGGCCAAATTGGATTGATATCATCTCGGGCGCCTCCGCTGCCTGTTTGGCGGGCGCGCGTAATGAGGCCGGCGCAGGTGGGGCCGGGCGCAAGTTTGTGTTTTGTTCCAGAGGCGCCTTGATTGCGCCCACTGCGGGCGGGCGGCCGGCCGATGTTTATCCGGCCGCGAGTGCGGTAGGTTAAGCAGGCGGCCATGCGGTTTGCAGCGGGCTTGGCCGCGGGCACGGGCGCGCCGATCGCGAGCCCGACCCAGGCCAAGTGGGCCCGTGATTGGCCGGCCAGCCGGCAGGCCGGCAAGCTGGCTCGCTGCTCGAGAGCGCGGACGTGATTCGAATTAATTGGATCCCACGCAATATAATAGAATGCAAGCTTGCGTACACGAATGAATGCCAACTGGCCGCCCATTGGCCCATCGGAAGGAAGCCGAGAAACAGAGAGAGGGGGGAGAGATTGGCTTGACGAGGGGCCTCAGCGCAGAGGCCGCGCCCGGCACTCGAGCCAAGATATGTGGCGGGCAGCGCCAAGTTTGCTACGTGAGATTGTCCTGATTCAGGTCGATGAGCCACTTGAATGGGCCAAGGCGAGCGGCGCTCCAGTTTTGCGGGCAAAAAGTTAAATAAGATCAATAAATAAGATAAAGAGGCCGGCTCGAGTGAACATGGCGGCGGCGGCGGCGGCGGCTCTAGTGCTGTAGTGTGCGCACTTGGGCCCGCTTCCACGAGAAACAATGAAAGTTTTTAGAGCCGAGCGAGCGCTAGTGCGCAAACGGCGCTAGGCGCCCACATCGCACCAAGCAGCCTAAGTGGTGGCAAACAGCGAGCGCCGCTCCCTTCTGCGGGCAAAACTGTCCCGCGGCCAACTTGACGAGACTGCCGCTCGGTGGTCGATAATTTTGAACATGTTCAATGTTATTTATTGTTCCATCTTTTGCCGCCCAGAGGCCGGTTTAATTTGGGCGGCGATGCCCATAAAGTGCCAGAAACTGGCTGGCTCGGGTAGCGAAACAAATAGGCTTAGCGGGCCCATTCGTGTGCACTCAGAGGCGGGTTTGCTACCTCTCGGCTTAGTGGCTCTCGCTGCCGCTTTAGCTGTCGTTGTCCTTCGAGCAAAACTAAAACCAAAACCAAAACAATCCCAACTAACCGAACCGAACCAAACCAACTCCCTGCCCACCTGGCCTCCCCGAACTGAACGCTCACGTTCGCCTTGGCCAAATTAACTCGCCAACAAAATCGCCCCAAACGAAACAAACTAGAACCTGAAGAACCAAATGATGACGACAAACGTGTGGCTGAATCAGGTAAGCTGAGACGAGGGCTAAAATGGGCTTTGCTCGTTAGACTTGGAGCCAATGGGCTTGCCGTTGTGTAATTAGATCCGCACGTTTGCGGTCAGCTCGACAGCCAGCCAGCCAGCCAGCGGGATCAATTAGTTTACTCGTTGGCCGGTTGGCTTCCACTTGGATGGTTGGCCGTTCGAGTGGTTCGTTCCACTTGGCCTTCGAGTTGGTTGCGCGGCCGCGAAGGTGAAACCGGACTCGCCGACTAAGTGGCGCCGCCGCTCGCTCGCCGCGACCAACTCAAATTTCACCCGCAAATCCAAGCCAACAGGTCCTCTAAGGCAAGGGCGATTCATTGGGTTAGATTGGAGGAGGCGAGTTCAATTTGCCCAGCCCAGCCAATCCGCGCGTACCTGTTGACGGATTGTGGCCGCAACTGCTTATAGGCAGCACAAGCCGGCTAGCCAGCGAGCTGCATTCTAATGAGCCGTTAATTGCCCCAATTGCTCGCCGGCCAAGCGAGAGGGGGGCCCCCTTTATGGGGGGCCGCATTGGATCTTAATGGGTCGGCGCCGGGCCATCAAGACAAACCAAAGTGGCCGCCAGGAGACAGCTCGCGCCCTCTGCCTCAGACCATCTCCAGAGAGAGACAGCGGCCAGGCCCATTGGGCGCGTTAATTATCACGGGGCCAGGCAATTGATTTCCTCAACCGGCCGCTTGTCCGCCAAATTGGGGCCGCCAATCTCGGCGATGGCTAATGACGGACGAGCATCGGTGGTGGCGGCGGTTGTTGTTGTTGTTGCCGCTGCTGGCTGGTGGATTGAGGCGCCGCTCGCTTGCGTGCACCTCGAGTGGGGAGGCCGCCAGCTTGGTGGGCCGGCCGCTCGGTTAGAATTAGCGCCCATTTGCATCGAAGTCGCGTCCGCCTCCACTCGACCAAACTCACGGCTCGCCGGCCAGCCTAACTCGCACAATTGGCATCCGCACAAGCGGCTGCCAAGACCGAGAGTCCGATTGCAGGCGCACCAAATGTCGGGCCAAATGTAGTCAGCGCGCCGGCAGGGAGCGGCAAAGGGCTGACTTGGCAGGGAGGCGCCAGCTCGCGCCTCGTTAGAGGCAATCCAAGCCGAGCTCGGTGGGCGCCGCCGCAGCCGCCCGCGAGCTAAGCGCCAATCTGGTGCCAGCGCTGCTAGTGGCGCCGCCGCCGCCGCCACCAGCGCAAACCAACTGGACTCATGATGGATGGCTGGCCGCCGCCGCCAGACAGCCGCCTGTCGCTCGCTGGCGCCAACAAGCGGCCATCTTTGGCCTGTCATCGGGCCACCATGGAGGCGGCCCAATTTGTCAAGTGTGCCCGGCAAGCCCAAAACTTTTCTCGCAATCTGAACTCTTGGACAATATTTGGTCCTTAGGCCTTGGATGGAAACTTAGTGACTCGGAGGGGGCCGCCTCGGTTGTGAGCTCGAGCGGGGGGCTCTCGCCGCTGATTGGCAGGGCGCTCGCAATCCGGTGTCAGCAGAAAATGGAGCCATCAATTTCCATGGATCTCGAGTCAAGATTTGCCGCCGCCGCCGCCGGCGCGAGCAAATCCCTTTGGCCGCACTCCACTTGAGTGGGCCCCAAATCCTGGCCCCAGATAATCGACCTGGCGCGCGCTTGCAGGAGCAATCGGGGCCGATTGCGCATCAGCCAAGAGAGTGGGCGGGCTGATTAACATAGAGCCATTGTCTCCAATTGACTGCGCCAGCTCGCCCGAGAGAGGGCGAGGCGAAAAGTCTCGCTCGCTCGCTCGCTTGCCGGCTGGCCAGTCGGCGAACTCGCCTCCCGTTTTGGTTCTTGGGAGGGGCGAAACAAGTGACATTTGCGTCACATTAACCATTCAAATGCCACCCAAATCAGGCGCAATTGTTGCACTTGAACGAGCACAGCCGAGAGACGAGGGCGCCCACAGTAGCCGACTGAAGCGCCCAAATCCAACCAACTTCATGGGGCTCTAGCATTTCGAGACGACTCGAGCCCGACGCAGCCCGCAGATTGCCGGCGCAAAGTGCGCCAGCTTGGCCACGGAAGAGCGGCCATCCATTAATTCATGAATGACAAATTTGAATTACACTCGCCTTGGCCCGAGGACAAGCCAGTTAGTCGGCGGCCGGGCGGCCCAACGAGCGAGCGAGAGGTAGAGGCCAAAGATGACATCTTTCCGGTCGAGGGCATCAAAATTATTCAAGCATCGATGCGCCCGCCAAGTGGCCTGGCGCCAGGGCCCTGCTTTTGGTGGCGGCTTCGCTGGCGCTGCGAGATTGGCGGAAGTTGCTGTCAGCGAGGGGAGCTTGGCGGACGTTTTACTTTGCGCCAGGCTCGGCCCGCTAAAACCCTCGGGCGCCGGCAGGGGCGAGCAAGTCCGCGCTGGCCGGACGGGCGGACAGCTCGCAGTGGCCGCCCGTCACAATGATGGCTCGCTTCGGCCCAATTAGGTTGGCTCCCTGTAGACTCCACATCCTTGGCGCGCGCAACCGGCCCACAAACTGGCCAAAAAGAGAAACCCTCCCTCTCTCTCTGCCGGCGAGTCTAAAATGCGTCAACACGAATCAGCCAGCTAGAGGCCGGCCAGGGTTTTAGTTGAGTCACCTGCGAGCCCTCCTGGGCCGCAGCTCGAGCGCAGTGGACAAACTTGAGAGGGCGAGAGCTCGCCCCTAGAAGTGCGCTCGTTTCAGCCAAGAAAAGGGCCAACTCTTGGAGCCCTCAAATGGGGTCAAGCGCTCGTCTGTCGGCGACTTCAAGTTTGTTTAGTGGATCCTTGCCTTTGCTTGGTGTTGATGTTTGCGTCTCGCCTCCATCGAGTTTTGTGTTTCAAACTCTAGATCCTTGCAGTCGTCTTGGTCTCAGCTGAACACTCATTTAAATTAATCTCAGCCGGCTTCCGTCGTTTGCTCTGCACTCCCCCTCTCGCTGGCTCCTTGAAGATTGTTTGCCCAAGTCCGAGAGTCAAGTCTCAATATCGGCGCCCGAGCCTGAAACAAGGAGCCCCCTTTGCATGGATCCACTTCCACTTCTACTTCCGCGTTTGTTTGGGTCAGAGCAGTCGATCATTTGCATTTGGTGTCCTCTCCGCCCTCAACTCGCTCGCAAATAGCTGAGCTTGTGCAGCTACACTGGCGCCCGAACCAAACCAAACCGAAGCGGCCTCAGATTGTCGTCGGACAATCTGAGGCTGGGAGATACATACAATAAAAATGATTTATTGTATGCGCACAAATCCGTCCACCCATAAGAGCGATAAAATTGGAAGCCACCAAGTGCGATCTAAGTGGGCGGCTTAGCGGCACAGCTCAATATAAAAGCTGATTATTGGGCGGCCGGCCGGATCCAATTGCTCGCGAGTATATTGGCCAAATACTGTTACCTTTCCCTCTTGCCGGCCTCTTGGCGGCGCGAAAACCCTGCCCTCCTCTCTCAATACTCTTGCCAATGTCATGGCAAATCTCTGGCTCAGCAATTAACACCGCGCATATCCACTACAAACCAATTGCGCCAACATTAAAACTACCCAAACGAAACAAACAGGAGTGGTCAGATTACAAGCTCAAATGGGACCCAAGCGAATACGGTGGCATAGAGGACATCAACCTACCTGCTGAACAGATTTGGCTGCCAGATATTGTGCTTTACAATAGGTCAGTTGGCGCCCCCTTTTGGCGGTGCAACTCACTTGGCTGGCTGACTTGGAAACTTCAAGTCTAAGCAACCACCAGCTAACCAACTAACTTCGCGCCCATCCCAACAAATCACCAGTGCCGAGGGCTACTTTGCAGTGTCCATTATGACAAAGGCCAAGGTGCGATTTGACGGCCACGTCACTTGGAATCCGCCCGCCATCTTTAGAAGTTCGTGCCAGATCGACATCACCTATTTTCCCTTCGATAGCCAAAATTGTCATCTCAAATTTGGGTAAGCTAACTCGCGCGCATAGCTTCATTTAGCGACTAAATTGAATCAACTAATATCTGTAAACATCCTTAGGAGCTGGACGTTTGCGGATAAAATTGATCTAAGACACATAAATGATACTGAGCAATCAATTGAACGTGGAACAGACTTGAGTGAATACTATCAAAACGTCGAATGGGATATAATGCAGGCAAACGCGCGTAGAAATGTTAAAACCTACATCTGTTGTCCCAACGACTTTTATCCTGATGTTACCTTCAACTTTACGCTTAGGAGGAAGCCGCTCTTTTACACTGTCAATCTGATCCTGCCTTGCGTAGCCATAACAATTCTATCCTTCCTGGTGTTCTATTTGCCTTCCGATAGCGGCGAAAAGGTGAGCAAAGCGAGCTGTTAGTGTGACCTCCTCTCCTTGAGGCCATCCTAGACTAACAATAATCTATATGACATGAACTCCATAAACCAGGTTACGCTCACAATTTCAATCCTTGTCTCGCTCATATTCTTCTTGTCCGTCTTAATTGAGACTATTCCATCTACCTCGTTGGCCATGCCTCTATTGGGCAAATACCTTGTGTTCACGATGATACTTATAACAGTTTCAGTTTGTGTAACAGTTTGCGTATTAAACATACACTTTAGAACTCCGTCTACGCACTCGATGGCGCCTTGGGTTAAACGTTGGTGCATCGATATATTGCCGAAATATTTGTTCTTGAACGTCACCCAATGCCAAAATGGAGACACGAATGTCCTGCCCGAACAGCTAATATATTCACACAATTCCGCTTACGCATCAAGCCAAAGTGTTCGCGCCAACCAAAACCAGAAACTTGCTGAGCAAACAAAATTTAGCCCAACAAACCATTCGCATGGAAGCAGAGGCCAAAACAAGGGCCAACCTCTTGGGCCAGCGAATGGCCAAAACCATCAAGCGGCCAATCACATGGCGAATCTACCTAAGCAACTGGATCCGAGCTCGCTCGAAACTGACATAAGCCAGGTTGTTGTTGGCCCGTCGAGCCTTTTCTTGCCTTACCTCCAATCTGAAGCAGCGAGACGCTTGCAACTGCAACGCTCGAGGAGCTCAGATAAAGACAATAAAAGCGCGAGCGAATGTTGCCCTAAACCAGTGACCGATAGGTGCACCGAATGCGATCCAAAGAGACTTGGAATTCCGAGCAATTCTGCACTGGAGAATGGGATTCGAGTGGGTGAACGACTCCAGGTTGCTACGAAGTGTGAGGGACCAAAGTGCGGCAAGCCTCATAGGGAAGCTAAGAGGGTTCGTCTCCAGAGGAAGAGTTCATTTTGGTCGATGTTTGGCTCCAAGTCGCCAAAGGTACCTGATGGGTCCACCAAAAGTGACGATTCGGATGGCGAAAATGGCGGCTTTGACGATGAGATTGCGCGATCGAACGCGAGGACAAACCGGCGCCAGGAAACCTCATCCTCAAGTGAGCATGACTATCAGCATCACAACCACTTCCAAGCGAGGGCCTCAGTTTGTAGCACGAACCTGTGGCGCATTGGGCCGACAAGGCGCTGCAGTGTTGCTGTGCCAGCCAACTATCCCACATACTATCGGCCCCTCGCATTGGGCCAAGGTCAGCAGACTCAGTCCGGTTACACTGTCCAAGGTCACTACCATACGAGCCCAATAAACGGCGAATGCTCCCAATTCCAAGGCCAGGCTGCAGCAGTATCGCCACAGCCAAAGTGCGCGGTTGGTGCTCTAGTCAAGGCCGCCACAAGCAACCTAACCTTGGGCCCCATGCAGCAGCAGTTCAACTGCAATGGAACTGTTCCATCGATGGTCAAGACGCACAACACTCAAGCCGATTCCATTTTTGGCCTTCAATTTGGTCCACCCGGCCCGCAAGAGTTGAGGTCGCTTCGCGGCCAAAACATGATCGACAACCGAGTTTTGCCTTACTCAGCTGCCCACCATCAGGCTATGGCGTACGCGACCGGCAGCCAACAAGCAATGCCAACTCCGCCACCACCACCGCCCTTAGATGCCGGTTTGCAGCAAGTGGCTAGCGCTGGCTCCAATTTTTCAAGTTTGAGACGGCAGCAACCAATGTTGGTGCCACAAGGCCAAATGGGATCGCATATTTTAAGCGGTCCTTATCTCCTCGAGGATCACTGTGCCCAAGAGAGACAGAAAACCCTGAGCGCTGGCGAGAGAACCAAGCTCGACAATTATGCCACCTGTAGGCCTCGCTCAGACCTATGGAATACGAACTATATGCAACAAATCTCCGGCCAATCAAGTAGCTCAAACGAAATTGGGTCCCGAGTTAGGTTGAACGGAAACCCAAGTTTAGTCTCCTTATCGCACCCGAACAGGGAGGCTCAGATTGGAGCCTCAAGTCAGTTCAGTCAGTTTGCTGCGCCAGCTCAGATGCAATACCAAACGCCAATTGGCCAAGCTATGCCCAGGTCGAGGAGCACAGATCATAGGCTCTGCATGAACGCTAGGCAGGCTGGCAGTTTGTACTGTTCTAGTGATGATGCGTTGAGACAGCAGCAGCCAATATTCAACGCACTGCTGCAAAATGGCCCCAATTTGCTCGAGCATCAGAGGGGCCAGCAAGCAGATATGTCGCCAACGCAGACTCAAATCTCCATTGGCCGAGCACTCGGTCAGGCCTACGTCCACCGTTTGCACCGGCAACCCGCAATCTACTCGCTGCAAGCGGCTAGCCAGCGGCCCAGCAGGCCTATCCAGCGCGCCTACCTGATGCCTCTAAGCGATCAACAGCAATCAAGAAATCAGGAGGGTTTGCGCAGAAGTCGGAGCCAGACATCGCTTGGACGACAATGTGCTAGCATAGAGTGTTTACACTGCAAAGCTTTGCCGAGGGCCGATGGTTCATCGGTGCATGAGCAGAGTTCTAACGGCCTCCAGCAAACTGTTGCCTGCGACTGTGATATGAGACGAAGGCTCAACTCAACGGGTTGCAGACCCCAAACGGCGGCTGCTGGATCTAACACGCAGCAGAGATCCCTCAACCCTTGCGCCGTGCAAACTAAATCCTTGGCACCAAATTGTCAGGAAACAAAGAGGTGCGAACATGGGGAGGCGCAGCCGTTTGATCGCCGGATAGGCGGCCAACCTGTGACGCGCCATCCGCCGCCCTTGACCACTCTCGGCCTGATGCAATTGATTGGCGAAGTTGACAAGGCCATTCAGAATGCCATGTTTATTGCTCAACATATTGACAATTTGGACGAGTTTGAGAGTGTAAGTTTAAGTTTGGGTAATTTCAATTTTCTCTGATCGTAAAAGTTTTATCACCCTAACTCTAAGCCCACTTCATTTGCAGGTGAAAGAAAACTGGAAGTATATTGCAATGGTGATAGATAGGATATTTTTGATTGTGTTCCTATTCGCTTGTATTGTTGGCACAGTGACCATCTTCGCTATGGTTCCCTGGTCCTACTATACAACCGAGAAGCCCATCGACCTTCAATTGACCAAGCTGATGGCGCTCAATCTGACAAGTGGTGAGCCATTTTCGAGGACATGTGATGAGTTTTAGGATCACCTGCGTGGTGAAACGAGACAGGATTGCAAGTTTTATGGACTGATCTTGTCGCTTGCTAACCTGGTCAAGCGCAGCCGCCTACGAGACTGGCTTGACCCTCTCCTTTTTGCTCCTAGCGATTTTGTTGCGGCGCGCACGTGGTGGATCCCAGCGAACATCGGCCGGATTTGGTGAAAATTTGAATAAATTTACGAAGACCCAAACTCTCGTTAATGCCTATTACAGCCACTTGTTGAAGGTTATCCACAAAACCAAATTAAAGAGCCCCCAGATCCAACATGAGCAATAGAAATTTAAATTATGTTAGATTTGATGTTGGCCACTATCTGTTCGTTTGCCACAAAAGCACCATCTTAAGATTCGAAAATTCGGCCCTCGCCAAATATGTTTCTCCTCAATTCGACAAAAGGAAGAGCGAGTTTGAGTACATCGTGATTGACCGAGATGGAAAGCACTTTGGTTCCATCTTGAACTTTATGAGAGATACGAGCTCATTGGACTTGGATGGCTGGAACGAGAGGGATGTCGTTGACTTGATGAGGGAGGCTGATTTCTATTGTCTCGAGGAGCTGGTGGAACTATGCGAGAGACAATTGGAGCTCAGAGAAAACAAGGAACGGAGTGAGGAACTAGTGGCCAAATCTTTCACAATTCCGGCCCAAAACAAACTCGAGATTGTATTTGGGCTTGACATTCTAATGGAGCTACTAGCCTCATGTAGTAAACCAACCATTGTTATCAGTTACAAGAGTATGAGAAAATTCCACATTGACACATGGATTGAAGACATAGTAAAACTTTGCAACCATTCCAAGTACCAAGTGTACTGTTTTGCTGACAAAGGCGACGAAATCTGTGATATGGCCTTGAAAAACTTCATCATGAGCTTGTACAATCCAAGGGAGGCTAGATTTGCCCTCACTATACCGGCTCCTTCGCCTGAAAAGTTTCGCCAAAGGCGAGCACACTACAAGTGCAAGATTTTCAAATTTTGGTTCTTCATCCAAAATGATCTCGCAGAACAAGTGATAAACAAGCAGACAAAGTGATGAACCTCCAAGATGGAGTCTACATAGTTTGAGGTAAATCGAATAAATCGTTCGACATGCGCGCTAAATTTGCTTTATTGTCCCAATTGGGGGGCTAGAGATCATGTTTGGTTTATACACACTCGCTTTTTGACTTGAATCACAGGTAAATTTTATTGTTCTGTTGTGTCTGCAACTGCTGTTGTTGCTGCTGCTGCTGTTGCTGTTGGAGGAAAGTGGGATTCTTCAATCCAGACTGCTTGCTTGTAGTGGAACCATTTGCTGAGCCACTTGTGAATGATCTCTGGTGGAGGTTTTGCGCAACCTGCTGCTGATTCAGGTACAACTGGTTCGGCTGGTGCTCGTTTGCCGGCACAGTTGCTGAGGTGCTGCTGGTATTGGTGCTACTCGCGCTACTCGTACTTAGGGCTTGGTGGTGCTTTCCTGCACCTGTCGAGCTGTTTGGGGTCAACTGCGAGTGGTTGATCAGGGTACTCGATAGATTGGTGCTGATGAGGGGTGCCTGCTGTGCTGGCAAAGGAGGCAAGGCGCCGCCCCGGGACGAGGAGTTGCTGTTGTTGTTTGTATTTGAACTTCCTGAACTTGTCATGGTGAGCAGGAGCTGCTGTTGGTTGCCATAATTTGATTGCGCTGTATCGTGGAGTAGACACTGGTTTGTGTCAAACAGGTGATGGCCGACAGTGTTTGTTCGGAGCCCGTTTATGGACGGAGTTGCAAGCAATCCCGTTCCCGAGGCTTGTTGGAGCAGGGGATGGTGGAGGCGCTGTTGCTGTTGCTGCGAGAACAGGTTGGCGCCATTGTGGGATCCCGTGGAAGCCATATAAAGGTTTGTCTCGTCGAAGGTTGACGAGCAAACGGAGGAGTCGTGCTTGCGAGCGCTCCTTCCAACTGCAAAGCCAAACACGAGGCCGAGCAGCAAGCCAGAGATGGCGCAAATTATCACAGCAAAGTAAAGATTTTCACTGGTGTACAAGCTGGAGTTGGAAGGCTGTAGCACTCCGGCCAGAGTTGGCGATTGTAGGTTGCCGAGATAGTGTTGCTGCACGAAGTCGGCGCATTGCTGCTGCTGCTGCTGGCTGCCCGGCTCGGCGCCGCTCTGTCTTAGGCTGGCCATTGGTTGTGGGGCGTAGAGGCCGCCGCAGAAGGTTAAACACTCGCTCACTGGTTGCTGGCGCTGGTAGCTGGCCAAGCCATTGGCGGGCGAGGCCAGAGAGACGAGGGCCGTGTGGGACAGGTGATGGCCGCTTGCGTAGTCGAAGCGGCTAGGAACTTGAAGATGGGACGAGAAGAGGGAGCGGTAGGGCGCTCCAACCTGAGCGGCTAGCGCCGACTGCTGCTGCTGGTTGCTGTCCGGCTGGTAGGGACATTGGAGCCACCAGGCGAAGGTGTAGTTGTTGGCCATATTGTTTGGCGGGAACCAGTTCGATTGTTGGCCCCGAGCTGGCGTTGCAATCGGGGCAAGTTGGTTGAGCGCCAGCGAGGAGCGGCCCGCTGCAAAGCATACCTGTTGGCGGGCGTCCCAGGCGCAGTATGGATCGTAGAGGGCGAGACAGTCGGCGCAGGTGAGCGCTCGCTCGCAACGGCTCAATGGAACTGCCTTGAGCTGTTTAGCCGATAGAACGAGCAGTTTTGGACGAGCTTGCTCGCCCGATTCCATGAGCGCCGCTTGAGTTGGATAATAGATCAGCATGTTTATGATTGGCGTTCGCGAATCAAACAAGTGCAACTCCTCTATCACAACACTATTGCTGCTAACGTCTGGCAATGGCTCGCGAACGCCACCTTGGCTGGCCACCAGGCTGGCCATTGTTTGTGCTGACGCAAGCGGCGCCCGTTGGCCAGCATAGTGGCCGTCCACTTGTTGGCGCGACGGCGCCATGTAGTAGGGTTGCTGGCTGGCCGGATATAGGTGCTGGCTGAGCCGTTGTGTTGCGGCCGCATTTGCGCTTTCAATAAAATGATAGGTGTTTATTAGCTTAAACACCCTTCCATCGTCCGTTGAGACAAATATCACATCTGTTCGCATTGAGGCAGCTCCAGGCACTAGTTGCGTTTCAACCTGAGCATCGACCGCAATTTGGGTGAAACGAAAATTGATGCTTGCCATCATAATCAAAGGCTGCGACCAGATTGCCTCAACGGCCATGTCCATGAGCGGATTATCCTTTATAAAATTAATATTCTCGTCAGGTAAACGTTTGCTATCATTAACACAAGTGCCTGGTCTTGGCTGCGGAACTCGGCTCTCTGGAACTGGGAGCCAATTTGAATTACTATCGGCTTGCGATTTAAACGGACCATCAAAGGCGGCTAAAACATCGGACATCCTGTAAGCGCAAATGGCTGAGCCTCCAATTGAGTTTGTTGGCGTTGTAAAGACTGCGTATAGGAGATCTGAGCCAGGCGAGTGTGGCTCCATCTGTGAGCTTTTGCTTGAGATGATTGTTGTTGAGGCTTGAATTTCGTCAAAATAAAAGGGGAATTCGCCAGGTATTGAGCAATTCAGGCGAGCCTTTACAAAACTCGTCCACCTTTCGCGGTTTGCGCGCGTTTGGCCCCCAGAATCGTTGATGCAAACGCGCGCAATTCTCGAGTAGATTGTCTTGCCGCAGTTTATGTGCTCTATTGCGCTTTCTCGGAATAGAAAGTAGATGTGCTCGCCATACCGGAAGGAGCTTACAAAATTCGGTGCTGGAGATAAAAAGGGGAGGTTTGCTTGGTTAGCAAGTTGCTGTTTCGTTTGCGCAAAGAGGAGCCAAGCAAAACGGAGCAAGGGCAAGGCAAAAAATCAATGTAAAAGGAAGCAGAGGAGTCAAACAGGACCACTGGCCGCTACTTACAGTTCAGCTGTTTTGGGTTGAATTGTTCCGTTCGAAGGGGCGAGCGGTGGATAAGTCCATCGATGCCGGAAAATTGGGTTGCAGTTGCAGAGTACAAGTCGCCGTCTGGTATTTTGTTTGGAATTGGAATAGATTTTGTTGGGTTAGGTTTAGCTCGGTTCAATTTAGTTCAGTTTAGTTGGGTTTGGTTTGCAGGATTTGGGTTCAAGCGAATTGGCAAACTAGTGGATTGGTTTTAGCGAGATATAATCTTGCTAAAGAGAGTAAATAATAGATGGACAGCATTACACTTCATTGGCCAGCTAATCAGCTGGCAGTTTAGCCGTCTACGTGCCCGCCAGCCGGTCACCGTTTGGCGCCGCTAAATCCGGCCGCCGCCGCCGCCGCCACTGAGGGAACCAGGAGGCCGGCCTCGGATAATTGGATGATCCAGGCGGCCGTCTTATCGCTGGCCACTTGGAGCCGCTGGCGGTCAAACGGGCAATCAATCAGGCTTCTGGTTAGCTAATTGGATTCAATGATTTGGAAGCTGGAGCCTCGCGCGCACGAGGTGGCGCTAGCGTCGCGGCTGCTGTCACTGCGGCTGCTGCCACCGCCGCCGCCGACTGGGCCAGGCGGCGGCTCTAGTTGGAGCCATGATTGACAAATGGACACAGTTTGCCGCGCCGCATTTACCTTCATCGGGCGCAAGATTCGCGCGGCCGCCCGTTGCTAGCCGAGGGAACATGGAAATCTCGAGCTACACGCAAAGGTTGTTTGTTTCTGCAATTGCGTGCCAGAGAGCCGAGCGCTGATCCAGCTTGATCGGCTCGCAATCTTAACGAGCTGCGTGACTGGCCCGTCTTACCTGAGCCGCCACTGCCGCCGCCACCGCCGCCGC
>Ga0268249_1000398_pt1 | contig 22454 bp, 17 predicted proteins | sample AgamicAtPe_FD_200257 | JGI IMG/M metagenome (GOLD analysis project Ga0268249, IMG submission 200257) | Agave microbial communities from Guanajuato, Mexico - At.P.e (v2) (version 3) | ecosystem: Host-associated > Plants > Phyllosphere > Phylloplane/Leaf | place: Guanajuato, Mexico | collected... | reverse complement strand
CTTGGACAGCTGGTCCCGAATGTTTTTGCTGTTTCAAGATCTCAGCGATCGTGGCCAGCGTCGTGAGTTTGTTCTACAAATAAAACTCTTCCAATCATGACTATTAAGTAGAGGAAACATCGTTCATCTTAACTATAACGAAATAATTCATTATATTTTTATTGCAACATAGTCCGAGGCTCTCCAAATCCCGAAATGCCTCTCCTCATCGAGGGTCAGCCAATGCAATTGCCGTCATCTGTGGCGGATTTCATACAAACTTACCCTCAGTATCAAATAGAGGCCAGACATATCATATCAATGCCCTCCATTGCAGTCGATGCCCACGAGCCCTGCTTGTTTATCCACCAACTAGAGTTGGCTTGTGTTTCGGCTGACGATCCAAATATCGACATGCTTGGAATTGATGACATGACTACCTGCTGCGGTGTTATTGTTCGACACACTGGCTCCTTTGCAGCCGGCGCTGGACACTTTGATGGCAATGGCACCAAGGATGGCCTTGCAAAGATTGTTGACGGAGTTGTCGAGCTCACCAAAGACTGGGCTCACAAGAACAGTGTAAATCAGACGGTACTGAGTGTCCAATATCAGTACGAAGTTTATCTGTTCGGCGCATTCGACGATGCTAGGAATATCTCAATCGACGTTGTTATGCAATTGCTAGAGTGTCTTTATGAAACAAACCTCGATCTACATCTCAAGGCTGCATGTATCTGTGCAAATAACACATATTATCAAGATTATATCCCTTACCCGTGTATAACTGGCCTACTATGCAATGTTAAGACTGGCAGAATATCACCGGCATCTTTCACGTTCCAAGGTCCATTAGAGGAAATAAGGAGGCTCCGATTCTTAATGCGTTCACCAATTATCATGCACTCCATCTATAACCCGTTTACAAAAATACTCGAAATTGAGCCATACGACTGGACCCTGACAAATGACACAATTCAGCAGTTGTTGGGCCTTAATACAAACAGTTTTCTCCATTACTTATCTACCTCGCCACTCTCCGAGAAGCCCAATTATGTAATCAATTGTAAACTGGCCTTAAAATTTCTCAAAGATAACCGAGGCTCCTTGTTTTGTTCAGGGAGGAGTTACAAATTCATTCGAACAAACGGCCAATGGAAGCTCATTGAGTAACTCTATTGATTAAATAGATGTATTTGTGAAAAATAGCAGCTTGTTTGTGAACCAAGTATCTGTAATCAGTTTCAATGGACACGATGGAACTTACTTTGTCCGGACAAATTTTTGTTTAACCTGTAATATGATTCTAACTCATCCCATCGGGTTGTCTCACCAAGAAACTTGCTGTTAAGCTAAGGGAGCGAATTGATGACTCTTTCAATATTCAGTTGGTATCAGTTGATGAACTGTTAGATATCAAATGTCACGAATGTGAACCTATGGGTGTGCAACCTGTCGTGGGACGAGAATAGTAGGTTCTCCGGTATTACGCGGCGACCTGTTGAAGCATCAGTCGAAGTCTCAATATATTCCGTCAGCTAGACTAACCTCTTTTGGCGCAATCCCTAATCTGATCAATGATTTCAATTGTCAAACAGACGATAAAGATTGTAGAGATCTCTAGTGCGATCACAAGAGAGTGTGTCGTTTTTTGAGATTTGCAACGATCATAGAGCTCAAGAAATCGCTCAACAGAGCCCAGCAATCTCTAATCTCGAACATTCAAACTCTTTGCCATTTGAATACATGACTATGTATTGTGCCCTCGGACTGGGCTCCGAGTAAACTGCGGTGGCATCGCGGCAGATGATGGGATGTTCTCTGTTGAATGTCCGGTAAAGAAGTGGGGCGGTCGAAGCATTCCCAATTCTTGCCCTCCATACATGCTTCTAAATCTGTCGAGAGGACCAGTCTGACGAGTCAAGCGAGCCAAAGATGTTCGAGTAAGGGTGGGTAATACCTCCAGAAGATAAGACTAGCTTGCCAGATTCGGTGGAAATCTCGTCTAGCTGTCATATATGTCAGTGAATCAGTCAGTTTTCGTACACGAGTTTAGTATCATTGGATGACCAAGGCTTTATTGTCACTGCTCTTGAAACAGAATTGCTCGTGGCTACCTTGCTTTCAGATAGTTGGATATAATCTTAGCTTGATGATGAACTACCTCAATATTGTATACTTTCTGTTAATCATCAAGCAGAATTGAGTGTCGTTTTGCTTCAGATTTGTTGATTACAGTTGATAGCAGAAATTTTCACAGATGATAAAGGCCCGATCTTGTTACTTATTTGATACTCGCTTGGAGTATTGGGGGATTCGGTTGGAAATTTTGACTCTTTTAGGCAGTGCTTCCTCTTGGGTGGGATGGATATGAGAGGTCAAATTTCAATTGGAGGTATGGATCTAACTTTGCCTTCAAAGCGAGCATCGATAGATATATATATATATATATGTATATTAACTCGAATGCTTATAGTCGAATATGAACATATAAATATACGCACACACCTTTGAATTTAGAACATAGCCTCATAATTATATGAGGCTGTTCAAGCTGGTTTGTGATAGATACGCAGAACGACGTACCCTAGCAGACGAAATAGGACCAAAAATCCAAGTAGACAAAGAGTATTAAACCAAATCGGATTTGGCAATTCATGAGGATTCATTGGATCAAGACCGACCAAGATCTCGTTCTCGGGAATCAAGAGCTGCCTTGACGCTTGTGTGATACCAATTGCTTGATTAGCGAATGACGCGCCAACTTGAGTTCCGCTTACTGCTGTGGTGTTCTGTAGATCTTGTTGGCTTAACCCGCCGGCGCAGGAGGGATATTTCGAGTTCTTAATTGCACAACTGAACCGGTAGTGGAAGATAATTGGGTTGGTAGGCCAAGGCAAGTTAGATATAATTCAGCATCAGTGTCTCTGAAAAATGAGTTGCTTCTAATTTTACGAACCTTATTGGGGGCCCAGTGCTAAACTCCACCATTTGCATGTTCAGGTATCCGTAGTAAACTATTGATCCATAACGGAGCCAATTGAGCCAAAGCGGTATGGTGTTGGAGTAGAAACCTCCAAAGAGCATCGTAGAAGTGGAGTAGAGCGCTGCAATGGTTATGCATAGATCTAGACTACTAAAGGTGAACCCAATGAACATGCCCACACTCTGTGCGACCAGGGCGCTGGAGTTCCCAAGTTGACGATTAGCGATGTATGAATCAAAGATGAATTGTAGGGATGGTCCAGCCGATAATAGCGGGTACAGAAGCGGGATGGATGGAGGAGGTGGATTGTAGGTTAGTTAGAAAGTCCATATGAGAATTGACGCCTGTGCAGAAAGGCTTGTTGTAAACTGCAGTTATCAAGTCATTGATCCCGGCAGTAAAGCTACAACTCTACTATCTGAGCCGGCCTTTGAGATGAAGCAGCAGTAGAGGAAGTTTGATTAGCTCACTAGCGCATAAGTCAAAAAGTTGTTACCCAGCCATACAATTGGCCGAGCCACCTTGCTACCCGAAGTTAGAGCTTCAGGCAGATTGGGGGGGGGGAGGAGAGAGGGAGGTCGAATGTGGGGTGGAAGTCGGGCGAGAGGGTTAGTGGTTCACTTTAGCCACTCTTCGTTTGCTACGATTGCCTCCACCGCCGCCAACAGTCTAGCTCGTAGACAGTTACAACAACAATGGCTCAGTCTGCATCGAAACCTGTTGCATGATTTGGTTTACTTCGGAGCAAAGCAAGAGAATACAGGAAGTTAGCTTAGAATGAACGACTCTGGCACAGCTCGGAGTTGTATTGCCTCATCACTGTGCCATCATTCCGCCATCCCTTCCTGAGTTGGGCAAGCCAGCAACCCTTTCTCCCGGCACAGTTCGCCTGTTGAAATGTCGATAATCCCGCTAGCCTGAATTGCGCCACGCTGAGTTGAGCTGAACCAAGGAAAACGGATCGATAGAGACTAGATATCTTGTCTCTATCTAGTGTTCCAGTTTGACGTAGTCGTGATGTACTTCAAAAGCTAAACACGACCTTATGGGATGAAGTTTAAGATGAAAATTCGACCAAACTGTGTAGTGTTTAGTTGTCAACCGCATTGCAGCTCATTTAGTTGAATTGCAGCTGGAATGAAAGTCAACCTTCGCCGATCCAGCTGCCGTGCGAATATTCTGCTAGAGTCTTGGAATATTCAAGCGGATTAGTGAAGAGTGAATTTAACTGTAAGCATGATACCGAAAGGTATGCTGACTTCGAGACCTAAAAAGAAATGGTTGAATGAAATGAGGAGCAAGCGCACTAAATATGCGGCAGTTTCGCTCCAACTTCCAGTTGCATTTCGCATCACGTCGTTTCAAGTATATTCAATCTAAGTTGCTCCTACTATCTGAGATGGCGAGGGGAAGGTAAAAGACGGGAGGTGGTAGCAAAGTTTGCATCAGGTGGCCGCATCTAGAGCGTAGCTAGTGTTCGAAGCGAGGATGGCAATGCGTAAACAGGAAGACCGGTTAGGGAGGTTGGCAGCAAAACGAGCAGACTGATGTGGGCTGAAACGACGGCCTGAGGCCAGCACATTTCGCCCTACTCCCTCTCTCTCATTGAGTAACGTTAGTCATCAGAATTGTTGCCTTCGTGGTCATCGTCATCGTTCATAAACTTGAACATTCGGTCGGCACATCTCTCGCCCCCTGCTAAACCCCTACCATTCCTCCTACTCCCCCGTTAACAACCCTCTCTTGGACCACAAACGAAACTGAAAGCTTCTACTCCACCTTTTCATTCTTGAAGGAAAGCAACCATGGTAGCAGAGTACATGATTCTTGTAAGCCATGGGCACTGCGTTGAGAGGAGTTGTTTGATGCAAACAGTGAAGCAACGTACATATGCATGAAAGCAGACAAGATTGCTTGGGTCTGTACTTAGTGAAAAGTCGGGCAACTTTGGATTGCGAAAGGCAATAAACCGTTATGTTCCTACTTGCTATTGCTACTCTCTCGTTCACGGACGCAGCACAATCGATAGGAAGAATCCAACCAAGTTGCATGATCGATCAAGCATTTCTTTGAATCGTCTTGCCTCTGAAATCATCGACGATCATGACGAAGATTGGGACGGCGGCACCAGGTGAGCTGCTTGTTCGGATGAGTAGGAGGGTGGGCAACTTGTGCTACTATCCTAGAAGCGGGAATCCAGTTCGTCTACCAGTCTTGCTATCTATCCGCACCATTCTCTTTGTCTCCTGATTAGCCAGCCAAGCGTCAAGTGCTCTCGTCTCTCTGCCTCTCTATTCAAGTCTACTTCGCGATGGTGCTTGTGGTAGAGAACTACGGTCATCATCCCGCAGTTGGTGCTCGCTGGAATTTTGGCCTCATTTAAGGTCAACCGGATTAAGCTCTCCGAGTGAATTGCTGCCAAAGCATTGAGATTATCTGGGAAAAAGGTTGAATTTGAGAAAGCCTCTTTTTCTGTCCAGGAACGGTCGATTTTTGTGTCAAAAATCGGGTCTAAAGAGGTTGACAAAGCAAACGAGGGCCGGTCAATGGAACGATGACCTTCTCGGTAGGACTCTCGGCAACTACCGCTCCGCTAATTGTCTGCCCTTGAATTGAATCTTCAGTTGCATTGCGGAGAAACCTACCATTACTAGGCCTTCCGGGATATGCAAAACGAGATCACAGTTCTCATGAATGGTATTTATCCGATCATGACTTCGGCAAAGCCGTTTTAGTTTATCGCTATGGCTTGTCCTCGGCTTATAACCCCGTGAACTTTGCCTGCACTTCAACCAGCTGACTCGCCCTCGCTGCTCGCGACCATTCCCTTGACTTGGAGCTTGTGCCCATTCAGAGAATCCAATCATCTTGGCTATAAACAAGAGTTACAAAGTTGATCCGATGCTTGTCATGGGCGACTCATTTCCTGAGGGAAACAACAGCCTGCCAAGAGTTGAGTCTCACAGCTGAATAGGACACAAGTGGCTCAGGCCCAACTATTTATCCCCCCCCCCTAACGGAAGTAAGGACTAGCTCGGGCTAGGCCGTCTAAATAACTATATTTATAAGTATGGCCAGCATATGCAATCCCTTTACCAGGGAACGCAGTAGGGCGACCAGGGGACGAGGAGTATTCAACCTCATTACCGTGGCCAGTGGCCGCTCGCTTCAGAGTGGAAACGGCAGCAAGATGGCGTAGCAGTCTTGCTCTAACGCCCAACGAGCTAGTCCTCTTACCGTTGAAGTTTCCTTCTAGAAGATTGTAACGGGAAAGCACTGAAGCTGAAATGGCAAACCGCTAAACTCGAACTAAGGTAGCCACTACCTTGAGCCTTCGCCCTGTGCGACTCCTCCCCATGCCAGGGGTAGCAGTACGAATAGCCTGTATCTAGATAAGGGGGTTAAACACTACTGACCGACTGACTTCCTAGTCGAGAAACCTTTTCCTCACTCCAACTGGATCTCTGAGGCATGGAATCTCCTCCGAAACATTCCCGAATATTCTCCTCCTCCTCCTCTCGAACCTAAGTCGCTATTCAGTTCACCTTCACCGACCCAGTGCGCGTCTCTACAGACGTTAGCCAACCTTGAAGTCGCTATCATTGGCTCAGGCTAGTAAGCCACTTTTGCTCTCGCTAGCGAAAGACACGATTGACCATCGCTTTTTGCATTCGTCTCTTATATGCTGTTAAACTAGGTTGGTCCAGAGTGACCAAGGTTCAAACACTCTATGCTGACTGTATATATTTGTAGCCTACTAAAAATACTCAAGGCTCTCTTTCTCTCTCAGTGGTTGTTTCAATCATATCTTTCCACTCATTATAACCCTTTAACTCTGCTACCTTATTCGTAGAATCGCAACAATCGCTCTGCTTTTTAACCTTCGATCGGTTTGCCGAGAAATAGCGACTGAGCTGAGACTTCAATTTCACCACAATCAAACTTGGGTTTATGTTTAGTCTAGAAATTTCGACTCGCAGTTGTTGATTTGTTGCGTCAAAGCTACCATTTCTATGATTTGAGAAAAGGAAAAGCGAACCAAGTTCGATGACCCAACTCTCAATGACAGAGAACTCTCGAAGTGTAAACCACCTGGACTATAATTAAATTGGAATTATTCCAACTTTAAAATCATAAATCTAACCTTGAAAGAGGCAATCATTGTTTCGTTATCTTCTAGATAGCACTTGTTTGGATCCAGAGAGGAGAAATTATTGACAACGATTGCAACACTCGTATCATGATTTGTCTTCTACTTACTTTAGGATGGCGAATCCCCATAAACATATGAAGGTATAAAAACTATGGTATCCGAGTAGTGGATACGAGATCAGGTGAAAGGCTGAGGGCAATGCAATGACAAGCGGCAATTCGCCGATCATTTTAGCCACATAGTATGACGACAGTCTGTAGGAGCCAGCGAGACCTGTTGGTGTTCAGGTAAATTAGAAAAGAGATTTAGTTAATTGCTGGGCGTTTTCAGTTTGTTCGGGATATTTTCGAGCTGAAGAGCCAGAGAATTGGACCACTCCTCCCACTGCTGGCTTTGGGAAGCAATGAGAATATTGCCCAGCAAGGGCCTGGTTGCGTAACCGCTTGAAGCGGCTTCGCTTGATCTTGGTCCGCGGCCGCGGCCGCATCGGACTGCTTGTTACAACGCATAGCGGATTTAACTGAGAATCCCGGGCTTACAGGTTCTTCCTAAGTTTCGAGCCTCCGATGGCTAGGAGAGTGAACCTTGAAGCAAGAGTGGGGCGCGATTGCGCAATCAAAAATGCGATTTTCTCCTGTCAAGGGAGGGCCTTTGTTCTTTGCAGCGCGCCTGCATCATACTTGGATAAGACCTACCGGTCGCAACAAAAAGATGGCTGCAAACGGCAACAGATTGACCACCTTTAGTGGCGTTAGCAAGATTAGGTTCGTCCATCCAGTGGAGCTGAGAGAAGAAGCTCTGCGTCAGTTTGGGAGCCATCTCAAACTAATAGCACTAAAGTTGGGGTCTTTCAGTGGGCCGAGTTGCATCGGTTGGTCGGCGCATTCGGCAATCATCATCATCATCATCATGAAACTGGTGAGCAGTGTGGTGCAAAGGCAGCTCCTCCGCTACGGTACTAATGCATGTAGTCTCGCTCAGAGATCCATCTTGAAATTCAGCTGATAACGCTGGTGGCGGAGAGATGGGCCGAGCGATAGAGGTTTGGCTGGATGAGCGGCACACGAATGCGTGCTTGTATGCAGTCCTAAAATGACTTCTCCAAGGCGGACTCAGCTGCGCGGGATGGAGGAAGAGACTCCAGACAAACGGGCAGACCGAGGAACAGGTGCACCTGGGTCAGGGCCCTCATCTGGTTTCGGGTGGTCATGGGGGAGGCGTTGTTTTGTTTGTTGGGCCGCTGAGTGAGCCTGAACGTGAGTGGGCTGCCGGACGCTGCGAGTAGTGGAGCTTTATACTTACGTTCTTTGTTGATCACTTGACATTCGGCTGGAAACGATGTCATGGCGTTGAATAGGGCAAACATCATCCAATACATGGTTGAAAAATACATCCAACCTTTGATATCGGTCAAAGTCTCTTCGGTTCTTTTAACTTGGAACCAGATGGCGCCCGCAATTAGAGCTAAACCAAGCGTTTGTACCCAATTCAATTTGCTTAGCATTCGCGCTTTTCCATCGATAAAGTTACGTGATGTTAGTGCGTAGAGTTGTGTTGTAAAACTAGACGGCCACTTGTTCTCTTTGCAACATTGATCTCCGTAGTCCTCATCGTAGCTATAACCATCATCGTGGTCATCGTAAATATAAATCTTGGACCAGCTGCTGTGGATTGAGGAGCTGAGGTCGTCGTGTCCAGTTTCATGATGATGGTGATTGTGATTCAGATGATGATGGTGATGGTGTTGGTCCAGTTGCATTTGGAGCTGGTGATGTTGGTTACTGTTAGTGGTGTTGTTGTTGTTTTGGTGTTGTGGAATGTTGTTGTGGCAGCTGTTGTTGTTGTTGGTTTGGAGGTGATGGTTGTTTGGTTTGGTGAGCTCATGGGGCGAGACAAATTGATGCTGCAACTGGTTGCCAGCTTTACCATTCGGAGAAGAGTGCGTGGTGCCACTAACGAGCGACATGTTGTTCTCGAGAGAGTTTCGCTTGTAGATCGAAAAGTAACACTCGCGAGCCTCTTGCGCGAGTTTAGTCAATTCCTTCTCATCGACACTCTTGATGACCTCCATGAGGAAGTCGGCCGGATTGTAGCTGAGATGTTGCATATGATAGTTGAAGTGTTGGAAGTAGGGTAGCACCTGTTGGATGGAGCCAAAGTACATCATCTGGCCTCTGCTCAGAAGGAGCAGCTTGTCGAATAGGTAGAAAATTTGCGATGAAGGTTGGTGGATTGAGATGATGATTGTCTTCTGCTCCTTCATTGCGTACTGCTTAAGCAGCTTGACCAAACTGAGCGCCGTGCAGGAGTCGAGCGAGGAGGTTGGCTCGTCGAGCATCATGACTGCCGGATTTGAGAGGAGCTCGCAAGCTATTGAGCAGCGTTTCTTTTCGCCGCCAGACAGGCCGCGCCGCATCGAGTCGCCAATGATGGTGTTCTGGCAGGACTTAAGATCTAGCGCCTCTATGACCTGGTCGACCTGGCGCATTTTGTGCTCGTGCGACATTGAGTCGGGGAGACGAAGCATGGCCGCGTAGACGAGCGTCTGGCGCAGCGTTAGATTCGAGAAGAAGACGTCGTTTTGGAGGACGTAGCAGATTTGTCTTCGCAGCGACTTGTTCAATTGGCTCCCATTCAGGAGGATTCGGCCGCTCGACTTTAGGCGGCCGCTCAAAGCGGAGAGGAGCGTTGTTTTGCCGCTCCTGGTTTGCGAAGGAGAAGGAGGAGGAGGAGGAGGGGCGAGATTTGGGTTAGTTGGAGGCCCCAGTGTTGGCGCCTGGCGCTGAGCTGGTCGCCCACTCGCAACGGCAAAACTCACCCAGATGGACCCATAACAGCTGTCGATCGGTGCAATTCAATTGGGAGGCGCGCGACAAGCGGCGTGTGCGTTGGACGAGATGGCGGATTGCGCGAGGCGAGAGGGAGAGAGAGGAGATTTGGGTTAGTTGTTGGCCTCGATAGTGTGGGCGGCCGGCGGTGTGAGCGAGCGGGCGAGCGAGACACATGGCGGCCGCATCAGGCGCCGCCATGTGTTGCCGGCGCCCTCGCAACATCCTGTTGCGCGTGCAGCAGGCGCAACCAAAACCGGCCGACGCGCGGCTGTTGCGTCGCATCCTGGGCGCTGGTTGCGCGAGCGTGGAAATGGGCCCATCTTCTCCTCCCACAACTGGGTCGCTTGTTGCGCGCAGAGAAGCGGCCCAAAGCCAGCGCGCTCGCCCAGTTGCGCTGACCTGGATTTGGCCAATTGTTTGCGCGAGGGGAGCCAGAGTTGCCTTCGCCGCCGTCGAGCGAACAAACTGGGTGCGTGGGTCGGCCCGCTTGTGCCGCGACTCGTGAGACTTTGCGGCGGCGGCGGCGGCCTAGTTGCTGGCTCGGCGACGCGCAACAGGCGGCCCTCCCGCTTGCTGCGCGCTGCTAGCGGACGAGCCGCGCGCTCTGCCGTCTGGCACCCAAACGTTCGCGAGCTCGCCTCTCGTTCGCTCGCGCACAACCAAAGACTTACCCAAAACTTGGCCAGGCTTCACGTGGGCGCAGATGGAGTTGAGCACTTGGCGCGGCGGCTCAGTCAGCTTGACGCACAAGTTCTCAACTTTGAGCGTGATTTGCATCTTGCTTGCCGTTCGCTAGCTCGTTCGTTCGTTCGCTCGCTCGCTCGCTTGCTGCGCCTTGCTCGCTTGATGTGCGTGTGAGCGCGATAGAGTTGCGGCGCAAGGAGAGCGCGTGCTCGTGTGAGGTTCGCGGTTTTGCAGTTCGCCACAATTCGTCAGCCCTGCGCTCGCATTCTCTCCTCTCTCAGCTCGCTCACTTCTCCCACTGCAACAGCAACCGAAAGCAGCAAACTTGATTTCCCTTTTAACAGGCTCAAACGCTCTGGTGTCGCCGAGCGTTTGTTCGCAAAACGCAACTTTGCCCCGTCAAGCTCGCGCGCGCTCTCCACTCTGTCCCACTCTACCTCTTTCTCTCTCTCTCTCTCTCCTTCTCTCACTCACTCGGCTCTCGGCTCGCTCGATTCAAGGCTCGACAGAGCTGCGATCGCGGGAGAAAGGGCTGAGCTTGTTGCGGCGGCAAAGGCTGGCTGCAAACTGCAGTGGCGAAGAAGGACGAGCAGGCGGCTGGCGCGCTCGGCCGGCCCAAGTCGAAGCCGGTTGGCTGCGAGACGGCGGCGAGCGTTGGACGGGCCGCCGAATTGGGAGGCGATGGAAGGAGCGCCAGAGTTGGAGTTTGAGCCCGAGTCTGAGGAGGAGGAGAAGGAGGAGGAGGAGGAGGAGGAGGAGGAGAGGCAGAGGGAGGAGGAGAGAGAGAGAGGAGAAGCGAACTTTGCGCAGTTGGCCAGCGCGGCCGCTGCGCATGCTCGGCCGGCCGACTCTTGTCCGCTGGCCGCGAGCCGCAAGCGGCCGGCCCGCTGCTGCTGCTGCCGCCGCCGCAGCCGCGGCCGGCCGGCGCCCACCAGCTACGTTTGCCATCGAGACACACTGACACACAGACACACTGGCAGCCGAGCCGGGCCGACGGCGCCAGTGTTGGTGCTGGCGTCGACGAGGCCACCGCGGCGCCCGCAAGCCCAGCGCGCCGGCCGACAGGTGCAGCGCCGCCAGTTGCACAAGCACGTTGTGTTGCTCGGCGGCCGCTCGCCTGGTGCCAAGGGTCGCGAGCTGAGCCCAGACACTTGGCGACACTCGGCGGCCGAGAGGCGAGGGTTCAATGGTTATGAGAGGAGGCTTAATCGGCCGCATCCGCATTCTCGCGCCTGAGCCGCGAGCTGAGGGCTGCCAGTGGCCGGCGGCCGGCGGGCCGAGCTGGTTCCGGATTGGAAAAGCAAACAGACGCGGGCGGCCCAGTTGGGTTCGGCGCGCGAGGGCAGAGGGGCTGCCAGTGGCGGCGGCCGAGTTGTCCAGTTGGCCGGCGGCAGAGGTGGAGAGGAGGGAGAGGAGTTGGCGGTCAAACAATGTGCACTGGCACCGGCTACAATGGATTCCGCCACCAGCCTCCCCCTGCCGCCGCCACTAACCCCAAACTAAGCCCAAAGCGAAGCGAAATCCCAACAGCATACCAATCAGCGCCAACGAATTCAAATCCGCCTCTGGCTGCCACCTCAGCTGGCCCCAGATACTTTGCATGTGTCGCAGCAGACGAGGCCAGCGGCGGCCACTGACGACCATTCCAGGGAGAAGGAGGAGGAGGAGGAGGCAATGAAGAGCTGGCTCATCATTACCGGCGGCCCGCTGCACTCGCTTGGCTCTCGTCTCGCTTGAGCTCTGTGTCGCCAATATTATCGCCGGCGGGATTCAACAAGTTGTCAGCAACAAACGCGTAGCCAGATGACGCTAATGCCAAGCAAATATGGCGCCCGAAAATCGCGCGCTGCCCCGCAATTTCGGCCAACTAAAAAGATGCCATCTTTTATTATATGCAAAGGTAAAAATTTTTAATTAAAAATCCTCCTCCGCCTCCAGCGTCGTACTCGCCTCTTGGCCACGAGGGGCGCTCAAACACAGGTCCAGAGCTCGAGAGGCGACTCGCTTCGGCCATCTCCAATGACAAACCAACACCCAACAACGCATCCAGTACATCCAATACATCATCCAGCCCAACAAAGTTCACCTTTCCCTTCCGCACAATGAGCGGACGAACGAAAGGTTCAAGATGGTCGATGCTGCCGCCTTGGAGTGTTGGGCCAGTCTTGAGCTGAAACTAAATTGAAGGCTGAGATGGCTGCAAAAGCGCCCACATGAACCACGTGCACCAGGCGGCCCCATTGGTTGGGCCCATTGACCAACGGTCGGCGGCCAGCAGGCAAACCAGGCGAACACGCGCGCACAGTCCGAGGCCACAGAGTTCAAAAGGCTCGCCACTTGGTTCCGTTTCTTTTATTGGCCGACAAACTCTCGGTTATCTTTAAACAAACTCGTTACACTCTCACAAGCAGACACACAAACACTAGCAACAAGCGCCAGCCGCACGTTTTACTCCAATTCTCCATACGCGAACTTTCCCCTCCTCGTCCAAACCCAAATGGAGCCGCGAAAACGAGTGGGCCAGCGAGCGGGTTCGTTGGCCAAATCCTATTCAGATGCCACCTCCGCCCAGTTCCAAGGAATGTAACCCACCAGCGGCCATGTGCTCTCATTTAGCAGCGGCAGCTCCTCCTCCTTCGCCCTCTCCTCTTCCCTCCAACCATTCAAACGCTGTCCAGCGCGACCCATGACCGCTCGCCATTCAAAAGAGGCCGGACGTTGTGAAAACCAGCGGCGGCGGCGCCCTTGCAAGAGCTCCAGCTTGGCCAACTCATTCGGTCCGACACAAACAAGCTCACTTACTTCCTAGTCCGACAGGCGACGCAAGCAGCTCCCGACCAATGCGCCACCTGCCGCCAGATAAAACTAGCGCTCCCTCAATCGGAACCTGGAAACTCATTGCATACGCCAAGGGTCAGCTCGTCTCTGACCACTCCGGGTGTAAACATGCGCCAGTTGGAGGATCCAATGTGAGCCGATGCTTACAATGCACCTACATACGTGCACTGGCCACCCCCGCCAACCTTTCTCGTATCAAGTCAATACTAGATGGACAGACAGGACGTCTTCCGCGTCCAAGCCTCCTGGAGACTATGGAACTTGCCAAATACTTCCCCAACCTCCATGTCCGAGCAACCTAGAATTGTCTGATCACATTGCTAGCTGCCAGAGGTCGGAGGCTCCAAGCTGTTGGTGTTCACTTGATTGAGGATACCGAGATCTTTGCATCTGTGATCTTTTGCAGGACTATAAAGATTTTGTCTTTGCACATCATCAGGAAAGTAAGCTTATCGTCGCAATGCCCTCATGGACTGTGAATCGAACCGTGCTCGGGTTCGTTCGAAACTGAACTACCGGCTGACGCATGAATAGAGCAAATTTAGGACCTCTCGCTGAGGAAGAGTGTGAAATCATACTTTTTAGGCCCATCTGTCATTTCGATTGGGATCTAGCTCCATGATGGATAACGAGATTTAAAGCGCTAATTATGCTCGATGCTGGATTACAAGTATTGAGAGTGTGCTGAGTTGTGTCACAGGCACCCAATCAGACACGAGTCACGGGAGGAATATGTCGTTGGTAAGGAAGTATTGACCAGAGATGTTTCACTCGAACTAGACAAGTCTAGTGAGGCTTAAGCGAAAATCTTTCGCCAAAGTTGCAACGCTGATCGAGTTTTCCTCTAATAGATAAACAGAGCGATCAGGTTAATCTCACAAACCACCGATAGATCTATCACTCGCCCCTTACACCCTCCGCCTGCCAAGAGGGGAAGTTGACGATTTTGGTTTCAGGTCCGAGCCAACAAAAATCCATCTAGTTAAATTCATGTTCACCTGTTAGCTGCATCAGGCTTGAATCCACATGTCCTATCATCTGGACCACCTATGAAACAAAACCCGAAGCAAATAATCAGACGCAATTGCGGATTTGAGACATGTGTAGCGAGAAAGTTCTAATCTGTCGTTGCAAACAAGATTGTTTAACTCTGGGTGTTCTTGGGTTCGATTCTCGGTTACGTTCTCTTTTCCCCTTCCACGTCACCGTTTGCTGAATGTGACTGCCATGATCTTGACAGACCGATTTACGATTTTGAGAATATAGGTGGCGTCGCAAACATGAGACCAATACGTCCGATTTAGACGTCACATCTAGGGCTTTTTCAAGCGGCCATCATTTTGAAGTTCACGGTTGTTAGGATATCAATATCAGAGAGAAGCTGGTGGGTTTATTTGTGATTGAATGTTGTCGCTTATCTGCAAAATATGAGCGGCTTCATCGCCCACTTTTATGAGTTGCATCCCCTCGAATGACAAGGCCAAAAAACGAGACGCCCAAATCACTCTCTGGGCGCATCAAATCGATAATGTCGTCCAAAAGATAAGAACGTCAGCATCCAGCGGCCTGAGTTTCGCCTGGTGTTACCAAAACACTAGATGCGGCACCTAGCTTGCGCGAGTCTGCCTCAGTGGCTAGCGCTCCATACGTGAACCAATTTCAGAGGAGGAAAAATTTTCATCTACAAACTCTCATTTAGCCGGACGATATCGGATGCACGTAGACTGGATGACAAGTCTGAGGCTAACGTGTAAAAGTCTAACTCCGCATGTGCTCATTATAGAGGTTTGCATGCTAGTGATAGTGTTTCGTGGGTAGTTTTTGTACTATGTTAGACTGTCCACACAATCCAGTGAAAGTTTGGTGAACTCGTGGACTAAGAAGATTGGGAGGATGACAGTTGCGCAGCAGTTAGATTGGCAGCTCAAATTCAGTTATCCGAGTAGAATCTTGGCGCCATTAGGAGCCGCATTGCAACTATCAATTGCGTAACTTAGGACCCTTGTTTGTTGGGCGTCCACTCGAGTGAGGACGCACCGAGGGTCGCATAGTGATCGATATATCTGTAGACCGATTGCTGTCCAACTATCCGACTAACATAGTCAGACGCATGGCTAGGGGCGAAGTAGCTTGTTGCCGGCGCCTATTCAAGCAGATGTATGATAAGAGTCATTGTATGAAAACGACGGACGAGCTGATTGTACGAAATATTAGTGTAAGTGTTGACCGTGGATGTGACAAACGAGGCGAAAATGAACAATGCCGATAGTTAGAAATAATAGCTTCCTCCCTAGCTCATTGGAGTTATTTAGCAGGTCAAATAGTTGCTAGAAAATTTGCTGAGATAATATCGGTCGTCTAGCTTATGCTTCAAGCTTTCGCGATGGCCACAATGAGCATTCGTGACTTTCTTTTACAAGTCTGTTTCCATTGCAAAGCCACCATACCGCCACAATCAATATAAGGTTCAGTCGTCTACAGTTATCACAAACGTGAAGACAGTTGCTCTGATCGACCATTCTAACCTAGAATGTTCCCTTGGAATCTCTCTGCTTTCCTGTCGAGCAACAATCTGTTAGCTCTCTCTCTCTCTCTCTCTCTCTCTCTCTCTCTCTCTCTCTCTCTCTCTCTCTCTCTCTCTCTCTCCAACAAGTTGTCAGGCCAAACTTGCGATCCCATCTCTCATCCTGCTTGTGGAGAAACATTCTTTATAGCGAGCTTGGTCGCCCAGTTGATACGATTGGTTGTTTTGGATAACGACGTCCATATGAGCTACCGAGCGCATGTTGACTGATCCTATTGAAGAGCCTTCAACAATCTCAAGCTCCCAGGTTCAATCGGTGCCACTTTGCGGGCTCGAATTTGAACCACTCGAAATGTGCAAGACAGAGTGGAGTCGCCAGCTGCCTACATGTTAGTTCAAAAGTTGTATCGCTCCAACGTCACTGGGCCCATTAGTCTTGATACCAACAAACTCTGACTGACAAAACTAGCTAACCTGCCGACTGACTGGCTGAATACGACAGGTATGCTAGCTGCAGTTATGTAGCTCCTTGTTTCTCTTGATTTACAACTTCCAAGTTCATCAAGTTACCTTCTATTGAAAATAACTCGTTCGGAATCGTCATAAAGCTGCAGCTCTCCACAAAATGCTTCCACCAATTTTGGATAGTTGAAATCTTGGGTCAGTGATGGTGGTTGTTGGTGGTAACAAAGTATGATGCGCTAAAAGAGGTTGCTAGCAAAGATCTCAAGTTATAATTGCATAATTATAACTAGCTTTCTGGCTTGTGATGTGTTTGAATGAGAAGAGAGCTCGACTGCTAATTTGATTCAAAAGTTGAGGAGGTAGTTTTAACGTATAGCAAATTTTTTCGTAGTTATACCAAGGGGGAGTGGCCGATGGTCGGGGAGGTTTGAAATGAGAGGCGCGCGAAACAAGTTAGCATTTCGCCTTCCATCAGGTATCCTCGTGATCAAGAAGTTTAATGATCATGAGAGAAGCTAGCTAGTTATAGTGGAGCCTAAATTTGGCTCTCAAAGGGGATGGGGGAGGACGACAATCGATGGCGCCACCTCGATCTTGGTAGCAGCTAGAGGTGATCTTGTTGCCGATTCTAGCGGAGGTTCGATAATAATGCTATTAATTAATTTATTAGCATAACTAAATGTTCACAACCTTGATTGTGAGTATAGATACGGGAGGCAACAAGGGAGAGTTGGAGGAGCGGGTTATTTGGTAGCGGGTGCGCAGGTGGTCGGGTTTCTAAAATGATCAGCCTGCCTTAGCTTTTCTTCATGGGCGCGAGATTGATACCTCTGTTCATCGTTGATCAATTTTCACTTTCCATTAGGAACGGAGAGTGAATGAGGAGCTTTGCAAGCCAAATTGGGCTTTAAGCGCATGAATCAAGCCCATCGGCCAAATTGTATTCCGGTAAAGTTCAACAACTGTTCCTGTTCGGTTGCTCTCAAGCTCTTGGGTTACAAGTTGATGGGAGAACAGATTGGTTTATAAGATTTCACTCAGGCCAGGTAACCGCTTAAGCTGCTTCCAGTAGAAGAACTAGGGCCTCTCTGTTGATCGTGAATGAATTTAGGCCCCTTGACTGTGAGGATCTTTGTCGCTTGTTATTCGAATCGCGTTCAAAGAAAAATTGAAGGCTTAGTGAATAGTGACGGCGAGGACGACGATGGTGGTGGTGGTGTTCAGGCAGGGCAAATGGTGACAATATTGTCATGCAGTAAATGGATGAGCCGGAATCGAGGAATTAATTTCCAATGAAATGCTATTTTTCAAGGGTAGCGCTCGCTTGATTCAATTAAACAGTTAAACCGAAATTGACTGCACAAATCATGATCGTAAACAACTGAAAAACAGGTAAATTCTTCAGTTTTGTTTTAGGATACCAGCACTAATCCAGCAACAAAATGACATTTAGAAAACTCTGCTCAATGATTCGGACTAACGGGTTTGGAGCCGTATGTTTGCCCTGGCCTAAAACAACAACAACAACATCTGCACTAGAACCAGAGTCATTAGTTTCTTTAGCTCACTTGTTGCGCTTTTCATCCCACGAGTGACGGTATGAATCATAGCAACCAGAGCCAAACTCAGTGCCGCCGAGCATCCGCAGATTTGCCCTGACACCCTTTGCATCGCAATGGCCGCCACCTTCGCTAGTTCCAGAATCGAGCCGGCCGACGGTGACGACTCGGAACTTGGCCGACCATTCAACTCTTGCTAGCCAAATGCTAACGCCAACGACACATAGCCAGTGACTTATAGGTGGCCCGCAAAGCGAACGCGAGATAAAGTCAACGGATTTGATTGAACTTTTGTTGTCACCCTAAACGTTGCAAGCCTTCAACAGTTCACTCTAAGCCAGACATATCTCATTATTTGCCTAGCGCATTGAGCGGAGCATTAGCTTGTCAGTGCATGTGTGTGTGCTTATAACGTTACAATTTTGCTAACCTAGTTAGTGTATCAGCCGGCCAACGCGCAAGCCTAACCAAGGCGACAAATGGGCTCGAGAGTTGTCTAGATATCGAGAGTCAAACGTTAAGCGCGTGCTCTCAACAAGGGGGTCTTAGTTGATCGCACTTGTGCTCACCATCTGATCCTTTGTTTCCAGTCCTTTGCACGACGGTGGCCGCGTTTGCCCAGCTAGCCAGACTAGCTGGCTCGACTTAGTTAGGGGCGCTAATGAGAAATTGTCGCCATCTTCAAACGGAGCCACCTTGGAGCTGGCCCGCCGAGCAATCAGCGTCCAGGGCTAACCTGGTCAACCGGCGGCAACCAAGAGCTTCCAACCACCAGGGAACTCGTTTGGCCTGCAAGACGGCAGCCGGCCAAGCTCATCCCAATTGGCTTCCTTGCTTCCTTGACTCGCTGATCGGCCATCCGACCGGCCGATCCTTATCGTTACTCGTCCATATTGGACTCGGATGGATCCTCGCAAGCTGGGCGCATGCCAACTCTTTGCCTCCAGCTTATAGGATGGAAACACCGAGCAAGCAGGCCGGCTACCAGCCGAAAGTGAGTTCGCGCCGGCCCTTCAACCTGCGGGCTCGGGCTGCTCGAGTCGGATTGGCTAGCCGAGGGAAGAGGAGGGGGCGAGTAGCAGGAGTGGGCTCGATAGGCGGCTAGGTAGCGCCCAACATAGAGGGTGGCGATATGCGGCAGCAAGAGCGAACACTGTCCCAAATATCACACTATCATCGTCAGCGCCCAATAGTCGGCCATGAATTTGGCCAGAGAGCCCTGTGGCCCGTGAGCTAAGCAGTGCTTGCAGCTTAGACTGGTTGCTAGTGTCTAGGGTTAGCGCTAGCACAGGTGGGTTGGTTAGAGCCTGGAAATGGCAACCACTTGTGGTGGTTGCTGTTGCGCGTCCGTGTGCGTGTTCAGCTTGCTTGCTACAATGAACTTGTTGTTCAGAGCTACCTGCGAGCTAGGCGGCGCGCGTGTAACTTGCACTGTGCGCCAGTGACTCGGCACAACGAGCTAGCTGGCTCGGGCCAGACTCGAGCCGGCGAGCAAAGCGCGGCTGAACTCGTCTGGCGGTCGGCGCAGCTCTTGCTCGTCCGCCCGCTCGCCCGCCCGCTCGCTGCTTGCGAGGGCCAGATCCATCGGCCTGTTGAGCCGCTACTGCCTCTACCGCGGCCGCCGCCGCTGCCACTCGTTTGCGCGCCTGCTCGCCCTATCTGCGTCCGCCCGCTAGTGTTTGCGCTGGTCTCCTTTCCAGGATCATTCGCGCTTTCGTACTGCGACAATTTTGGCCGTGCATGGATCGCAAACTAACAAGGGCAGCGCCGATAGAAACCAAACGTGCCAACTCCATGAATCGTCAACAATAAACAAACAAACTCAAGACAATCGTCGTGATTGGCAAATTTGATCGCCCTTGTTGGCCCTATGACAGCAGAGCGAGCAGCGTTGGAAAATATTATCAGATTCAGATGCGTTGCCCTCTGATCTGGCAAGCGGGCGCGCGAGCGAGAGACTGAGAGCCAGAGGCAGAGGCAGAGGCAGAGACAGGGAACGCGAGAGCAAGAGAGGGAGGGAGCTAGAGTTTGAGTTGGGCCTAGATCGAGAGTTTGCGATACATCGATCGAGTATTGACACAGTGGCTTACTGTGTTCAGGCGAGAAATCGCTCGCTTGGCCCATGAGAGCCGAGCATCCAGGCAGCCGTCGCTCTGTCTCCTCGCCGAGCTCACCATTGGCCATCCGATTTAAAGGCTGAATTTAGCCTGCGACTTAAGCGCCAACGAGCCTGACAGCAACAGAAAGGTTGGCAACTAGACGCTAGAGGCGAACATGAAGATGCCTGAATGAGAAGCTCCGGCCAGATCAGGGCAAAGTGGTGGCATAAGAGAGGCGGAGGCGGAGAAGAGAGTTTGGAGTTTGTGGTGGTCCCTCTGGCTGGCTAGCTGGCGCTCGGTTCGCCGCCAAACTTTCTCCCGTAGCTCAAAGTGTATCTGGTCTAAGCGCGACTGCTAGGCATAAAATAGCACCAAGAATAGTTTAGTCAGCGGCTAAGCCAGACAGACACATGTATGGTGGAACCTCCAACCATAGCGCACTCTCTCTTCCCCTTCTCACGCATATAAAGAAAGCGCGACAGAGTTAATAAATAAAACCAACTGCTCTTTCTCTCTCTCCTCCAAGCGCCCAAAATCGCCACTTGTTGTTGAACCTTTCTGGCGTAATACTTGATCCAAGAACACAAGCCGCACCCCCCTCGCCGACCTCAAGGAACCAGAATTGTGTATTGGTAAAGCGAAGCGAGAACTCTCAGCCACAGCATTCTATTTAACGCAAGTGATGCAACAGAGCCAATAGCCATCTTACCAAAGCCGCTAGTAAACCCACTTGTTCGCCCTATTGTTAAACCTCAAGTCAAGCTGACCTAGCCACCCTCGAACATGGTCTCATCGCCTTGCCTCTCGCCCATTGGAGCCAAATTGACTCCCTATTACAACAACAAATCGGCAAACGGTCGCATGGAGCTGGTTATTCTGAGCCAACCGGAGGAGCAGCACCGGGCTCGCTATCTGACAGAGGGAAGTCGGGGCGCCATAAAAGACATTTCTGGCATGGGACATCCGATTGTGAAACTAAATGGCTACTACAGCAGACAGCCAATCAAACTCGAGTGTTATATTGGTCATGATAAGCACAATGGGCTCCCGCACCTCTTCTATCAGGCGTCCAAAATAAGTGGCAAGAATTCAACCCAATGCACTGCATGCAAAGTGGAGGGAACCTCTGTAATCGTGATGAACTTATTACCTGAACATGGCATGCAGGCCACTATCGATTGTGTGGGTATTTTGAAAGAGCGTAACGTTGACGTAGAGCAAAAGCTTCTAAATTTGAATCACTCGACTAAGATGATTGATTTCAACGATCGCAGTTACCAGTCGGCTTTTACCTCAATTGGCCACCAATCTCCTCAACAGCTACATCACCACCACCATCATCATCACCATCACAATTTGCACCATCAGCACCAGACACAGCATCAGCTCCAGCAACAATCGCAGCAGCAGCATCACCCTCTACAGAATGGCAATATCGTTCAGGATATCGTCAAGTTCGAGCGAAGGGATACCATATCGTCGCAAATTGATGAGAACAGTATTGGATCAATGAGTAGGCCAGATTCTTCGGAGGATTCGAACGATCTATCTCGCCACTCACTGATTGTAGACAATCCAAAAAGTATTGGCGTCCCCGAGAGCCAAACCCTCTTGCAGAATGGAAACTTGGTTGCGCTCAACAGTAGGAAGCGATCTGTCCGGTGTCGGTTAGTCTTTCGAGTCAAGATACCTGAAACTGGCGAAGTTCTACAAACAATTAGCACTCCAATAATTTGCACACAGCCACTGGGCACCCCAGAAATTTGTAAAAAGTCAGTCAATCGCGCGGCCGCAGTTGGAAATAACCTTGAACTATTTATTATCGGCAAAAACTTCCTCAAAGACTCAAAGGTTGTTTTCAGAAATAAGAAAAATGATTGGATGAAGGTTGTTGAACCGGACAAGGAATTCTTGAATTCTAGTCACCTAGTCTGCAAGGTACCCGATTATGATGGACCAGATCTTACAGGAACTACTGATACGATTGAGGTAGAGTTGCAAGTACGAAGTGGAGGCAAGTTTTCGGAGGCTCACAGTTTTCATTATGTTGTAATGCCACCTGAAAATTTGGTCCACAAACAGAATGGCCGACTGAAGTTTGATACCCCACAACAACCACAGCGAATTGCACCCACCCAAATGCAAATTCATGACCAGCAACAGCAGCGGCACCAACAGCTCCATCAGTCTCAGTACCAACCGGAAATTCAACAGCAGCAACAATTCGAGCAGCAGCAGCAACCGCACAATCCAATTCAAGAACAGCAAATGCAGCATCAGCTGGTCTTGCAGCACCAACAGCAGCAGCAACAACAGCAGCAGCAGCAGCAGCAGCA
>Ga0268249_1000394_pt1 | contig 22744 bp, 18 predicted proteins | sample AgamicAtPe_FD_200257 | JGI IMG/M metagenome (GOLD analysis project Ga0268249, IMG submission 200257) | Agave microbial communities from Guanajuato, Mexico - At.P.e (v2) (version 3) | ecosystem: Host-associated > Plants > Phyllosphere > Phylloplane/Leaf | place: Guanajuato, Mexico | collected... | reverse complement strand
CATCTAGAAAGCATACGACTGTCATGACTGGCCGGCCATTTCCGTCTTGCGAACGTTCCTACTCAAATCTGTAACAAGAGCATCAAGTTTGTGGAAAGCCCGAGAGGTCTCACAATGTGGACGAATGCTTGAGTCCAGGACTCGTCTCATTCTTGAGAACAGTGCCATAGTTATCGGCAAGCGAATTTTAGACTGGGTCGATTCCGACCAAAACCGGATCTCAAACTATTCGTTAGTGACTCTGAGGTCTATCTGTTATTAACTTTGGCACATCCGTTTGAAGGAGCTTTCACCTTGTGAGCCAACAGGTTCGAGTGACAGCCAAAGCTACGATATTTAACACGCGCGAAGGTCTTTGCAATCGTCAACAGAATAGATTATTTGCGATCCAATGTCGGCTTGACTCTGCATCCTTGCTACCGATGCAAACAACTGATGCTGTCCATCTCCACTCTAGCCGAGCATATCGCCCTCTAGTCCGATACAAGGAAAGTTCGAGAGGGACCTCATCGCCATCCTTTGAGGAAGAGAACGTCGTCCATCAACTTGATTTGGGTGCGAGATTTAAACTCGCTCGAGCGCTAGGCAATCGCTTAGAGAGGTGGTCACCTAGCAAACGGAGATTGGAGGCACTAGCAATGGTTTTGGCGGCAAAGATGCGTAATCGTACTCACCATGGGAGATCATTGCCAATCCTGCTTAATGCCTGCACAGGGTATGCGCATGCCTGAGAGGCCATAATTCCAATATCGTAAACGCAGGTCTATGAAATTCAAAACCAAAATAAATACGACGTGGACTGGAAATATTGTCATCATTCCCAAAACAGACTGAATTTACCGTCCTCGCGGAGTCAGAATTAGACTTAATATGATTATTGCATTCATTCCTACGATGTTGTGATGGTTGGTTGAAGTAAATATTGTAACCTAGAGGGTTGATCCCTCCATGTCTATGACCACCAAACGGAGCAACAGAGTCCATCAAAACAAAGATCTCATACCCAAACTTTTACATATACCTGTCTGAGGGATATATGTCTACATCTTAGTTATCGTAGGCGAGCTAATCAACCTAAAAATGGACCAATATAAGGAAGAGCTTAAGATGGACAGGGCCAACAAGCAGGCCAACGATTTGAACCTGCTCAATATGATTGAATCAAGGATAATGGAAATTATTCAGATTGAAGACGAGTGCAAACGAAAACTACCAAAGCTCTACCATCAGCGCTTGCCCAGGTTCATGCGCCGCCGGGCAGCATCACATAATATGAAACGATTACCCAAAAAGATGCGACCAAGCGCGAGCTCGAAGTTTGGTTCCAAGAGTAGAAAGAGTTTGCTGAGCTTTCGCCGGAAAACTAGATTTCAGAAGCATAAAAGAGTTCTCAGGAAGCACTCACGGCACAAATATAATGAGCCTTTCAAATCTCTTCTTCATAAATGGTTCGCCAAGCGATTCAAAATGGGCGACGAGGGCGCCATGAACTACGTGCCCATGTATAACAACACCAAAAATCAGAGGAATCTCTATAGGCAGACACGCTATGGTTGTGCGTATTTATCTATGAACCACCTGATAGCAGTGCAACTTGTACTCTGTCGACCAGAAGAATATCATCTGGCTGTTCAACTTGAACAGCTGAACAGGATTTCGTGTCCAGTGTCCGGTTTCACCTTTTGCGCTCAATCAATCGAGAAAGGTAAATACGAAGTTGTGGTTCATCTTTATAAATTGGACTCGTTGCCGCGAGAGTATATTTGCCCTGCTATTGTGGAGATCAAAGGCGCCCAAGAGGGCGATAACATGGACCCCCTCTTGACAATGTGGATTCCTAGAAACAACTACCAGGAGATTCTCAACTACCTGGAAACAATCTCGAGAGACTGCACCAAGCAATTTAAAATCAGTACGATCTATCCGCGAGATTGGATACGAGTTCGGCTTATTGGTCCAAATGCGCGCGACGAATGTTGCAAGGTTGCGTTGGACAAAGAGCGCCACAAAGCTGCCATTGAGGACGCCACTTTACGTTTAGACCAATTTGGACTGACCATAGGTAGACACATTGAAGAAAAATCAGCCAACTTTACCTACTATAACACGGATCCGATTGTTGCGGACATAGTATTCAAGAAACAGGCGGGTCGAATGTTGTGGCATCAGCTGGTTAAGAACAAGGCCCACCTAGTGGGCGGCTTCCGCGATTTAGATCGACTTTTGGTCGCTGATTGCTTCAAACTCGTGCCAGATTTTTAGTGATAACAAAAGAGATTGAAACGAAAATTTGAGGACCCCAAGAGGGTTTATTTAAGGGCAAAAATAGAATAGGGTTGCTACATTAATTGCTATTATACCAATACAAAGTTTTTACAATTTGCAATCTAGTCTTAATTCTTGTCAGTGTTAAGGCGGCACAAACAAGCTGGGTTACTTTCAAATTAACACATCTACCAGACTGAACATTTTTTAACTGGATTCAATGGAGCTCCAACTGCACAGTTGAATGTTTCACTGAATTCCTTCAGATTTGAGAGGGGGCCGGTGATCCTGAATTGGGCAGGACTATGTGAGCCGACCATGACGCGCATCTTCAGTACCTCAGGCCGGTACTTTCCGCACCAAACATTTGCAGCACTAACCCAGAAGAGTTGCTTCTGAGTTAAATTTAGACCTGGCAGAGTTGGCTCAACTCCATTGCGTCGAACCCACTCGTTGTAGGCGCGGAAAGATTCCTTCAGGCCGCCATTGTCGGCGATATTCTCGCCTTGAGTATTGATTCCGTTCACCTTGAGTCCATTTTCTGGAACTGTATAGTTGCTATACTGATCAATAATACACTGTGCCCGTTCCTTGAACCTCTGATCCGTTTCCGAATTCCACCAATTGCGGTTGTTTCCATCCTTGTCAAACTGTCTTCCACGATCATCAAAGCCGTGAGTGATTTCGTGACCTATCACAAATCCGATGGCTCCAAAGTTTAAATAATTTGGCTTCGACTTGTCAAAGAAGGCTCCCTGTAGGATTCCTGCCGGGAACTCGATTGAGTTGTCTAGGGAGTTGTAGAAAGCGTTCACGGTTGCTGCCCTCGCGTGTTTGCGCCAATCAACCTTGAGATTTGGCTTACGCAATTGATTGAATGAATAATCGGTGGACCATTTGCGCAGTTGGAGGATATTGTCAAAGTACTGGCCTCTCCTCAATTCTAATCCAGTGTAAAGCTCCTCAATGAGTGCATCATCGAGCAGCTCGTCTGGGTAGCCGATGTAGGAGGAGATTGCGTCCGCTTTCTCTTTGGCCTCCTGTCGCGTTTGGTTGTCCATCCAGTCGACCTCGTCGAGGATGTTTGCAAACTCGTTCTTAATGTAACCAACCATCTCCATTGCTAGCCCCTTTGAGTCGGACCTGAAATGGTTCTTCACGTACATGGACGAGATTGCAATGCCAAGGGTGCCAGTGAGCGAGCTTAGACATTGTTCCCACCTCGGCTCCTCTCGTTCCTGGCCAGTTATCACGGCATTGTAGGTTTGAGCGAGCTCGCGCCACTTCTTGCCCAAAGTGGAGACTGACTGGAGCACAACTCGCCACATCATGTAGTTAGCGAGCGTTCTAGTTGGGCGAAGATAAGCCAATTCGAGGTGAGTTTTGTTGACATTCGTTAGTGCCGAAAGTCAGGCTAGAATAAGGTATATGCGCGCTATAAGTTGGTCAATTACTCACTTTGAGTCAACCTCCAGCAGCAGCTTGTCCACTTTAGCGAAAAATGTCGGCACATTAACGATAATTTCCTCATCGTCGCTTAACGGATCGTCGAGCAAACTAGTCAGGTACTTATTCCAATTGATCTGTTTTGTCGGTAGAATCGTGCATTTTGTTACACATTTGGAGACGAGAGGGCGAAGGGAGACGAGCAGGTTAAGAGATTTGGATCGAGCAAAACGATGGAGCCAAGTTTGGTCCATCAATCACGAACACTTTGGCAAGCTTTGCGCATCATCCAGTGGCCAGGCGCGCGCCAGTTTGGAAGGGATACACGCTGATTGCAACCTCTCATCGCGTTTTAGGCAAGCCTCTTTGCTTGCGGCTCGGGCAAGGCTAGCTGAAACTAATCAACTGGCAGCTGCATCAGAGTCCCAAGAAGCGAAAACTTTCCATGAATCTATTATCACTCTCTGCGCCTCGCTTTGCTTGGAGCCATAATTTAAGCGACGAACGAATGTAGCCCACTGGCCAGACAGGTAAGGAGCAGGTAAGGGAGCTGAGCCGGAGGCTACCTTTTTGTCTTATCCCTCCGATCGCCTTGCTTCGGCCGCTCGAGAGTTGGCTTCCTCTCTCCTGGCTCGCCAAGCTGGCGCCACCACCAATCCCCTCCGAGTATTATTATTGAGAGAGACGATGATAGCATCAGGGCCATCATTATGTTGCTCGCTAATAAAGGGGCGCAATGCCAACTATCAACATGCAAACATCTCTACCTGTAACACTTACGTTTGGCGCAACTGAGGATAATTGGCTCAATTTCATCTTATTGTACAGGCTGCTTATGTTCCTTCGTTCCTCGCGGGGCAACGAGTGCTGAAGGGAGGATGCGTTTTTATATAAAGTCGGTCAATTGGTTTTCGTAGGGTGTTGATTGGGTTGTTGTGGTGGTTGTATTCATTTTTGTTAATTTATAAGGTTAGTGATCTTTTTCGCCCATCAAATGGAGGAGGAGGAGGACGACGAGGTGCCGTTTTCAATCGGAATTATTAATGAACGAGCCGATTGTTGAATCCGAGCTGATGGCCTCCAGGTACACTCATCGGCGATCGGATTCTCCCGCTCCCATTTCCTCTTGGGCCAGCGGCGGCACAAACTCATTTGTTGCGAAATATATCATTGCTACTCACATTCGCTAACTGGGTCTCGAAGGCAAGCGCGTCCAGCATCTGAATCTCGGCCTCGCGTCTATCGGCGCCCAAAATGGTGGCGCTCTCAACCATCAGGTTGTAGTAGGCGGCCACGGCGGAGTCGTTGAGACCTTGGGATTGGGATTAATTTGAATTAGAGGGGGCTAGTTAGCTTGGGGTTGCAAAATTAGCCCAAAGCCTTGGGGAGGCCAGCTAAAAGGGGGGGGGGCAAACTGGTTGGCGCCACCAGTTTGGTCAAGCGAAATGGACCATCGATTTTGGCAAGCGATGCTCTGGTTGGTGGAGCTGCGAGACGGCCTTTCAACAAGCGCGTTAGTAGCTTCCCACTTTCGCACGGACGCTCGCAATGGACGAGAGTTTCGGCCAACGCTGATCGATTTATCTTGCTCGCCGCCAACTTCCGTCGTGTTGTCAAACACGAAGGCCGCTCGCAGACAGGAAGCCGCAAATCGAGCTTGTCAGCCGCTGGGCGAGCTATTTGCATAAAAGTAGCGGCAAATGGCGGCCGCTGGCTCACTTTGGCCGGCCACTGGAAGTTGCCATCAAACTAAAACATTAGATGGCTTCCTGCAGGCGTGTCGCCTCCATTGCGCCTCTCAGGCAAAGGAGAGAGCGCGCGTTAATAATGGAAGCCAATCGAGATTTTATTCTAGACCAGATTGAGATGTTTAGCTCTTGCGCGCATGAACTCGCCAACTTTGGAGCAAAACGAGTTCTGCGCTTGTGGCCAGAGAGAATCCATTTGAGCTTTGCAGGAAGTGGAGGGCAGTTGGCGAGTTTGCGCCTTGCTTGCGGTTTGGGCCACAGGTAAGCTATCGCTTTCGGCCGAGAGCGGGTTGCGCGCTCGACACGACGCTCGGCCGCGCCCAATGGAAGTTAACGACGTTTGGCGCCAGTCCGAGTGAGCTAACAACTCGGCGGAGGATGAGCGGCTCCATCGGCGGCAGTGTTGCGCGATTTGGAGGCGGCGCGCTCCAATTCGATCGATGTGCGACATTTAAATACAATCTACTCACCTTTGAGCAGGTAACTCCGGTCGGGCATTCCCAGGGAAACCTGGTCGAGCTGTTCGATTGGATTTGTTGGCGTTAGTGTGTGGGGTTTAGGTTGGAGAGAGGATGGCCGCTGCCTTTCAGGCCGGCTCGAGCGGCTCACTCCTCGGCCGCGCGGACACCAGCCAAAGAGGTAGGAGGGGGCAAACAAGTTAGCTGAAAGCCCCCTCTCTCTCTCTCTCTATTCGCTCACTTACGTCTATGATATGCCTGGTGTTGTTTCTAAAGTCAGGAGTTACACTCAAATCAATGAGAACATCGTGACTGAATCCAAGCCTGCGAAACTTAATCAGCAAATCTAACCAGTCGAAGGGTCGCTCCTTTGACCAGCCAGACTTTTCGCCCAAAACAGGCCAACCGCCTAGCTGCCTTATAATGTCCAAGAGTGGCTCATTTCCAAGCTCCTCAATGTGACCTGGTGGAGGTGGTGGTGTGTGTGTGTGAAACAAATCGTCAATTTCTAGCTCCAGTTCTACATTCCACCTCCTCCAACTTCCTGGTGCTCCTTTGGGTGGCGAGCTGAAGGGTTTAAATTAAACCCTAAGCAAACCAGCAAACCACTCAAGTTTGCCGGCCGCTCCACTTACTTGTGTTCATGCAACTCTCGTACAGGTTTCGCATCTTGGCCACGATGGGCGCGTCCAGGGCGCTCGGCTGGCGCTCGATCAGGTTGCGCAACTTGTTGTCAAGCTCGTCCTGCACAACAGAAAACAACGAAACCGACGTCTTGTCCTCGGGAATAACCTGCGACTCGATCCAGTTTCCGCAGGAGTAGCGGTAAAAGTCGTCGCAAGGGTCCACCTTGTCGTCGATGTTCTTGAGGATTTCGGCGGCGGCCTTAACGCAACCTGGCGTCAAACAGACGGAGCTCTCCGCCCGCCTGCCCGCTTGGCCGCCAAGCGGCTCCACTCGGCTACCTCCGCTCGGCTGCTGCTCCTCGAACCCTTGCACCTGTTTCGCCTGTCGCCTTGGCCCATTGCCGCGCACAACAGCCAGCGTGTTGGCCACCTGAGGCAGCGACTCGCCTTCAAACTTGTTGGCCAAGTTTCCCGGCAGGACGGACTTCAAATTGGTGGCGACTGTTTTGCGCCCCAAATGGTGTTGGTTTGCGTAATAGTAGTCGATTCCGGATTGTTTGTTGTTGTATTTGATCGAGTGGAGTTGGTTGGATTGAATTAGTTGGCTTTCGAGGAGGAAGCTTAGAAGGAGAACATGAGCCACTCGGCGAGCTACTCGGCCGCTGCTAAGCATTTTAAGGCGGCCCACTTCTTGTTGCTCTCTTGGCTAGGTGCTCGCCTCAACTGAGACTGTATTCATCTGCTCGATCCGTTTTAAGAGTTTGTTTTTCGCCGCATAAGCAGGCGCAAAGGCCGAGAGTTGTCAACATTCTCGTGGATTCTCGAAGCTCTACCTAGATTGGTGGCAATTCCTTCGCTTGACTTGCTCTTTCTCGTGCTCAAATTTCCACCTAACACGCATCCAAACGCTATCTCTTCGAACTTCGCCTGTCGTGCAGATTCGAGATTCGAGAGCCGACAGTAAGAGTGGCAAAGCACGCCACAGGTTAGCTCTCCTAGTCTTCTAGCGCCAATTGGACGACGCGTTCTCTTGCTTGACTTTGAAAACCAGCCAAGAGCTCGGCCCACATTTTGCCTCCAGCCAAAGCTGGTGGGCCAGCCGCTGACTTTGGTCTGGCTGAGGCCAAACATTAGGCCGACTCGACTAGACGTGAGCCAGGGCACAGTCAGAGTTGGAGGCTGTGTCATTGTTTTGCTTAGCAACTCGAGCCGACTACTTCACTTGGCCGAGTTAGAGCTGCGCTGACACTGCAAACTGTTGACAGGTAAGCCGGCAGCGAGAGGCAAGGGAAGCGAAAAACTAGATCCTTCGTCGTCATCTCTTTTTCTCGCTCGAGCAAGAATTTGTCGTCGCCGCCAAGCAAGTCACCCTTGCGCTGCCGCCGCCTCTTAGCGGCCGTCGCACCTTCCTGCGCTGAGCCTCCAATGGTGGCCGAGGAAGGCGGCCTAGAGCTCGACAATGGAGGTCTCCACTCTCGGCGTCAGCTTGACTTCAGCCCAGACAACAATCGGCTTTTTCCGCCAGCAAGCGAGCAGGCCGGCCGCCAGGTTCAGCGCACAGCCTTGAGCGGCTTGAATCCAACGGCAATGGTCTGGCCTCGCTGGACGGCGGACGAGGAGAGGCGAGTTTGGCGCTGGTGGCCGCTCGCCAGGTGCAATCGAAGCAGCTTAGTGAATGGGGAGCAACTTACTCGTTGTGAACTGGCCGATGCTTATGGAGGCCAGGAGCGACACTAGCGCCAGGCTGAGCACCAGCGAGAGGAGGACGAACACGCAGAGGATGCGCTCCAGGCGAGTGCGCCGGTGCCACCAGGGCGGGTTGCTGGCGGGTTGGGGTGAGATTGAAGGGTTAGTTTGAGTGCTCTGAGAGCTTTGAGAGCATAGGGGCGGATATAGGTGGGCGCGCGGCTCGCCCGGCCGCTCGCGCAAGCTCAATGGACGTGCGGGAGCAAACGCGAGCGCGTATAGGCGCGCAGAGGCACGATCGCGCGCCAAGTGAGCTTTGGGCCGAGCAGAGAGCCGCAGTCGTCGCTAGCGATGGACGCGTATCAGTGCGCAAACCAAGAGCGCCACTTGATTGCGGGAAGCTTGAGCTGCCACTCAGGTGGCCCCGAGCCGAACCAAAACCAGGCAAACCACTACTACCAGGCGCACCAGTACCTCCAAGTGGGCGGCGCAAACTACGCGCATTCCTACGACAACTACCTCTACCAGAGCGGCAACGCGCCCGCCGCGGTCGCTGCCTACGCAAGCTATGAGAGCGCCGAGTACCAGAGCTCCTACTCAACCAGCACCAGCAGCACCAACAACAACAACAACCCCAGCACCTGTTCAATCGAGACGCAAATCTCGCCCCTCGAAGCGGCGAAAGGGGCCAACGGCGAGCAGTCGGCCAGCTTCCACGTGCAGGCGCCGAGCAGCTACCAGCAGGTGAGCTCCACCAACGACTACTATCTCGCCTCTCCGCCCGCAAAGCAGAGCCTTGGCTCGGTTGGGTCCGCTCACAGCGCCGGCCAGCAGGCGGCCAGCGTCTTCCAGGAGCTCGCGGCGAGTCCGCAAACGGCGCTAGCGGCCGGCCAGCAGCAGCAGCAGCAGCAGTTCGCCTACTCGACCTACTTCAGGGCCAGCGAGTTGAGCGCCTGCAAGGGTCAGCAGTACGCCGGCAACCAGGAGCAGCAGGCCTGTCTGCTCGCCCAGCAGCCCTTCAACTTGGCCGGCTCGCTGAGGCTCGAGCGGCCGACGGGAGAGACGAGCCAGAGGCCGGCCGCTCGCCTGTTGGCCGCGCTGCCGGTGGCCAACTCGCAAGCTGCGAGCGCGAGGACTTCGAAGGACAGCGGCGGCGGCAGTAGCAGCAACAACAACAACAAGTCGCAGCAGGTGAGCGGCGAGAGCCAGCGAGCGGGAGGCCTGAGCAAGGTTCGCGTGGGCCCGCTTGGGGTCATAGCGCGCAGGAAGAACGCAACCCGCGAGACCACCGCCACCCTGAAGGACTGGCTCGACGAACACGGCACAAACCCATACCCAACGAAGGGCGAGAAGATTATGCTTTCAATTATAACCAAAATGAGCCTGACTCAGGTGAGCACCTGGTTTGCAAACGCGCGGAGAAGGATGAAGAAGGAGAACAAGGCCTTTTGGGGCGCAAACAACAAGTCTGGCCAGCAGCAGCAGCAGCAGCAAGCGGACCGCCAGCACAACCAGCAGCAGCCGCCGGGCCACTCCACTGGCGCCTCCATCCGCTACTTCATAAGCAAGCACCAGAAGCAGTTGTCTGCGAGCGCCAGCTCCATGCTGGCCTTTTCGGGTTCGCACCGTTTTCGCGGTCCATTCGTCTACTGCCAGCGGCGGAGCCAGCAGCAGCAGCAGCCGGCCGTTGGGTCGGCTCAGCCCGCTGGCCACACCTCTGCTGTCACGGGCGGGCTGAGTGCGCGCGGACAGAAGCAAACGCACAGCGTGCGGCGCCCGCCCGCTGCTCGGCCCACCAGCTCGGTCAGCCCGCCGCCCAGCTCGCCGCCCGTCTCAACCACAACCGCCGGCGCAAATCCCTGAACGACCTCTGTCTACTTGTTAGAGCAGCTTTAGCACAACTGATAACCCGAGCGGCAATAAATCCCAATCATAACCAACCGGAACTCATCCCTCTCGCCGCCCGTGGAAGCTGCCGAGGCGCCAAGATGCTCGAAGGGGCTCTAATGGCCAATATATCACCGCACTGGCAGCGGCTTCAACTCTCGCGCCCTCCTTCCAAATTCTAGCTCCAAATTCAAACCGAAAGGCCCATTTTTGTCTCGCTCTCCTTCTCCTCCTCCGCTCGAGCAACACGAGCTCATCTAATGTTGATTTATTCCGGCTCGTCCACTTCCGTCCGGGTCCAATAATCAAGATTAACGCACTCTATTGACACCTCACCAGAGGCGCCCCCTCGGAGGGGCCGGCCGAGTGGAAGTTGAGCAATTAGCCGGTTTGCTTGGTCTTGGAGGCTCAGCTCTGCATTCAATTTTTCGCCACGAAGCGGAACGAGCTGGCCGGCTTGAGGGCGCAACAAACGATGATTAATCGTGAGCTCGTGCGCGCTTACCTTGCCGGTTAAAGTGGACGGCGGAGAGGCGACAAGAGTCAAGCGACCGGCTTCGAGCGCTTATGCGCCCACTGGACGCCGCGGCAGACCTTTTAGCCGGCCACTCCTGGCTGGGCGAGCGGCCGGCGGCCATATTGCAAATGGCCGGGCTAACTGGCCGCCGTGAGCCCCGATTGAGAGCTCGAGCGGCGAGGAATCCATCTAAATCAGAGCACTTGGTTGCGCGCGCGCGCACGAGCCTTTTAGGGACCAAACGGCGGGCGGATGTTAATTCAGTGGAGGCCGGCGGTCGTAAATTAGCGGGCGAGCCTGAGCTTCCATTAGCTGCATGAGTGGCCCGCTGGCCAGTGTGTCAATTTGCGGGCCCCAAAGTCGAGCGAGCCGCTCCAATGGCGACACCTTTGACGGGTCCCACAAAGCCAAACTGGGCGCGCAGAGCCTCCCGCTGGCGGAAGCTCGGCCAGCTTTTATGCACTGTGACAGGCGCAAAAGTGGCCAAGCCGAGGCTGGAGGAGGTGGAGCGCTGGCTTTGACAGGCGCGGGGCTCCAAGCGTCTGGTTACATAATCAAAACTGGCGCTGTTTTCAATCGCAGTGATTTACATTTCTCGCGAACTCGCCACTGAGGCTCCCAGTGGGCGAGCCAAAGCGGCCAGGTTGCTCGCTGTTTGTCCAGCTCGGCCTTTTTGTTTAGTTTTGTTGGGTCCCTTTTCGTTTGGTTCCGTTCCGTTTGGTTCCGTTTCGTTTCGTTTTGTTTTGTTTTGCTGCCTCTCCTCTCTCCTTCGCCCTCGCTCAGCTTGGCCTTGCCGCCTCTCAGCAACACTCACTCTGGGCTGGCTCAAGCAGCAGCAGTGGCGGCAGATTGATTCTGGCCAAATTTGCCCGGCAAAGCGGGCGGCGCGGCCAACTTGACAAGTTGCTCGCCCGGCCCCCTGAGCCCTGGCCACTTCCGGCGGCCGCTGGGCGTGTCGGCCCGCCCAGCGCGAAACAATGGGCGGCCTGTGGCCAAGAGCGGCCGCCGAGTGGGCCGCCGAGAGAGCCCAAACTCGGCTCGCCGCCCCCCCGAGCTCAAGGGCTCCAGTTCAGGCGCCAACACTCCGCTCGGCTCGCAACAAAGCGAGCCAAGCTTGCGAGAGCAAACCAATCGCAGTTGTGCAAGGCAAACTAAACCATTGAGCAAACTCACCTAAATTTGGCTATCCCATCGCGTCCATTTGACAGCTCGCTTGTGTCCAACGTGATTTGAGTGTGATTGTTCTGGCAGCTTGAGCCCAAGTTTGGAATGGGCTGCTGTTGTCTTATTGGCAGCGACATGATTCCTGTCTTGTCTCTTGACTCTTCGCCTTGACTTCTCTCTCTCTCTCTTTCTACCTCCCGTTTCTGTGACTCGACCCTCAGGTGCTCGCAACCAGGAGGACCGCTGGTCGCGCTTAGAAGTGAACAGGCGACAAAGGCAAACCTGGCGCCAACCAACAGTTGATGTGATGCGCGCGACTCTGCCTGTCCACTCTGGTCCCGTTTGCTTCGGCTCGATCCGCTCTGGCTTCCAGTGGCGCTCGCTCTAGTTTGCGCTTCTAGGCTAGAGAAAACTGGCGCTCGCTCTGGTTCAGTTTGCGCCTGTTGCCGCTCAAAACGGATCCTTTTCGGGCGCTGATTTGCGCTGCCGGCTGCTCCTATTCTCGTTCAGCTGACCGCCTTACATGCAAAGCGGGCTTGCTGGCCGGGCCGCTCTGCGCGCCAGTTGATCACGATGGCCGGCGGAGATAAGCGCCAACTTGTTCCGATTCCTCACTTTGCCGCCCTGTGGCCAGCTTGCGCAGCTCGCTCCGACTAAACTCGCAAACAAGCCGCTCCACTCTGTCCGGTTGCAACGCTTTCAGGGGGGGGCAGGTAAGGCACCAGTGGCGCTTTCAGTGGCCGGCAAGCAGCGCGCCGATGACATAAATGGGAACGAGCTAACAATGTGCCTCCGCCGACTTGGACCGCAACTATGACTCTGGCTCTGGTGTGATCCTATTCTCGCGCTCCTCCTTGAGAGATTGTTGCGCAAAACTAATTCAATTCAAAAACCTCTCCTCCTCCTCTCTTCTTTGCTCTTCCAAATTCAATTTTCTCTCCTCCCAGCTCGCCCGTCCAATGGGAAAAACTGCAAGACCAAACGGGAGGGATAATGTTCAAGCTCGAAGGCTCCAACTGTTGATCTTTGGCTCTCGAGCTCGGCGCTTGGATTGCGATGCCAATAATGATAAATGGCCGGCAAGTGTCTTTTTGCCCTCGCGCGCTCGCTCAAATCTCGCCGCCAAGCCGAGTGGATGCGGCGGCCTGCGCTCGGCCGCTCGCGTGCACTAGCGAGGCGCACAGCGGCCGCAGAGTAGCGGGCCGGCCGAGAGCAGGCCGGGCGGGCGGATCACAACAGAGGGCCGCTAAGGCCGACCTGCCGCCCCCTCGCCCGGCAACAGGCTGCCCGCCCTGGCCGCCAAGCGAGCGCTGCCGCCCCCGAGCGGGCGGATGGACGCGCGCAGACTGCGCCGCCGCCGCCGCCGCCGCCAACTGAAGAAAGTGAATGGGAAGCCGAATCAGAATCTGAATCCGAATTCAAATCCAAATAAAAGTCAAAACCAAAACTTGTGAGCGAAGGAGCTCAAAGAACTCGAAGCTGAAGGTTGCTGTTTGTTAAACCTAATTATTGGTTGCCGATGAAAACTGGTCGGCTTGCTGGTGGCCGGCGAGACTGAGCGCGTCCATTCCTACTCCAGCTCAGCATCGGCCGCCGATGATATATCGAGCGAGCGCCGAGTTCCGTCAGCCCACCGTCCGGGCTGCAACCAGAACACTCGGGCGGCCCAACGCGAGAGGGGGCAGCAGTGTGGCCCATGATCGATGGCGCCGGCCAGCATCAGTATGCAACCGTTGAGCTAGTGGCAAGCCAGCTAGCGACATGTAGCCGACTGCCCACGAGGCTCGTCGACGGCCGTAGAGAGGCTGCGGTTTGCTCGCGCGCCGCGAGCTCCCATCCCACTCTCGCACTTCAAGTCGGGCTGCCAGCCGCCGGGTTGCCTATCTCGGTCTAGGGCGAGCTTGGCTGGAGTCGAGTTGGGCAGAGCAAACTAGAGGGGAGAGGCGAGGACAAGACAAGAGGCCGGCAAACAAAACAGGACCAGTCTGTGTGTGGCCAATAGTTGGAAAATAATTATCGATTCAAATAGAGCGGGTTGCCTCCGCATCCTTTTCGCCCTCGCTTTCGCTTTTATTAACATCGGCTTGTGGTTATAATAATAATAATAATAATAATTGTTGTTGCTGTTATTATGATTCGCCCTAGTCTCCATTCTCCTCCACTCGGCCGGCCGAGTCTGGGCCGGCGAGCGCAGGTAGCAGGTGAGCGAGCGGGCGTATAAGCGCAAGTGTAAGGGCAAGTGCAAGTGCAACGGCGAGTGTCTACAGTAATAGTGTATGCGTGCGCCTGTGGGAGTCGGCGCCAAAACCAGAACACCGACTCAAACCTGACACTCGCCCTCCTCTCAAAGTTGAGCCCCATTATCCGCCAATGCCTCCTCTCGCCCCTCGCCTCCTGTCGCCCCCTCTCGCGGGCAGCCTCGACAAGCTCGAGAGCGGAGAGAGGACTCTATCCAAAGTGGACCGTTCACGATCTCCTCTCCTCTCCTCTCCGATTGATAGCTCGCTTACGACGGCCGGCTGGTCGATAAATTTTCAATTGATTAGTATCAGGATCAGGCCTTGTTAGCCGGCCTGCAGAAAGGTGGGGGGGGGGATTCATGTTTTCGCCGGCTGCTTTGCTCCAGCTCAACCCACATGACGGCCACTTCAAAAGTTGGCTGAATTCATTTCCACTCCTTGAGGGGAACCTAAACTGGGCCTAAACAAGCCCGATTTAGCTGCCACTCTTTAGTTAACTTAACCATGACTTGCCTGGCCAATCTATTCCGTTGGTTTGGACAGCCAAGAAAGCGGCGAGATTGGTCGAGAGGCTGGAGCTTGGCGCACAACGCACGCACAAATTGATGCCTGATTACATATTGGCCTTTTGAACTTTCGCGTAAGAGTTTGGCCAGTCATCAATTCTATTAGCTTGATCCAAAATAGGTGAAAATGGTATTTGATTATAAGTTCCGTTAGTTTGAGGCTGCGGCAAGCGAGCCTGGTGCTGCTGATGGTGGTGGTGGTGCTCGTTGGCGCCCATGGGGTTTGCTTGGTGCGCACGCATCATTTGCTGCCCCATGTACTCGGGCTGTCTCGCCAAGCCGAAGGCCGCCGACGAGGATGAGCAGCTCGGGCTGGCTGCGTCACTCTCGTTGCTGCTGCCAGCGCGGCCATTGATTCCCAAATTAGACATACTCGAGTCGAGCAATACGCTCGACTGAGATCTCGAATGGTTAATCACTGCGCCTGTTTGATGGCCATCAAAACTGCTCGACCTGTTATGTGTTGTTCGTGTGTGAAGACAAAGGTGGGAATTGTTTTCGCTTCCATTCACTCTGCTTGGACCCAAATGATGGCCATTCCCTCTTGTTAAGTGGTTCTCCTGAAAAACGTACGCCTGCGAGTGGCTAATGTGAAACTTTTGCTGGCCGCCCAATATGGCGCCGCCGCTGCCGCCGAGCAGTTTGCTTTGGTCACTACTTGGGTGTCGTTCATTGGGATGACCATTGTACACCAGCTGGCTCTGACCTTGGCAGAGCGAGAGCTGTTGCTGGCTCGGGCAGTGATTGGTCTGCATTGTTTGGTGGAGGTGGGCTGAGGGAGTCTGGTTGTAGTGGTGCTGCTGTTGTTGGTGGTGGTGGTGCTGCTGCTGCAGGTTGGCGCCATTCTGAGCCGAAGATTGATAACAGGGCTGATCCTGCACGCGGATTGGGTACAGTGGGTGCTCGTTTTGGGCCTGAATCGAGCACGAGTATTGAGTCTGCCGTTCGCAGGGGCCGAGCTGAGAAGCTTGCCCGCCTCCGACTTCGCTGTCCATGGTTGGCGAGCAAGCAATGTAAGTATGCTCATGGATGTCCAGGTGCTCGCTGCTGTCCATGAAGTCTGGCGAGTTGTAGACGGGGTAGTTGGTGTTGTTGTTGATGTTGGGCGCGTTTGTGTGAGTAACGCTCATCGGAACCACAGCGGCCGCTTGGTGATCTGGGCTCGGCTGGTGATATTGGCTTAGTGAGTTTTGGTGCTGGGTTTCAGTGGGTGCCAAGGCCGGCGACGAGTAGTTGCGATAGTGGACTTGCCCTCCCTGCTGCGGCTGCTGCTGCTGCTGCTGCTGCTGCTGCCGCTGCATCTGTATCTGGTGCTGGATTCGATTTGGACGGTTCAAATTGTCGTTTGAGCCCTGAGTCTCCGACTGGCTCAACGAGTTCATCGAGCACCCATTTGTCGGCGGCTCGCTTGCCAAGCTGCTCGTTCTAGCGCTGCTTCCGCTGCTCATGGAGATCAAACTGGTCATCGGCGCCAGAACTGAGTGCGTTCGAGCATGGGCGCTCACCTGTCTCGGTCTGTTACCGTAGCTTGTTGACCGGCAGTGCAAGTTGTTGTTGCTGGCGCTGGGGGCTCCTTTTGTTGTCCGCGGTTGGGAGCTCGGGTTGAAGAAGGAGGAGGGCAAATTTCTTTGCCTCAGGGGCACAGAAGTTTCAGTGATTTGCGGGTTGAATAATCTGTCCAAACTCTGCTGACTGTCCGAATGGATTCGTATGATACCAGTGGAGGAGGAGCCATCTTCGCGTGCATCAGTTAGGTTCGCATTCTCGAAAGGTTGCTGGCTGTAGTCCATCCGAACACTGGGCGCCAATCCAACTGCAGATCCCTGAGTTGACTCGCTGTAGGATCTGAAGTGATAGTTCATGCTTGAAAGGGGTGTCAGTGTAAAAAAGTGAGCTGGTTTCGGGCTTGAGGTGAAAGTGCCGGTTCAAATGCGTGCAGATTCGATTCGGGTAGTTTTGTGGAATAAATGGGTGTAGATTTCATCAGGTGCTTGTGATTGTAACAGATAAAATGCATAACTCATATCAACTCTAAAGTTCGGCTCCCAAAACTGGCGTCCCTTTGTCGAAAATCGTGTTGCCGTTTGCTCAACAAGTGATTTTCACCGGGTCCCCTTTTTGCCAGCCATCTTTCGTCCGTCCCCTTATGGTTTTCGCACGCTCGCGCACGCTAACCCACGGTCAGCCGCTGACCATTGGTGGCCACCGCAATACGCTAACTTGTTGTTGGTGGAAGCCGGCAAACGGATCCCCCTCGGCCCACTAACACGTCTGTCACTGACAGGGCTACCAGCCGGTGCTGACCAGTCTGTTATCTATGTGGCCAGCCGGCAGCCGTCAGGACAAAGAGCGACCGCTGGCCTCAAGAGCGACGGTCACAAGCGAATCCCTTTCACCCTTCTCCAGGTTGTCTCGTGCAAGTGAGAGTGGAAAATTCCCATGCAGGGCCCCAACCTTTCGTGGATTTTGTGTCAAAAATATCGCTGATAAATAAATAGCTGCCCACAAACTTTGGAGACTCTGATTTCTCCATTCAAAGAATTGAGATGGAAGGAACTCCATACAGAGGGGTCGAATTTAAACGACAAATAGCCGTCCCCCTGGAGCTCTCAGGATACAAACTCAAGTATGAAAACTCAATAGTTTATTGTCTCGCCGTCTGCTGTCGAGCGCTTGGATGTTGGGGGAGTGACGGGGTCAATGGAGGATTCAAGAGAGAAGGGAGGTATCCTACACTCGAAGGTTTCCCCATTCTCCCGTTGCATTTTGAACGTGCCCCACATATGACCACTCTTATCCTGCAAATTTACGTGCGAAGAGTATTGATAGGCGGGCTCGCTCTTGCTTAAAACTGGCTCCACGCCAACAACGCCTCGGCCCTTAATTGTTTGTAACATGTTTGTTTGACTAAATATCTTCCAATGCCTCTCGCGCAATTGGACGCTCATATCGTTGAAGTTTTCTAGCCTCAGACAATATCGCCACCAGTGGAAGGAGGTATCCTCGATCATGGTGTGACCTAGGTAGAATGGTATCACAGTAACGCGAACGTTTTCTGTCGTTTCCCTATAAACGCGAGACAATTCCAGCCAAGGGTGCTTGTTTCGCCAGGTTTCAAGAAGCTCGGACGAGATGAATTTGTTTCGGCCGGCAACAAAATCTGGGATTGATTTAAAAAGTTTGCTGTGCAATTCATGCTGAATCGGCTGCTTCTCATAGCTCGTATATGGTAATATATCCTCGTGGGCAACATAATCTAAGCCCTTGATCGAGTAGACAGACTTGCTGTTGTCCGGGTGGCCCAAAAAAGTGACAGCCTCAGTTTGTGTTCTATTCGATACAAAGGGACAATCTCTGCTATCAATGAGCACCTGATAGTAGGGGTGAAATTTGGTTATGGAGCCGGCGTTCATCTTTGGTAAAGAGCTATCATTGTTTGCATCGTTGTGTTGGGAATCATCATTTGAGGATGGTGTTGAATGAGAATGGTTGTGCCTATGAGATTCCGATTTATCTTTGCTCATACCGCCATCCGAGTAATTCTTTCTCACATCAATATCATGCACTCTGGCCATCCAAGGGAACAGCGTGACACCTCTGTATCCAAACACCCTATGTAAAAATGTTTGTCCCGCCGGATAGCACTCATCGTCCGGTTGCTTGACCTCGAATTTGCCGACCTCGGCCAATCTTGTTGAATAGAATCTGGACGTTAAGTTCCCATTGGATGTTCCATTTAGTCTGGCTGTATATCCAGTAGAACCAGCTGGCGTTGAGCTAATAGGATGCTGGGAGATTCTGTTCACTGCAGCTCTCATAACTCCAATTACATGTTACACAAGATCACCTTATTCGTGGGAGTGAATATAACAAATTCCTTGAACACTATGACTAATGTGTAATGTAAATGTAAGTCGTCTCAAAGTAGATTCATGTGGTGATAAGAGGATTTGGGGCAAGAACAATAACATGACTGCCGGGTGTGATAATTCATGGCCAAAACAGCTTTGTGCGTTATTGCGAGCGCCGAGTGGCGAGATCCACGTTGCTCGCGCGTAACATGAGCGACAAGCGCTTTTCTCGCGTTCAAAGTACACCACAGGTCAATTGGGGGCTTGATCCTCGTGATCTTGGACACAGATCACAGGTAAGCGCTGATACCTAGCTGCTGGAGGCGCGTTGATAGATGGCAGCAAAGATTGCCTTCGCGAACACGAAACCCGGCAGAGGTTTCTAGTCTGTCCAGAGCGCAGTCGCAGCCGCTCGAGTTCGAGCAAAAACATTACCAAGGCTCCGTCTGAGAATCCGGCCAGTGGGCCAATTACCATGACGCTGGTTGCAGGCGCCACACTTTAGTCTAACTCGATTCAGATCTAGCCGGCACTGTTGTAGCTCTGCGGCTGGGCGCCTTGGTGGTGGCTCTATATTGGAGCTTACACTGGTCTTGCGTTGACGGGCTGAAGGTGGACAAGATGCGAGCGCGAGCAGTTTGCCGCATAGATCTGCCTATATGTGATCTCGACTCCCATAGTAGGTTAGACTTTGCTTGTGGAGACGTCTAGGTTGCGTGCGAGTGTTTGAGGGAGGGTATTTAACTGCCTGGCCCCACTAAGCGGCCGCCTCTCTCCCGGGGCGATCGTTGATCTCCGGCTTCACAATCACAATATTTGCGAGAGCCCGCAGTTGGTGGCACAAGGAGAGCGAGCGAGCGGTCATTCAGATATTAGATTGAATTATTGAAGGGGCTTCAATGTTTCAAAAGCTTCTTTGAGTTGAAAGATGTGATCCTAGGTGAGGTTAGCGCGCGTTAGTTAGATAGAGAGAGAGAGAGAGAGAGAGAGGGACAGAGATAGAGGGGGGAGAAGACGGGGATTTTGAGCGTCCAGTTTAGTTTAGTTCAGTTTAGTGTGGTAATTTAGTGCAGCTGGTTTGTTTTAGAGATTGAGGCTGGCTCAGGTGAGATGAGCAAGCTGAGTGCGGGCCAGCGCTAGGTAGAGTTTCAAAGTGCGAGATTGTTGGTTGGTGGCATTTTACAGCTGTTAGTGGAAATGGCTGAGCAACAGGGCAACCGAGATCAGCGTAACCGCTATGCGCATCTAGTTGCAAGCAAGCAAGTGCGAACGGATGAAACCAGAGTGACTATAGCAACTGAAAGCAACACCCAAATCGGCCAAGCTGAAGCTCAAAGGGCCAACCAAAACGGAACCAGGACAAACCAGAAGGCGCCCCCATTGGGGAAGCGAACGCAAGCTTACGCAAACAACTATTACACAAGCTTCTCAAGTGTCGATTTGCGCGAACAATGGATCATAATGAAGGACAAAATTTTGGAGAAGGTCGAGGAGCCAAGGAGCCAGCGGCGGCTTATTTTGTTCATAGTTTGTTGCGCCCTCCTGTTGGACAATATGCTTTACATGGTAATAGTGCCAATAATTCCCGATTACCTGCGCTCAATCGGAGCTTGGTCGACTTACACAGAGAACGCAAAATGGATCAGAAGAAACGTTTCTGGTTTGCCAAGATGGGAGCGTGTTGGCGGAAATGTTGTTTACGAGGGCGAAGACTCTGCTGTTGGCTTCTTGTTTGCTTCGAAGGCAATCGTTCAACTATTTATAAACCCCTTCTCAGGAACAATAATAGATAGGATTGGCTACGAGCTGCCAATGATGCTTGGCTTGACGGTCATGTTTTTCTCGACAATGGTTTTCGCTTGCGGCCAAACCTACTCCGTCTTGTTCCTTGCGCGTTCCCTTCAGGGTGTTGGCTCCGCCTTTGCCGACACCTCAGGCCTTGCAATGATAGCCGACAGGTTCACGGAAGAGAACGAGCGCCAACGAGCGCTTGGTGTTGCGCTCGCCTTCATCTCCTTCGGTTGCCTTGTTGCGCCCCCCTTTGGCGCAGTCCTCTACCAGGGCGCCGGCAAGGAGGTGCCCTTTATAATCCTCTCGCTCGTTTGCCTCCTCGACGGAAGCCTCCTCCTGCTCGTGACGCCGCCAGGCACCTTTGCGCAACTGTTGCCCGGCTACCAGATGCAGGTGCAGGCGCAGAGCCAGACAACGAGTTTGGTTGAGATGAACACGAGCGCAAACTCTCGCCGCCAGCCAAACGGGGCCCCCATTGAATTGGGTCGCGCCGAAGCCAGCGACTACCAAATGTCGGCCAAAACAAGCTCAGCGCCCGCAAAGAGGACCATTCAACGCCAAAAGTCCATCTCAAGACGCCACTCAATGACCGTGGCCTCGGCCGGCGAGGCCCCAAAGGGAACCCCGATTTACGTGCTCTTCCGCGACCCTTGCATCGCCTGTTGCTCGGGCGCGCTCGTGGTTGCAAACGTGTCGCTCGCCTTCCTCGAGCCAACAATATCAATTTGGATGCAAAACACAATGGCCGACATCGAGGAATGGCAGATGGGCATGATTTGGTTGCCCGCATTTGTGCCGCACGTTTTGGGCGTCTATTCAACGGTTAAGCTGGCAGACAAGTACCCGCGTTACCAGTGGCTGATTGCAGCAATTGGCTTGATTTTAGAGGGTATCTCCTGCCTAATGGTGCCTTTTTGTACCTCCTTCTGGTCGCTGATCATTCCCATTAGTATTATTTGCTTTGGTTTAGCTCTAATCGACACGGCCATCCTGCCAACGCTTGGATTTTTGGTGGACACAAAGTACGTGAGCGTCTATGGAAGCATTTATGCAATTGCAGACATCTCCTATTCGCTCTCCTATGCCATTGGGCCAGTCATTGCGGGCGGCATTGTTGAGGCGATCGGGTTCACGGCGCTGAACCTCCTCATTGCGCTCGTGACCTTGGGCTACACGCCAATCCTGATGATGTTGCGCACAATTCACGATTACGAGCCCTTCGAGGCGGACAGCCCGGCGAGGAGGGAGCTGGAGGCGGATGCGCCCTCCGCCGGCGCTGGCGCCGCCATCGCAAACCAGGAGTCGGTGGTGGGCGGCAAGTACGAGAGTCCCAGCTGGGCGGCCAGCAAGCCCGACGAGCGGCCGGCGCCCGCAAAGAAGGGCTCGATTAGGCGAACCGGAAGCCGCGTGGAGGGCGCCGCGGAGGGCAGGCGGCAGTGTGTGAAAATAGTTGAAGCCGCGGACAGGCTCTGCGAACGATCGGACAGCGAGCAAGAGGTCTCAGAGCGACTCCAACAAGCAGACTTGGGGCCAACCAATCCAACGAACCCCTTCTTGGCCGGATAGCCTGAATTTACATATCCATTCCAACCGAAGCCACTCGAGCCGAGCGAGAAGGACACAAAGACAGACAGAGAGAGAGACTATTTTCGCATTCAAGACGGATCAAGTAAATCTGTCGCAACGAAGACAGATCGTCGCCGCCAATGGTGCACAGCTTGCTAGTTGGCGGAAGCTGGCTGCTCGTTAGCGACTTGAGTCGGGGGCCAAATCTCGTTTGCGATCTCCTCCCGCTCGGTGGTCGTTAAACGTTAGCAAATAAAGGAACCCAATTCGGCCCAAGGCTCGCCGTTAATCGTTGGGCCAAATCTGAGCTCAATTGGGGGCAGCGAGAGGAGTTTGTTTGAGCGGCTCCAGTTTTAGTGTTTTGCAGTTTTTGAGAGTTCCGTTCACTCGGCTGCACCTTTTGTTGCTTAGTTTGATTTGTCGGGCTAGTTTCAGTGCGTTTGGTTGTGAAGGGCAAGCTTGTTTAACCTGCTCGTTTGTGGCCTCAAGCCGAGCCGAGAACAGTTTCCGGGTTTGGGGCGGCGCTTGAATGTCTCTGTTTACTTTGCATAATCAAAGGATTTCCAAATCCCAAATCCAGCCAGTCTGTCAAAAACCGATCCAGCCCCCAGGAATCAGCGGAAGCGGATCTGAAGATGATGGCGGCCGTCGGCGTTTGCCTGGCCCGTTGATTGGCCGGCGCGGCTCTGAGGCACCATTAGGGCTGTTACATTAATTGGGCCGAGCTCGTTGGTCAGCCAGCGACAACTGCCGGCCAGCTGACCAATTGGAGGCGAGAGTTCGCGCCGGCCGGCGAGCTGGCGGCGGCGGCGGGCGCATAGGGGCGTTCGCGAGCTCGCCGCGGCGGGCGCCCTGCGAGCGGCCGCGCTCGGCTCGCGGTTACATCGCATCGCTTGAGCCGCAATTAGTGCCGCTACTTCCGTTGCTGCCACC
>Ga0268249_1000393_pt1 | contig 22817 bp, 17 predicted proteins | sample AgamicAtPe_FD_200257 | JGI IMG/M metagenome (GOLD analysis project Ga0268249, IMG submission 200257) | Agave microbial communities from Guanajuato, Mexico - At.P.e (v2) (version 3) | ecosystem: Host-associated > Plants > Phyllosphere > Phylloplane/Leaf | place: Guanajuato, Mexico | collected... | reverse complement strand
GCTGGTCCTATTTGACAGGTTGTCATTTAATCGAGTTACGTATCACGCGACCAGGCATTGATGGATGTCAGAGCACTCTGATCCGATGATAAGGAGAACCGAAGGCACGAGCATCCTGATTGCTCTAGCTACATCTGATCTGATTCGTATAACCAATGCGCATATATCTGTTCTTGGCTTCTCGGACTGGTCCAGAGTCGCAAGCAAACAATTGTAAATAACACCAAACTAGAGATAATAAACCGCTGACAATTGAATATAGATACGATAAACTTGTCCACTAGATGGACTATTCAGGCCTGACTAGCGTGCAATCGGCACATCTAGAGCTACAGATTGAAACCGGGAACTGATTTAGTTGGCTGACGAGGGTCGGCATTCTGCGATCAATGGGAGCTCGAGCTCTCACTCTTGAAGATCTAGTTGATTGCTCAAGAGTATTTATTTTTACCATTGATAGTGTTTCACAAGATAAGCTGTTTACTCTCTCAAACACTGTCTGCACTGTAAAAGATCGCTCAGTAGCGATAAGCCTTGGATCTTGGAACAATCCAGGCAGACAAATAAGCTGAATTAGCTCGTTTCTTAGCTCTCCAGCAATCTTTAACAAGTCGTATCTCTGCCTAGCAAAACTACAACTCAGTCAGAATACGTCTGGATTGCCATTACAGTTTTAATTCTCTTCTTGGGGGGCCAGAAATTCAAAACAAGTCTGGTCCAGTGCATATCCTGAGAAACCAACCGCAAGATGCTCAAACAAACACAAGTGATTCTCTTGGTGGTAGTTTTGGCGACGATAGCTTCTGTCGTCTTATCTGCCGTGACTTATCGGGATGTCCTCACGGAGGAGTGGAACGCCTTCAAGGAGACACACAACAAGAGGTACGCCGACAAGAGCGAAGACAACTATCGTTTCAAAATTTTCTTGGAAAACAGGCATAAGATTGCAAGACACAACAGGCGCCACGCAAATGGATTACATAGCTACACTTTGGGTTTGAACAAATATGCTGATATGTCACACGAAGAATTTGTGAGTATCATGAACGGATACAAACCGCAACTTAAGAATAGTTCGCCCAACGACATCTTGCACGATGAGGTTTCAAAAGAATCGATATCGCTGTTAGCTGACCCTAACGTCGATCTGCCCAAGAGCGTTGATTGGCGTCAACACGGATATGTAACCCCGGTCAAGGATCAAGGCAGTTGTGGCTCATGCTGGGCCTTCAGCTCAACGGGTGCTCTTGAGGGTCAGCACTTCAGGAAAACTGGTGATCTGATTTCATTGAGCGAGCAAAACTTGCTCGATTGCTCAAAGAAGTATGGAAACATGGGATGCGATGGTGGCCTCATGGCGAACGCTTTTCAGTACATCCGAGACAACCACGGCGTTGACACTGAGAATTCCTATCCTTATGAAGCCCATGATGATAAGTGTCGTTTTAGAAACAAAACTGTGGGAGCCGACGACAAGGGTTATGTAGAGATTCCATCGGGAGACGAGCGGAAATTGATGCAGGCAATAGCAAGCAAGGGTCCTATCTCGGTTGCCATCGATGCAAGCCAAGAGTCGTTCCGTCTGTATAGTGGCGGTGTCTACGATGAGCCGAATTGTGGCAACCAAGCAGAGAGCTTGGACCATGGTGTACTGGTTGTTGGATATGGCCATGATCCAGTTCATGGCGACTACTACCTCGTTAAGAACAGTTGGTCAGAGACTTGGGGACAGTCGGGTTATATCAAGATGGCCCGCAACAAGAATAACCAGTGTGGCATTGCGACTTCCGCTGTTTACCCTGTTGTTTAATCTTGATAATAATGATACTCTAGACACATTTAATGGACTATAAACTATGACTGATGTGTTCTCTTTATCGACTGTCAGTACGGAATCATTCCTATTCTGATTTTTCTAAGATGCGTCCTGATTGGTCTTTTCTTTCCGAGGTTTTCGCATTTAGTGAGGAAATCGTCGAATGTGTACTTTGGGAAGAGACGATGTGACCAAAGTTCGAATAACTTCAGCGTTCGTTCCATATCCTTAACCTCACGGCCAGGCCTAAACGAAATGTCAGCTACCATCCTCAGCAACTCTGGTAAGCCACGATCGTCAGACAATAGTTTGTCTACATCCAATTTTGGACGGGGATTCTGAACAACTCTCGATTTTTTAGGCTCCTTAGATGCGTCAGGGTCGTTTGGGTCTAGAAGTTTTGTCTTTTTCCTTTCTGGCTCGGGCACCTCCTCTGCTTCTCCGTAATAGTCGAGAAAGTCATCATCCTCATACTCGTCATCCCAAACCCCATCCATGTCTATCAAAGAAATTGATTGGTGATGATCCAAAATAGTATCACTTCCTAATGTAATATTGCTATCCTATTTTATTTTTGTCATGAAGAACATACTATATATATATAAGTATAAATATATACTTAAATACTTTACAGTATTTAGCTATTAAGTTAATTTTGCTTCGATATGTGCTCTTTATTGGCTGGAAGTTTTGGCGCGCGCACGATGAGTGCGCCTTCATGCAATGAAATACATGTATAATGGACTAGTGTTACGAATCATGAGGTTTTATCTAGTCTTACTGCGACGAGTTGGCCGGTTTCAGATAACCTATGAAGATGAGTATGGCGTCGATCAGGGTCCATACTCCAAACCCGCCAAAGCTAAATAGTTTACCTACACCTTCATGCCAGTGGCCAAGGTAAAACCTATCGGCACCAAAGCCTCCGAACAAGATACTAAGCACTACAGCTGTCGACCATTTGTGTCTTGTCTCCGGTCTACATGATAAGTATCTATTGAATTTACGATGGCCAAGACAGTACGTGGTGGAGTTGACATTGCATGTAGTCAGGTATTTAGTATTCGCTTTGCAAGTCGAGTTCTGAGCGCAAGAGTACGCATCCTCTTGCACTTGCCAGCAGTATAGGCATGGAAAGGTCACAGAAAATACATGCTCGCCCTTGCAAGGTATATCGTCATCGACGCGACAGTCTACTGTATTTAGTTCCCCATAAATGCACGAGGTGTTGAAGTCGCATACCACTCGGCTAGATTCGACATTTCTACATTCGACTGATTCGTTTGCTGTGTATCTTGCAATCGAGGGTTGAATAGCAAACTCTTGATTATATAGTAGCACTTGGTCGATACAAACTAGTAGGATTAGAGTCGAAATTAATCGATGGCTCATTATTTCATGACTTGACGGTGAAATCTTGAAGGCATATTGCGATGGAGTGTGTGAATGTTCGAACTTCGAAGATTTTTGCCTCGCGCTCGCCCTGCATTGAGCTCTCAGACTAAACATTGCCGGCAGAAATAAAATATAGCGAGCACGTGGATTCGTTCTTTTGTAAGGCGATCTTGGCTCTCCAAAAATTGATACAAATAATTCAATTTGACTCACTTAGGAGCTCGAATCATCTGGCTCCATTTTTATTCATCGCTAAATCTGTTAGATTTGAGACACTGAGACCCTCTGCTCGATAGGTCTCCCTGAAACAAAAGTCTAATCTATTGGAACCTTTAAAAACATGGATAGAAAAGATAAATTTCCTCGTAGTCCCGAGGTTGACGCCTTCCGACAAACCATCCTCAAGACGGCTGAGGATCTAGTGGTCAACAAGTTTCCCCAGAGGATCATTCTACTAAATAAAATGCTGAGCTCCGGAAAACTCACCTGTGACCCGTCAAGTGTGTACCAAAAAGTAAACATACCTATTCCTGACATGTCGGACAAGGATCAAGATTCAAACACATCCCAGAAACAAGCAGCTCCAGTGTCTAATCAAGGTACAAGCGCCTCTTCTTCGTCTTCCTCTCTGCCTGCTGCAGCTCAAACTGTCGCCTCGAATGGCGAAAACGGGGTAAGTTATCTCTAACCATTTTGGAGATGATTATCGAGAGTCGTGTGATGCTAATCTCTAACCATTATGAATACTACAGCCAAGTGCTGCGAAGCGAAGATTTGCCCAATGTCCAGCACATTTGGATAATTTCACGGTGGGCACAAAAGTCTTAGTGTTACCTGACGGTGTTGTGCCGTCTAACAAGTTCATAGTTGAACTGATTAGCGAGATCAAGCCTTTAATTGGTGGCTTGGTCGAGGATACAAACTTACTAAAGGTGTGGCTGATGTATCTCATACCACGTATTGAGGATGGAAACAATTTCGGTGTATCCATACAGGAGGACGTTCTCGGCGAAATTCGCGCCAGCGAGGGGGAGGCCGCTGCCTACTACGACCAAATATCGAGATACTTCTCTTCACGTGGAAAGACTGTTACTAAAATAGCGCAGTATCCTCATATCGACGATTACAGAAGAGCGATCTTAGAATTGGACGAGAAGGAGTTCTTTAGTTTAAGGTTGATTGTAGCTGAATTACGCAATCATTATGCAACATTACATGATCTTATATCAAAGAACGGTGACAAGATTAGAAAGCCTAGATCGTCTAACACTGAGAACATGTTCTAGAGAACAACCTCCTTGCCTCCTCTTCAATCTCATGCCTAGGCATTCAAAAAGCGCCCCAACTGTGGACGCCTAAGTCCTCTAGAGAACAAAACATTTGGGGCATTCTCACCATGAGTAGAACCAATAAAGTTCATCGGCTTTGCACCTGCTCAGCTCTCTGTTGGTACGGCTTCTGGCTAACACTATGTTCCAAGACTTCCCAAACTCCAGGCTTCAATTTCAAATTTGTTTGCCGCTTATAAGATGTAGACACTATTTCTTGTTATGATTGGGTTTCAGCCCAAGTTATTAGTTTTTTGTGGGGGCATTGGAATTCCAGTTCGGATATGTTGAACACCGGTCGCTGGTCAACACTTGCAGCTTGTCGTTTTACCTGTGGTAAGCTTGTTTTTGCACAACCTGAGCTCCCTTCTGAATCCTACACTGTAACTTTCGATAGAGTTTTAACATGCATAACTGACACCTCTTTTCGAGCTAGTATGTGAGCACAACCAATTCGAGACATGGGTCAACTTTGTAACCTTTTCAACTTTTTGTTCGACGTTTAAGCCGCCTTGTTAGCTGAATTCGCCTGTTAATTATGCGAGCGGATGTTAGAGTCGACAAGAGGCTGTGAGCGCGGTAAGGCTGTTGCCTGCATAAATCTTGACAGGGGCCATTTGTCCACGCTAACTATCCTACTTTTGTGCCACCTAATCAGACTGGTGCTTACTTGTTGAGTTATTGGAGTTTGATTACCTGGGTTTAAAGAATGACTTCCTCTACCGTGTGGCCGTTTCGTACGAACTATGGCAGATCGTGAGACTTTCTGGCAGGCTTGACAGATTGGTTAGACCAGGGTGCAAATCGGATACCGAGAGTATAGATATCATTCTGTGGGTGGCTCTAAACAATACTGGCCAATCAGTAGAATTGGACATTCTTCAAAAAACTTTGAATTGTGTGTTTTTACCTACACAACCTAGAGTTTGCCTTGGAGTTGATCGAATTCATCAAGCATATTGGGTTAAGAGAAAAATTTTGATGTGTAAAAAGTATCAAAAAGTTACGAGAGAATGGAATTGTTGTTGAGACGGGGCCCAAATATGAGTAACAGAGGCAAGCTGACACTCATTCCAAGATACCTTATACTCTATGGTGTCATGATTCTCACGATTATGGATGCTGAGGCTCGAGATAGAGGAGAAGACATCATTTTAACAAAAGGCAAGCTTATTATGAGAGGCGGAAAAGGAAAAGGTATGTTCTAGGGGAATTCAATTGATTGGGTGATACATTCAAAGTGGTCGAACGCTGGTCTAAAAAACCTCACTCCTCTATTGCAATCGACATGCTCGACATCTTAACCTACTACCTGTTACTTTTGAACCATCTTCTACCATCAGGCAATCTTATCTTGGATACCGGAAGTAAGGAGAGCGAGATGCCTATGATGCGCCACCATTTCAATCCGTTCATGTTTTATCCGATGCATCAGCAACATCACCAACCCCCCATGATAGTGCATCCAGTTTATTTTGAAGACCATTCAGCGATGCAGCATTACCAACCCGAGCAACATAAGGAGTATCATCACGAGCAACCACACTACCAGCATCACGAAATAGAGTACCAGCACCACGAGCAGCAGCATCATGAACCCCACCATGAACAATATCATCAAGTTCAACATGAACAAAATCATGAGCACCACGAGGAGCCTCAACATGAGATGCACCAGGAGCAACATGAGCCGATAGAACACCAGCAATATGAGCACGAGGGTCAGCAAGAACATGAGGGGAGCAACCATGAACAAGGCTATGGTAGCCACCCAATGATGTCCATGCTCATGTATGGTAGCGGACTTCAGCCAGCTCATCAACAAATGCTCGCAATGCAAGCGCTGCACCAACAAAATCTACCCTCGAATGGTTATCAAGACAAACTCTTCCACCAGGAACTTCAACTGAAGGGGCAGGACCAGAATTTTCAGCCGCAACATGATGGACGCGATGTGATTAACGCGCAACAGAGCAAACAGAGCTCGACGCTCAATCAGCAATCGTCTAATAATCCGTTGATTAAGATCATCAAACCTTTGTTTAAACGTAACTTGACAAAGCAGAAAAAGCCTTAGGTTGACTTGCGTCACTTGGTTGGATCTACGCTGTAACTTATTTACTGTAGTCTTGGGGATTAAAGTTCTGAATTGATCGTCTTTGGCCTAGAAACAGGCCGCGCAGTCATGTCAACTCCATGTAAAGAGGTGTGATTCAGTTTTCGAAGAGGGCCAATCATTGTTGGGAGACCACAATGGTGGTATGTGAGGCTACCCTCACACGTGCTCCTCATGAGAAATCACGGATATTACTTTGGTCCTCCCGCTCTAGAGATTTGAAGTCGCTAGATTGTTATTTACTTTTGTCATGAGGAACATATTCTGTTGCTGAGCCAAAACACGGCCATGCATCTGCCACCCGATCGGACATCTAAACTGAGTGAACGACAACAGATCTCCGATAATCTCCATTCGATTCAAGGTCTCGTCGGTAATTTCATCGATTCAATATGATCAAAACAATAATCTAACTAAGCTATGGGCAAGTGTTCTAAAGACAAACGCGACTTATTCTACCGATTGGCTAAGGAAGAAGGCTGGCGCGCAAGGAGCGCCTTCAAGTTACTCCAGATCGACGATCAATTTGGCATTTTCGATGGTTCGTACCATACACTCCAACTAACACCTACAGTCTGACACTAACTAACTAAGTGCCAAACGATAATCGTCCCTATCTTTTCTTTTCTTGATCCTTATCTTTGGAGGAGTCTTAAGGGCCGTCGATCTATGTGCTGCTCCAGGTAGTTGGAGCCAAGTGCTAGCCAAGAAGTTAGGGGAGAGAAGTAGTCAAGCTGGTGATCAGTTAAAGATTGTTTCCGTTGATATTCAGACAATAGCTCCAATTGAGGGGGTGACCCTCATTCAGGGTGATATTACAAGCCAAGAAACTGCTGAAAGAATTGTCGGTCAATTCGAAGGACTCAAGGCGCAGCTCGTTGTTTGCGACGGGGCCCCAGATGTAACTGGTCAGCACGATCTAGATGAATTCATACAGTCGCAGCTAATTCTCGCTGCCTTGAATATCACGTCACTTATCATAGAAAGTGGAGGCACTTTTGTTGCCAAGATATTCAGAGGTGAGGATATAACTCTGATGATAGCCCAACTGAGGATATTTTTTAAAAATGTTCATGTAGCGAAGCCACGAAGTAGTAGAGCGTCAAGCATCGAGTCGTTTGTTGTGTGCTCGGGCTATGCCACTCCCATTGGTTATCGACCTCAAATGTTTGATCTATCAACAAGTGTTGGTATCGAGCCATCAAGTACGAACGACCGAACCCTCCGCTTGGTTCCTTTTCTGAAATGTGGAGATCTAAACAGCATGAGCCAGAACCAGAAAAATAAATCTCAACGAGATAGCTAGCTAGGAGATCGAGATGATTAGCCGGACTACAGGGTCAATTAGGGGCTTGAATTTTACGTCTTCACTAGTGGTGCTCTTTATTGTTTGTTGTTTTCGTTTCGGCTTCATTTGTTTGCTCGATATATATAGTCATATATATATGTGTGTTCATGGTTATACAAACACGCATTCTTTGATACGCATAAAACACTGAACTACTATTTCTTCTTTACTGGTCCTCGAGGGGGTGTCACGGGCCTCTGATTGAACGGTGCAGATAAGCCGCCATATTGATACTTTGTCTTCTTCTCAGACGGCTTGAGAATTTGAAACGAGCACATTAGTGTTTCATCGACACTCATCATTCCTCCGGCATTATCGAATTCACCACAATAGTTTGGTGCAGAAAATAGCGTGACTAACTGACGTTTGGCAAAAAATTCATAGCCATCTTCAACAACTTGATGAGCTCTACAAATAAGATCTAAATCATGGCGGTTTAAGAATTTGCCAACGATGTCAGCTCCAAATGTGAATGAAACACCACGGTCATTTTCGCCCCATCCAGTAACATCCTTGTCGGGATCGGACCATAACAAGTCGCATAGTAAACCTGTGTCAGGCACATCTGTAGGTCGAGCTATTCTCCTTATTTGTTCCATTGTGTTAAGATCTGGACTTAGACCACCATGACAACAGAAGATCTTTTCGTCAATAATTGCGGCCACCGGCAAGCAGTTGAAGCATTCTGTGAAAGTTTTCCACAACTTGATGTTGTAACGCCTTTTACACTCGTCATAAAAGCCGTATATTCTATTGATACTGGCACATTCATGGTTGCCCCTCAGTAAGAAGAAGTTTTCCGGATATTTAATTTTATACGCCAAGAGGAGGCAAATAGTTTCCAGCGATTGCTTTCCGCGATCAACATAATCTCCTAGAAATAGATAATTTGATTCAGGTGGGAAGCCTCCATATTCGAACAAACGTAATAGATCATAATATTGACCATGAATGTCGCCACAAATTTTCAATGGCGCCTCCAATTCTAATAATATGGGTTGACTGAGAAAAATCTCTCTAGATTTAGCACAAAGGCCTTTAATTTCTTGATCGCTAAGTTGTACACTTTTACCTGGCCGAGATCCTCTAACTTCTAAAAGCCTAGTTATAATTGTATCAATATCCATCTTGATTTGCTGTTCGGCCATGGGTTTTGATTTTTGATCTTGATTAAGTGTTGTCTGCGATTGTTTGAGATAGGTTTCCTCTTCTATCCGATGATAATTGTTAGCGATTATATTGGTTCAGTTAACTATATCTACCAGCGTTTGAAATTTACAAATGTTTGCGAATTGGATAGATACGATGATGGATGATAATAATCCTCTTGAAATAATGGCTGTGTTGTGGAGTTTTAGATATTTTCGTGACAACAATATGCCGATTTTGTGTTGATCTGTTACATGCTAGTCAATCTAGGAGTCGGGGGTGATGGTGATGCTATGGAGTTGGATATTATTATTGTTGGAGAACAGGAATGAGTTCAATATAAGAGAGGAGGAGCAATCGGAGTAAGAGCTGCGGAGGCAGCTTGAGCGACAACAGCGGCGACGGTAGCGGCGGCGGCGCCAGCGGCAGCAGTAGCAACAGCACTAGTGAGCTGAGAGCAAGGCAGCGCACACTACCCGAGATCATCGGGTTCGTGTGAAGTGTGCATCCTGCGCAAGCCGATACGGCATTGCTAAGGCAGATTCAACGCTGCTTTTTCGATGTACGATCTTTCAGCCAAGTGCCGATCTTGCTGCGCTTAAAATACCGTCGGACTACTTCGTAAAGTTACACTCAAGTATGCTGACGCGGCGCTGTCTATACTACATGATCCATTTATACGATTCTCCACTGTCCACTACTGTCACCTAGCCTGACAAATTCACTGGCCTACCTAACTATCAACTAGAAAAAACCAAGCCGAGGTAACAAACAATCCTATTTATCAAGATGGTCAAAGCAAAGTTAATCAGGTTCGGTCTCAAAGGGGAATACAGGAAGACACAAATCAACAACGATGATCTGACGCTTGCCGAGCTAGAGCTGATGGCGCAACGAATATTCAAGTTGTCGCCGTCGGACTCCATAAAGATTAGATATAAGGATGACGACGATGTAATGGTTACAGTTGGTGATGATACAGAGTTGAAACTGGCAATGGAGGACTTTGAGGTGCTTCGTCTCCTGATAACCTTGAATGAGGGCAAAGAGAGTGAATCAGGTGATTCACAGGCTGAACAGCATCGGCAACAAGAGCAACAGCAGCATCAGTCGGAGAAGAAGCCAATGGAGAATATCCACGAGTTCGATCCACTGAGTCCTCCTCAGCACCATCTGTCACACTCTGGGCCTCCCTCATCCATATCTCCGGGTCATCCCCCAAGTTCGCAGTCGGTACCACCTCCGCCACCGCCTCAGCAGCAGAATCCGCAACATATGTTGCCTCCGCATCAGCAGTTGCAGCATCAGCAGTTGCCACCGCCACCACCGCCGCAACAGCAGATGGGCCCGCCGCCGCAACAGTTGCCGCCGCCACCACAGCAACAACAACCGATGTCGCCGCCAAACCATCATCATCAACAGCAACCGCCGATGTCGCCACCCAATCATCATCCTCCTCATATGCCGCCGCCACCACCCCAGATGCAACAACATCAGTACCAAGGTGCGCCTCCCAGCGGACCAAGCTCATCTCCGGGTCAACAGCAACAACAACAACAACAACAGGCGTATCAGCCACCGCCGCCACCTCAGTACATGCGCCACCCATCATTCGCACCGCCATTGCAACCTCCAGTTCATCCAGGCGGCTATGTGCCTAACCCTGCGCCATATCCACAAGATCCGGCTAGACCAAGCCCCTATGCAGCGAAAAAGAGGTACCCGATGTAAGATATCGAATTCACGTTTTGTTAGCACTAAAATTCAAGTACATTCTTATCAAGAACCTAAGATAAATTTAATGTATAATCGGGGAACAATAGATTGTCATTGTCATACATTTCTAGTTCGATTGGATCAGCGAATTCAAGCTGTGACAGTTGGTGAATATTGTAACTACTGTGCTGGTTTTCTACTTCGCTAACGACCTCGTCTTCGTCTTTGTCATCGTCATCATCATCATCATTATCATATGCTACCGCTAGGTTAGTTGTATTGCATTTGGTTTTTGCTATCGTTGTTGCTGTAGCCATACTCGTGGCGAGTGCCATCGATGCTGTTGAGACAGCAAGTGATGAATCCAAGATTGGCAATTCGCTTGAGGATGCATTCATAATTGATTTTGAATCACCACCATCCCCAATAATAGGGCTATCTGGTGAGGCTAACTCAGATAGTGTTATGGCCAGGTTATCGATGCGCTCATTATTACAACTTTGTACTGTGGACCCAATGATGGGCCCCGTGGGTGCTAAAGATTGAGGCTTTGGTTGTGTTGAGTTTGTCGTATTCAAAGCCAGTGGTATTATTTGGTCGTTCTCAAACTGTACAGATATAATGCCTAGTCGAATTAAGGCTATGTCCCTTTTTTGGACCAGATCTCGCAACCTTGAGGCCACGTGCTTAGGCAAAGAGACCGTTATCTTTGGAGGTGTTTGTGACGGTGTTGCAGGTTGATTGAAACTGTCCTCACCATTTTGTTTCGGGACAGTTTTGGTTTGCTGCTTCTGTTGTGTTATAGCGGATGATGCTTGATGCTTATTATCCATAACTTTCAACTCTGGGACGAATGGGGGATCATCACAAAGGAAGTGAGTTACACTTGTAGTTCATTTTTGATTGACGAAGGCAGATGTTGTGATTGCACCATCCTTGCTCAATTATATTACATAAAGGCGGTTCTACACCGAGGATAGAGGGGGTAAACGAGGTCAGTTCAGGAGGGATGTGACATTCTTGCGCCAGAATCACACCAGATTATTCAACACGTTGAAATCGTAGGGTAATACAAAGACATGAATGTGCAATATTGTTTACAGACGGACTCTTTAGATAACCGTAAAGTTCAACAGGATAGCCTTAGTATCCCCTAGAAGGGAAACCATTATCAACTTTACCACTGGTGGTTCGAGCTTTATACGCACAATACATATAGAATGCTGAAACAATCTCTTGACTGCAGGATGACAGTCTCGACGCAACTGCAGGTCGACCCTGGGCCAAGGAGCGCATGCAGCATGGTGCTAGAATGAACCCCAGAATACCTAGATTGGAATAAACAATCATAATTAAGCTCGGTGCACGATTGGGGGACAGCTTCGAGGCCCGGTGAGTCTCTCAGAGACAGACCCCTCGCCATCGGATGGATCGATTTTGTCTTAGAAATCGATAAAGCTGTTCCCAAGTGTCGCTTAGCCCAATAGCTTTAGGGGCTACGCAAGTTTGGTGGTCGCGAGCTTTTCAAATGTGCCGCGTCAAGTCGGAGTGCATGCGCGAAAGCACAACAGCATGATTTCCTCTCACAACATGAGGTCTGTACTCGGACACATAAACCGATTTCGCCTGGCCGAAAACATCAGGTACAATCTCTATTTGTCTTACAATTGACCACTAAAATCGAGGCGTCTATTCCCAAAGCTACTATCAAACATGGCCACCACTACTCAGAGTTTGCCCAAACAGGAGATCAAGGCCCCAAAAAAGAAATCGGCCAACCCCATGAGAGAGGTTAAAATCCGAAAACTTTGTCTCAATATTTGCGTTGGAGAATCTGGTGATAGGCTCACAAGGGCAGCAAAAGTGTTGGAGCAGCTTACTGGTCAACAACCAGTATTCAGCAAAGCCAGATATACTGTCAGGAGTTTTGGAATTAGACGTAACGAAAAGATCGCTGTTCATTGCACAGTCCGTGGCGCCAAGGCCGAAGAGATTCTCGAGAAGGGCTTGAAAGTTCGAGAATACGAGTTGAGAAGGGAGAACTTCTCTCAGACTGGAAACTTTGGTTTCGGAATTCAAGAACATATTGATTTAGGCATCAAGTATGACCCGTCAATCGGTATCTATGGTTTAGACTTCTACGTTGTGCTGGGCAGAGCCGGTTACAATGTTGCCTACAGGAGAAGGAAGACAGGAAAAATCGGATTCAACCACAAAGTGACGAAAGAAGATTCAATGAAATGGTTCCAATCTAAATACGATGGTATCATTCTCTCAGGAAAGAAAAAATAGATGGATGTAATTGATGAAATCTGTAAACAGAGATTGCCTTCCCATTTACTTCTAGTTGCTCTCCCAACAACTCCTACTTTGAGTATCAACTCGTCAATGCTGCCCTCGTAGCTCCCTTAATCTCTACCACTCTATCAACAAGGCTCTGTAACTTGTCCTGCTCGGTCAGTAGTCTCTCTATCTTATCGAGTTGGGCCTTGTGGCTTCTATCCCCAATTTTCTCGTATCTTTCATGTAATTTCTTATGTCCCTGTTCCTTGGCCTTGTACTTGACGATCACCTCCTTCTCCTTCTTGATAATCGGAACTGGAACAACAAAAGGAAGAACTGTCTTCTTTATGACCAGCTTTTTGATAAACGGGCTAGTCGTTTTTGGCCTGATTAAGACGACGGCAAATAGGGCGGCTATGGCTGCCAAGAATGTAGCAGCAGCGGCGGCAACTGCGGCAGCGAATGCCGCAGCTGGGGCTAGCCCCCTAGCTACAGCAGCTGCAAAAGCCGCTATAGCTGCAGCTAGAGCAGCCCCGAGTGGATTTGGTAATGGGGCTGGAACCGGCACTGGAATTGGAAACTGTCGATTACTTGGCTGTGAGAGGATGTGCTGTCGTGTTTCGATAGCCTGCGTGCCCTGATCGAGAGAGTTCCCTCTATTCCCCGAATTTATCGCCTGAATAAGCGCTATAGCCTCGACTGTGCTTAGTCCATTTCCGTTATCCGTCTTGCTCTTACCTGCAAGCGACCGCCCAGCCAGAGTTTGAGCAAACAGGTTTGAGGTTGACAAACCTGGTGACATCAGCGCTCTGAGAGATCTCAGCGAATGTGTTGGGCCCGCATTCAAAAATAACCAAATATATAAGACAACCAGCAACATCTTCCCAGATCCTTTGAGTCTAACTTTAAAGCTGATCAGACATCTGTCGTAATTGCAAGTTACTTTTGAATCTTGTGTGGAAGGTACTTGATCATTTTGGAGAGCATAGGATCGCTTGGGATTACTTGATATCCGAACGTTTGGCCTATTTCCGGTCAAACTTGTCACTTGTTCCGATGGATAACTAATTTCGATTGCCTCTCGATAGCACTTCCCTCGCATTGTTTATTAATACTTTTTCAAGTATTAAAGATACTCCAATTTTGCGATCATGCCAATTAAATGGAGTGCAATTCAATTTGACATGGCTACTTAAATCAGCTAGCTACTCGAATTGCAAAGCAACAGATGATCATCCAGGAGCATCGAACCTGGACACGGAGCAAGCTGAAATGAGCTACATATTCTTAACAACAACAATTGTTATTGCCAACAAATTGGCTTATCGTCGAGCATGTACACTAGACGTTATTAGGTCGAAGTGGGACGAGAAACTGGACTACAGTTCGCGGGCCATCCGAGGTTAGTATTTTACTATCTCTGAGGCGAAAAAATCGTCTCGAAGACGACGAGAAAGTCCATTGTTCGCCTGTCTGCCATGTCAACAAGTCTGCCATAAAACTAGAATCGAATGTCGCCAAGCTAGCGAAGTATTTTTATCCAGGTGCCTTCATCAGCAGGCGTAGAGTAGGAAAAAGTAAGAGTTGTGGCCAAAGCGCGAGAGAGTATTGAGAAAAAGTTTTCTGCATCTCGACTTTTATTCAAACAAAGTTGTGTAATACATTCCCTAAGCCGGTAAAAGCCTCACTACTCGCTTGCTCTCGAAATGTTAGGCCATTCATGAGTTCGATCCTCCATTATTGGCGCCATTGGTTTCCCCACCATTGGCCGGCTTGTGGTTTGTCGGCGTAGATGGTGAAATTTGCGGTTCATTTGCGAGGTGAGAGTTCAAACCTTTGGCTCTTCGTTGCGTCTGACCAGTAGAGCTAGGATTCGAGTACTTCCTTGTGAGCTCATCTATAGTTGTTGAGACGTGTTCGATCAAATCGACCAGACCCTTTTGGCCGAATTGATCTGCCAGTGAGCGTTTCTTATTCAAGGCGCCAACCTGCGGGTAGCCAAATTGGTTACCGTAACCACCAAAGCCGCCACTAAACGGTGAGGCTATCATCATGGTGAGCAGAGGTAGGAGGAGCAGCATTCCGCCGGCGGCAATGAGAATAATTGGAAGGATTGATAAGAATGGACTGCTAGATAGGCTACCCTGTCGCTGGCTTAAGCCGCTAAATGCGTCAAAAATCGAGGGACTTGCCGTGTAATGGGCTTGTTGGCCGGCTGGAGTATTAACATATCCATTTGGTTTCACCTGATAAGACCATATTGGTTGAGTTGAGGATGCCGATTCAGTGGATGAGCTTGAGCTCACGGCAGCAGTTTGTTGTATTTGGCCAAGAGCGTGAGTTAGTATGGATGGGAATACGAATAGGAGGATAAAATGGGCTCGATTTTTCCTTATTTCTACCATCTTGGTCGAGTTTCTTTCTGGCGAATTTTCAAGCTAATATTGGGATTTCCTCTCGAACTGCTTCCGAAGTTTACGTGATATTGTGGCCTCTCTAAAAAACTCTATCTTGCACTCGTAAAAGCTAAAAGATTCAAATGGACCGATGGCTCCCGTTGAATGACATCAACGTAGAGGCAACTTGTCCCTTTTATACCAACATGATACTTCCCACCAGTTGCACGACACAAGCGAGTCAAGACAGAATACGCGAAAGAGAAAGGGAGAGAGCTGCAAACAGGTGACCGGATCTTGACTGATTGTGTGCCGAGTGCAGGCGATTGTGTGCAGACTCCGTTCTGATTTTCAAGATCCGGAGGCGGAAAAGGTGGGTAGGATAGTGACATTCTGCTTCACTAAATTGTAACGTTAAATATTTCCACTAACTTGGACCTCACCCATGCAAACTATTGTCTGACAAACATTGAACTTTATTGTTGGGTGCATTCACCTTTCCCTTACAATCTATCATGAATAGAGAGTGACAAGATTTCCGTTTCTCCTTCCGACGAAAAGCTCTCTTTCCATTTGGTGGCTCAGTCGGGCATTGGATGACAGACGCAATGTCATGCTGTGCGCCTGTCTTAAAAAACGACGATTTTGTGTCTTGCTGAGCCAGCTAGTGATTTCTCCTTGAGGAGCATATCTCGCAACTGATGTGAATGGAAGATCTCTAGACGATATCCATCAGTTGGCACCATTTGAATGACAAGTTATGGTTTGCTGCATCGGTGAATAGCGCGAGACCCTTACTGATACAGTAGGTTGTTGACGTTGTTGTTGTTGTTTTAAACGAAAATTGTTTGGATGCACTTCCGTCGAAGACAAACATCAGCCCACTACAAACATAACGGCGAATGGTCACTCAGACCTCTTGGGCTTATCGAGCTCGGCAAACAATGACCTCTCGGTTTAGAGCAAACATCTTGCCGCCGCAGTCGGCATCTTTTGAATTCAAACTGATGACTCAAGACGGATGCTCGATTGAGCGAGTGGCCGATTTGAGAGATGAAATGGATGAAAGCCAAAATCTGATTCTTTCTTCCTTCGTAGCTCTTGACTAGATAAGAGAAAGCTTTCGACTCATTCAAAGCCCACCGGATGGTCAGTGTTTAGGGCGAGAGCCATAAATTAGAGTGACCAGTTTCGGAGCACAGGGCTCATAGTTTTGGGAGCATGAATGGGAGGTAATTGCGACGACTTTTAGGGGCTAGAGTAGGATTTGCGCATCATTACACTAAGATGGAGTAAATTTAGGATTAAAAGCCAGTATGGCTGCGCTGTCTTGAGTTGGAACCCCTCAGGTAGATAGATTGGATTTGGGGCTAGAAATGTGGAAGAGATAATTAGTCTTCAGCCTACTCACTCAGTGATGTTGCCTCTTGGCTTTCACGCACTGCTAGTCTCAGGCTGAGACAGAATGGTGACGGGCAAAACAATTACGGTAACAGAACATGCTGACTGAAACCACTTGTAGCTTGATTAATCGGACATTATATGCGCAGTATCGACTTACAGGCTTCTCGAGGCTCTTGCCATTATGACTCACGACGAGTGGACTCACTCTCAGTGTTTGCACAATTGCAGGATGCACCCACAACAAAGACAAATTAAACCATGTTGGCGTCTCCTGGTTAGCTCCAGTTCATAGCGTGTCCATGAAGATTCAGATCACTAGTGAAGCGTTAACAAGACGCTTGGCAGTTGTAAGGCATTGTTTTCAGTTAAAGCCGAGATCCGGAGACTCAACCTAGTTGCTTAATCCGTCCTTGATGGTTGGGGGATTCGCTGAATGCCCCACCCAACGCAACCTAATCAACCAATTTTGAAGATTGCCGTTCCGAACAATCCTTGCTCATCGGCAACCCTCAAGAGGCATACCGTCTCGCATACGCGTATCCACAGCTTGTTCAAGCTGAGTTACGCGCGGACCAAATTACAGGGACAGCTCCCAAACATCAGTTCCGATCCCTAAAATGGACAGAATTTAGTCACTCTCTCGATTCATTATTTTATTTCGAATCAACCTGTTGAATAAGTTCAACAATTTACTTGAACCCAATTCTGGATATTTACCTTTCAATCGATCGTTCGAGTGTTCGCTGGGCACATATATAGCACAGCGCAGTAATTTACGAAAAGCCTGAGCAAGTCTGCCCAGTCATGTTTACAATATCAAGACTCAAGCTTTCATATTTAGAGCGTTTCTCGCTGCTACAGGCTCCAACATTGTGTATGAGCGGCCCGGTGGCAGAGCACATTCCCGCACTTTAGGGGAAATGCTCATACGATTTCGCACTGACCATCCTCGCGATGACCGAGCAAACTTATCACTATTGGAGAAACCTTTTAGAATACTCAAAGTAACCGCTAATAAACACTGGTCAGTCGAAGGATTGTGAACAAACAAGCCGTACCTGAATAATCTCAGAACGATCCGAATCTAAGCCAAAGAAACTCACATGACAAGTTGGATGGAACCAGCACCAAAACAAGTGTACTCAAGGATGGGATTGCGATTCCTCACTCTCGATTTTTCACGCAAAGTAGGACATAGTGTCTAGTAATTTGCAAAAACAAAGACAGAAAGGTTGCCCTCGGGCAAAGTTCTTACATGACAATGGATCGTGTCTACAATCCTATGCAACAGCAGCACGAATTCCAGCCGCAATCCTCAAACTCACAACCACAACGCCCTCCCCATCCTCATTTGGGCACCTCTCACACTATACACCAGCATCAAACTTATCACCATGACGATCAAGATCATATAATATTACGTTATCACCAGCAACAGGCGCCAACTAGTCTAGAGGCACCGCCAACCTTGCACCGACCTGTCCATCCGCCACCACCTCCCCCAGCCCCATCCTCGCAATATCAGGTCTACCAACCCTCGAATTTACAAACACACCGATCCGTCCACAATCATAATCAACAATATTTGCATCACTACGCTAACGGTTTCCGTCCGCAGGTATCACCGAAAGCTTCCTCGGAGAGCAATAGCGAAAATAACAATCTAAACAATTATCATGACCACGCTAACGAGGAGCAGGTTCAAGCAATCCTAGCAGCCAAAGAGGCATTAGAAAAACCCATTGAGGAAAGAGACGAGAAGGATATCCTTTTGATCGACAATCTATGTTCTTTGTTACATGGGTTCGACGTCTTTCCAAAGACTGTGCGACGCGCCCTCGCGGCTCAAGCAATTCTAATAGTGATCGACGAAGTGGGCAAAGAGTTGATTGTCCACAACGAACAACTTGACTCATTTTGTGTGTTGATATTTGGAGTCTGTGAGCAACTCAATGTTACCAAAACTGTCACAGTTCGTTATTATCACGTGGGGGACGCTTTTGGAGTTTGTGAACCAACAACAGATACCATGAGATTTGTCGGTTACATGGTTACACGATGCGAAAATTGCGCTTTTCTTTGCGTTAAACGTGATGACTTTTATACATTACTCACTGATCCAGCCAATTATCCCACGAAAGAAATCATTCGGCACCGAGATCGCAACGGAAACGTTATTTGTGTTAGTCAATTCAGACTTGATAAGAAGTCATCAGATCCTCCTTGGTCACATCACATGCAATCAGCCAACCCTTTAGGGGTCGTCTTACCCGATGGGCACATAATACTTAAAGTAAGTTCCTGCGGCTGTTATACATCTTCCGTCCAAATCATATGATGAAAACCATCCTTGCACTCGGTAGTTGTTCTCTCATTGAGTAATTTAAACTCTTGCGAGAGAGCATCGCATGAAGACAACCTAGGGAGGCCTTATAAACTGATAAAACCTTTCGTATTTCAGAAATATTCAATTGACACTTCGTTAACGTGTGATTCGCCTTACCCCAAAACAGGCAACAGAAGCCTATCTACTCATGGCACTAGTTGATGGTTATGACAGAATAGACGATAATTATATAGACGACTTCCTTCTCCTTTTCAGAGTGTTCATGACGCACGACCAGAAGGATCGAGAGAAGAAGGTTCCCCCAGGAATGATAAAGCTATGCTTGGCGCTAGCTAAGTGGTTAGATCACAGCACATATCGAGACAAAGTTATCAGAATCGTGCTCGATTGGTTAAGTTTATATCATCATGATTTTGAGCTGAACTCAGATTTTTCTTACCTATTTTTCCGAGTCCTTGAATCTAGACTGCTGAATCTGAGCATGAACAATCAATTGCATCTACTCCACATTACGCTGTCCACAAAATCAAAGATAAGACATGTAACCATATCGCGATCAAGCCGCGAACAGCCGCTGTCGTTTTCGATATCCGGTGGTTATGAAAAGAACTGTGGTATTTTTGTTACGCAAGTGTATGGATCAAGTGGCGATGGTTGTCCTTTCGACAGCCTCATGAGTTATCTTAAATTTCCGAACTCAACAGGTCCTGTGATACCCCCTCGCTTACGAGCAAATTATAACTACAACAATCAAGATTCAAGAGTCTCTGTTCCGCTTAGGCCAGGAGACCAAATCTTGGAGCTTAACGGAATCAACTTTGCAGCAATAAAGTTGGTCGAGGCACAGAGGAAGTTAGATATTTCAACGCACTTATCACTAACAGTAAAATATAATCCATCCGCATTCCACGAAATGAGGGCTGTTCCTGAAGGAAAGAGAAAATCCTCTCTATCCTCTGTTTCATCTGTATCACCATATCAGCCCTCCAGCTCTCAGAGTAAATTTACATTCAACCCCCATGACCAACTCAGCAACAAACAGATAGATCACCTCCAACCTGCTTCGCCCCTGTTCTCATCGAATGTAAACTTTGGATTCAGATCAATCATAAAATCGGGACCAAAAAGTGACAAATCAAGACTATCTTACTTAATCAACTCGTCCAAGCAATTTGTAAAGCAGATCAGAGAATCTACAGCCCAATCCTCCTCTACTAACATTGAAACTATGTCTCGCACAAGCGACAACACAAGTGATGATCAGAGCAACGATATCGAAATTAACAAGGCCAAATCTAACCCTGACCTATCTAGTATGCGAACCAAAGATCGTCTGATAGAATCAGGCTTGTCTAATATTGTTCGATTGGATGACCTAAATCCTGCCTCAGTAACTGAATCTAATGGATCTACCCAAATGCTTGTTAACGTGCTACGTGTATTCAACGCAGCGAACAACGACTTCAGGTATCTGTTAGTCCACGAAGAAACAACTGCTCGCGAGGTTGTTATGGTGGCAGTCAAGGAGTTCAACCTAACCGGAAACTCTGGATCTCACATGTCTCCAGGAGACAAATCAATTTCCTCACTAAATTGGCATCTTTATGAAGTCTCAGTGGTCCCCGAATCAAAGACAATCAAGCAAAAATGTCTATCAGAACAAACGACTCGTCTTGCCGAGCGAGCTTCTCTTTGCTCGCGTTTCTACATCAAAAGCACTTCTCAAAGTTCATTCGGTCAGTCGAGGCTGGAAATGGGCGATGATGCGTTAGTTAGTGAAATATTGAAGGAAAGTCCAGCTAACGTTAGCTTAACATCTCTTAACGCAACATTGCTCGCAGTTGAGCTTACACTAGCCGATTTCGACAAGTTCAGAAGTATCGAACCTCAACAGTTTATCTACGATACCTTTTTCGATTGTTCTGACAGACCAACTCAACAAAATCAGTACATCTCTACTAATGGACATTTGTCGGCCGATAGCGCAAGCCTTACGTCATCGAGTAGTGACGGAATGGACGCTGACCTCTTACATTCAATCAATAAGGCAAGATCGATACCCCAGAGCTGGATGCGCGAATATCAAGAGTTTGCTGACATCTCGAACAAGGAAATGTTTTGGGTAGTTTGCGAGATTCTGAACGAGAGAAATATAAGTCGACGAGTGAAGATCGTCAAGCAATTCGTTCGAGTTGCTGATGTCTGTTCTCAGCTGAGAAATTACAATTCCATGTTTGCAATCATATCTGGACTTGGACACAGTTGTGTTGGAAGATTGAGACGAACATTCGACAAGCTGAAACCAAAATACAAGAATCAATTAGAGAAGATGCGAAGCTTGTTCGATCCGTCGAAAAATATGTCGAATTATAGGATTTGTCTCACAAACACGCCGCCACCGGCTATACCTTTATTTCCTCAAATTAAGAAAGATCTCACTTTCAGCAAAGAGGGACGATCAATATTTGTTCGTGAATCTAACGAATTAAGCGACGATGAAGATATGAGTTATTCACAGGATACAGTGAAACGTAGATCTCGCAGCGATATGTTGTCTATTCACCCAACAAACACGGACCAAGTCTCAAGCAATCACCTGCCAACTGTTCAGTCGCGTTCTATATCATGTAGAGCATATAACAATCGCACCACAAGTGCGGACAATAGCAATATACTGGTAAACTTTGCCGAAATAAGGCAGTTCACTGAGCGAGTTCGCAATGTTATCCGCTTCTCATCTGTACCTTATTCAAACGATCTCTTGACTAACAGCAAAGATAGTCAACGCAATCAAGCGCAAATCAAGAAGATGCATGAGGAATGGCAGATGCGCAAAAGGATACGACATTACATAGGTCAAACTTTAAGTAACGCGATGACTCCGAGCCAGCAGCAAGCTTACAACAATTTCGATCAAACTGATGGGTCGTCTACAAAGCAAAACTTTGCGACCAAACTTGTCATTACTTATGACGAAAGGATTCTGTATAAGAAATCGTTAGACATTGAGCCGGAACTTAACACTAGACCCCCGGTTGCGCCTTCAGAGAGAAATCCGCCACCCGCAGCTTCACTAGACCATCAAATCCCTAACCAGCCGCAAGTACCGCCGGCTGCACTCACTATGCATCCACCCTCAGCTGCTAATAGCTCGCCTACCTTGTCAAAATCATCCTCCCTCTCATCCTGCTCTTCATTCAACCACCACCTGCCTAATCATCACACACAGAGGAGCAATTTAACGTCATCTGTGGGTAAATTTGGAACTGAGAGCACTGAGAGTCTTAGAAAGTTGCAGGCTCTAAGCGAGAATGTCGACGACTGGAGATCTTATCATAGCAACGGTAACGGGATAGGTAGAGTAAACAGCGACCAAGCCCGTGCGAAGGGTCTTGTACCCTCTAGGATTTTCCCTGCTAAAAGCACTCGCTGAATGGAACGCGCACACACACAGGGTCACGACTTACAATGTTGAAGACGATTTTGTTCGCACAGGGTTTTTGGACATGGATACATGTA